>Ga0153951_1000235_pt1 | contig 20550 bp, 17 predicted proteins | sample TSNJ035MetaG_FD_102278 | JGI IMG/M metagenome (GOLD analysis project Ga0153951, IMG submission 102278) | Attine ant fungus gardens microbial communities from New Jersey, USA - TSNJ035 MetaG | ecosystem: Host-associated > Fungi > Mycelium > Unclassified | place: USA: New Jersey, Wharton State...
CTGAGGCCGGGCGCGCGGGGCGAGGCGAAGCGCATCGGCCTGAACGACAGCAACGCCGCAAGCAACGGCGGCCCCCATCTCAGATGGGACCCAGATGGGATCGCGATAAACGCAAGGGATCGGAGACAGATCATGGCCTTACCCAAGCAGGTGAAAATCGTCGAAGTCGGTCCGCGCGACGGGCTGCAGAACGAAAAGGAATTCGTGCCCACCGCGACGAAGATCGAACTGATCGACCGTCTCTCGGCGGCCGGGTTCGTCAACGTCGAGGCGGCGTCGTTCGTGTCGCCGAAATGGGTGCCGCAGATGGCCGACGGCGCCGACGTGATGGCCGGCATCGAGCGCCGTCCCGGTACGATCTACTCGGTGCTGACACCGAATCTGCGCGGCTTCGAAGGCGCCGTCGCCGCGCGTGCCGACGAGATCGTGATCTTCGGCGCGGCAAGCGAAGCGTTTTCGCAGAAGAACATCAATTGCAGCATCGCCGAAAGCATCGAGCGCTTCGTGCCGGTCGCCCAGGCCGCGAAGGAGCACGGCCTGCGCATTCGCGGCAGCGTGTCGTGCGCGCTCGGCTGCCCGTATCAGGGCGACGTGCCGGTGGCTTCCGTCGTCGACGTGGTGCAGCGCTTCGCGGCGCTCGGCTGCGACGAGATCGATATCGCCGACACGATCGGCGTCGGCACCGCGGAGCGCACGCGCGAAGTGTTCCAGGCAGTCACCGAGGTGTTTCCGCGCGAGCATCTGTCGGGGCACTTCCACGATACCTATGGCCAGGCGCTCGCCAACATCTACGCGGCGCTGCTCGAAGGCATCGAGATTTTCCATGCGTCGGTCGCGGGGCTCGGCGGCTGTCCGTATGCGAAGGGCGCGACCGGCAACGTCGCGACCGAAGACGTGCTGTATCTGATGAACGGCCTCGGCATCGAAACCGGCATCGATCTCGCGCAGGTGGTCGCCATCGGCGATTTCATTTCGAACGCGATCGGCCGGCCCAACGTGTCGCGCGCCGGCAAGGCGCTGCTCGCGAAGGCGCGCAGCGAAGCGAATACCTGCGCGTAACGAACGAATAATCGCGCGCCTCACCCGTATCGTCACATCTCAATCAGGATCACCCACGATGAGCGACCTCGCCCCCTTCGACTCCGACGATCTCGCCGCGCTGCCCGACTCGGCGCGCCGCGTCGCGCTGCTGCTGCGCGAACGCGGTCACGCGGGCCGGATCGTGATGTTGCCGGAAACCGGCAAGACTTCTGCCGAAGCCGCCGCTGGACTCGGCTGCGCGGTCGCGCAGATCGCCAAGTCGATCCTGTTTCGCCGCCGCGAGGACGACGCGCCCGTGCTCGTGATCGCGAGCGGCGCGAATCGCGTCGACGAACGGAAGGTGGCCGCGCAAGTCGGCGAAATCGGCCGCGCGGATGCAAAGTTCGTCCGCGAAAAAACCGGCTATGCGATTGGCGGCGTCTGTCCGGTCGGCCATGCCACGGAGCCGGTCACGCTGATCGACGCCGATCTGCTCGCGCTCGACAGCCTGTGGGCCGCCGCCGGCCATCCGCATGCGGTGTTCAACCTGACCGCACAGGAGCTGGTCGCGCTGACGGGCGCGCCGGTCGTCGACGTCGCGCTGCGCGAAACGGCCTGAGCACCGCGATGACGACGACGAGCGGCAGCGGCTACGAGCACCTGAACGACGACGGCTCGGTGCCGTCGCCGTGCATCAGCGTGTGCAGGATGGATGCGGCGACGGGCTGGTGCGAAGGCTGCCTGCGCACGATCGACGAAATCGCCGGCTGGTCGATCTTCGACGACGACGCGAAACGCGCGGTGTGGGACGCGATCGAAGCGCGTCACGCGGAGTTCATGGCGAAGCACACGAAGGAGCGGCCATGAACGCGCCGCGTGTCGTCACGCTGGGCGAGACGTTCAGCTCGACGGTCTCGTTCCCGGCGGATTCGATCAAGTCGTTTTCGCGGCTCGTCAACGATCTGAACCCGCTGCATCTCGACGAAGCGTATGCGGCGCAAAGCCGCTTCGGCGGGCTGATCGCCTCGGGCACGCAGCCCACCGCGTATTTCATGGCGCTGCTCGCGACGCATTTCTCGACCTACGCGCAGCCGCTCGGCCTCGAATTCGACATCAAGCTGAAAAAAGCGGTGCATGCGCACGACACGCTGACGCTCACCTGGCGCGTGCGCGACGCTCACTGGAAGCCGAGCCTGAACGGCGATCTGACCTGTCTCGAAGGCTCGGCCGTCAATCAGCATGGCGAACTGATGCTGACCGGCACGTCGACGATTCTGGTCATGCCGAAACTCACCGAGTCCGCCGAACAGGTGGATGGCGGGCCCGCGCCATCATGATCGCGCTGCCCGCCTCGATGCGCGTGTTCGAGCGCGGCTGGCTGTCGTCGAACAACGTGCTGCTCGTCGACGACGCCTGCACCGCGCTCGTCGACACCGGCTATGCGACGCACGCGCCGCAAACCGTCGCGCTGGTACGCTCGGCCCTGAAAACACGGCCGCTCGACCTGATCGTCAACACCCATCTGCATTCGGACCACTGCGGCGGCAACGCGCTATTGCAGGCGACATGGCCGTGCCGCACGCTGATTCCAGCATCGGAAGCGAGCGCGGTGCGCGAATGGGACGAAGCCCGCTTGAGCTTTCGCGCCACCGGTCAGACCTGCGAGCGCTTCGGCTTCACCGGAACGATCGCGCCCGGCGCACAGTTGTGGCTCGGCGCGCTCGACTGGCAGGTGCTCGGCGCGCCCGGTCACGATCCGCATTCGCTGATGCTGTATTGCGCCGACGAACGCATCCTGATCAGTGCCGACGCGCTCTGGGAAAACGGCTTCGGCGTGATCTTTCCCGAACTAGAAGGCGAGAGCGGCTTCGCCGAACAGCAGGCGGTGCTCGATACGATCTCGACGCTCGACGTGCGCGTCGTGATTCCGGGCCATGGCGCGCCATTCACGCATGTCGAACAGGCGCTGGAACGCGCGTTTTCGCGCATCGCGTGGCTGCGTGCCGATCCCGCGCGCAATGCACGGAATGCGCTGAAGGTACTGATCGTGTTCAAGCTGCTCGAAGTGCGCGAGATGAGCTTCGACGCGCTGCTGCGCATGACCGGCGAGGCGGCCGCAATGCGCGCCGCCGCGTCGCTGCTGAAGCCGAGCAGTGAATGGCCAGCGTTGCTGCGAGGCATGATCGAGGAACTGGCGGCCCACCAGGGGCCGCTCGCGGTGGATGGCGCGCGCATCGTCGCGCGGCGTTAAGGCGTTAAGGCACTCAGGCGAACCGGCCGCCCAAACCGTCCCCACAAAAAGAAAGCCGCTCGACGAAGCGAGCGGCGGAACTTCTGTTGGACGTGATCAGCGTCGGTACGAATAATACGCGTGCTGTTTTTTGCAACGCATCGGTGATTTCCCTACAGAAATTTGACGGCGTGTTTCAAAAGCGCATACACGGCCGGTTGCAAAGCGGCGGCAGGCGCCTGAGTCCGTGCGATTGGCCCGCTCATATGAACAATGACAGGCGCGTGTTACTCCGGAATCCGTAGCATTTTCGTTTGCGGCGTGGCATTCATCAAACCGTCAAACCAGCGCATCGTCACGTCGACGACCAACGCTTGCGCGGCACGATCCGCCAGCCGAGATTGACGCCGGCCGCCGCGATCAGAATCAGCGCCGCGCCGAGCACCTGAATCCACGCGAGCGTTTGCCCGAACGCGAACCGATCGACGATGATCGCCACCACCGGATAGATGAACGACAGCGCCCCCGTCATCGACGTCGGCAGCTTCTGGATCGCGCCGTACAGCAGCACGTACATGAGCCCCGTGTGCACGACGCCGAGCACAACCAGTTCGAGCCACTGCGCGCCGCTTGCCGGCAGCGCATCGAAGCGCACGAACGGCGCAAGCAGCAGCACGCCGAGCGCCACCTGGAGCAGCGCGATCAGATGCGGCGGCGTGCCCTTCAAGCGCTTCGTGATGATCGACGACACCGCGTACATCGCCGCCGCGCCGACCGCATACGCGACGCCGACCAGATACTGCCCCGGCACCGCGAGCACGGCCGGCTCGACCTTCACGACGAACACGAGGCCGACGAAGGCGACCGCGAGCCACGCCATCGTCGAGGCGCTGATGCGCTCGCGAAACAGGAGCGCGCCGAGCGCGACCAGCATGAACGGCTGCGTGTTGTAGACGGCCGTCGCCATCGAAATCGACGCGCGCGAATACGCGGCGAACAGCAGCACCCAGTTGATGACGATCGCAACGCCGCCGAAGAGCGCGAGGCCGAGCATCTTCCACGAGAACAGCTCGCGCCGGAAAAGACCGAGCCCCGCGCAAACGAGCGCGAGCGTCGCGCCGCCGAAGAGGCAGCGAAAAAACACCACGTTGAAAGGACTTTGCTGCGACGACACCACGAGCCAGCCGATGGTGCCCGACATCAGCATCGCCATGCTCATCTCCGCCGCGCCGCGGCGGATCTCGCTGGAACGCTTGTCTGAAGCCATGATTCGATCCCGTCGATACCTGCATGCGGGCAGTGTAATCAATCCGCCGGCGCCAATACATGGCTAAACTTAAGCGTTGCGGCGATTTCACCGCTTAAACGAAGGTCATCATGAGCAAACGCCTTGCTTCGGCAGCCCCGGTCGCGCTCGACGCAACCGACCGCCTGCTGCTGGCCGCGCTCGCGCAGGACGCGCGCCAGCCGGTCAGCGAACTCGCGCGCCAGGTCGGCCTATCGGCGCCCAGCACGGCCGAACGCGTGCGGCGGCTCGAAGCGCAGGGCGTGATCGGGCGCTTCACGGTGCAGATCGATCCGCGCGCGCTCGGCTACACGCTGCAGGCGATCGTGCGCGTGAAGCCTCTGCCCGGTCAGCTGCATCTGGTGGAAGACGTGATCCGGCGCATTCCGGAATTCGTCGAATGCGACAAGGTGACCGGCGACGATTGCTTCATCTGCCGCCTTTATCTGCATTCGATCGAACAGCTCGACGAGATTCTCGCGAAGGTCACCGAGCGCGCGGAGACGAGCACGGCGATCGTCAAATCGACGCCGGTCGCGCGACGCCTGCCGCCGCTCGATTGAGGGGCGTGGGCCCAAGCCCGAACGAAGCGCGCTACTGCTCGACCGCCTCGAAGAACGACAGCATCTCGGCGACCAGTTCGCCCGGCGCTTCCTCGGGCAGATAGTGCCCGCAGGCCAGCGCGCGGCCGCTCACGTCGCGCGCGACGTGCCGCCATTCAGCGAGCGCGTCGAAACATTTCTCGATCACGCCCTTGTCGCCCCACAGCACGCGCAGCGGACAGCCGATCTTGTTGCCGCGCTCGATGTCGGCACGATCATGTTCGAGGTCGATGCTGGCCGACGCGCGGTAGTCCTCGCACATCGCATGCACCGCGCCCGGTTGCGCGAGCGCGGCGCGATAGGCGTCGAGCGCGGCGGGCGCGAACGGCGCGAAGCCCGCGTGACGGCCGCCCATCACCGCATCGACATAGGCGGCCGGATTCGCGCCGATCAGCGTTTCGGGCAGCGGCTCGGGCTGGATCAGGAAGAACCAGTGGAAATAGTGCGTCGCGAACGTGCGGTCGGTGGCTTCGTACATCGCGAGCGTCGGCGCGATGTCGAGCAGCATCAGACGCTCGACCGCGTCCGCGTGATCGAGCGCCATGCGATGCGCGACGCGCGCGCCGCGATCGTGCGCGCAGACAAGAAAGCGCTCGAAGCCGAAGTGGCGCATCACCGCGACCTGGTCGGCGGCCATCGTGCGTTTCGAGTACGGCGTGTGCGCGGCATCGCTCGGCGGTTTGCCCGATGCGCCGTAGCCGCGCAGGTCGGTAGCGATCACGGTGAAATGTTGCGCGAGCGGCGCGGCACAGCGCTCCCAGATCAGATGCGACTGCGGATGGCCGTGCAGCAGCAGCAGAGGCGGCCCCGCGCCGCCCTTCACTCCGAAAATATCGACATCGCCCACGGCGACGCGAAAGGGCGTGAAATTCTCGAAGGCCATAGCGTCTCTTGGTCGTTTGAGGGTGTCAGCATTGTAGAAGCCCGTCATGTCCGCGCGAGGTGGGTTAACCCACGCAAACATAGAACCTGAACACTCCTTCGAACTGTTCCGCACGCGCTGGCCGCACCGGGGCCATGGGCTTCACCTATAATCGCACGATCGTTCTTAAATTTTTGGGTGGCTTTGGGCGACCGCACCGTGGTTCAGCCTCGAAGGCGGTCGACGCCGCGGCAAGCAGAGATACCGCCTGGGCATCGACGCGGCGCAGGCCGGGTGCCGCTACACTCATCGAAGACACAGGAGACTCCCATCATGGCATTGCCCGCCGTTCTGCAAAATCTCGCGCTGCCCGTCGTCGCCTCGCCGATGTTCATCGTCAGCTATCCCGAACTGGTGCTGGCCCAGTGCAAGGCTGGCATCGTCGGCTCGTTCCCGGCCCTCAACGCGCGCCCGGCCGAACTGCTCGACGAATGGCTCACGCAAATCCAGGCGCAGCTCGCCGAACACAAGGCGGCCAACCCCGCGGCGATCATCGGGCCGATCGCCGTCAATCAGATCGTCCATCAGTCCAATACGCGGCTCGAACACGACGTGCGCGTGTGCGTCGAGCACAAGGTGCCGATCTTCATCACGAGCCTGCGCGCGCCGGCGCGCGAGATCGTCGATGCGGTGCATAGCTATGGCGGCATCGTGCTGCACGACGTGATTAACCTGCGGCATGCGCAGAAGGCGCTCGAAGCCGGCGTCGACGGTTTGATTCTGGTTGCCTCGGGCGCGGGTGGCCATGCGGGCACGACCTCGCCGTTCGCGCTGGTCGGCGAAGTGCGGCGCATTTTCGACGGCCCGATCGTGTTGTCGGGTTCGATCGCGAACGGCGGCTCGATTCTCGCCGCCCAAGCGATGGGCGCGGACCTCGCGTACATGGGCACGCGCTTCATCGCGACCCAGGAAGCGCACGCGGTCGAAAGCTACAAGCAGGCCATCGTCAACTCCAGCGCGTCGGACATCATCTACACGAATCTGTTTACCGGCGTGCACGGCAACTACATTCGCGAGAGCATCCTGAACGCGGGGCTCGACCCGGACGCGCTGCCCGAATCGGACAAGACCAAGATGAACTTCGGCAGCGACAAGGCAAAGGCATGGAAGGACATCTGGGGCGCGGGCCAGGGCGTCGGCCTGATGGACGACGTGCCGAACGTCGGCGAACTCGTGCAGCGCCTGAAGCAGGAATACGACGACGCGAAGGCGCGGCTCGGTATCGTTCGCTGAGCGCGCCCGCCGCTCACCCGCATCCGTTACTGCGCGCCACGCGCCTCATGCCGGTATCGAAGCTCGCGCAACACTCGAAGCGAAGCGGCAAGCCCGCCGCTTCGAGCCGCGCGCCTACATGTTGCGCCGATACTGCCCGCCCACCTCGAACAGCGCGCGCGTGATCTGCCCGAGCGAACACACGCGCACCACGTCCATCAGCACCGCGAACACGTTGCCGTTGTCGATCACCGCGCGCTTCAGGCGTTCGAGCGCTTCGGGCGCGGTGTCGCGATGGCGCGTCTGGAACGCGCGCAGCCGCTGCAACTGACTCTGTTTTTCCGCATCGGTGGAACGCGCCAGCACGATCGGCCGCGGCGCTTCGTGCGGATGCGCGCTCAGAAACGTGTTCACGCCGACGATCGGATACGAGCCGTCATGCTTGCGATGCTCGTACAGCATCGACTCGTCCTGAATGCGTCCGCGCTGATAGCCGGTTTCCATCGCACCGAGCACGCCGCCGCGCTCGGTCAGCCGCTCGAACTCGGCCAGCACCGCTGCCTCGACGAGGTCGGTCAGCTCGTCGATCACGAAGCTGCCCTGGTGCGGATTCTGGTTCTTCGCGAGCCCCCATTCGCGATTGATGATGAGCTGGATCGCGACCGCGCGGCGCACCGAATCCTCGGTCGGCGTCGTGATTGCTTCGTCGAACGCATTCGTATGCAGCGAGTTGCAGTTGTCGTAGATCGCGATCAGCGCCTGCAGCGTCGTGCGGATGTCGTTGAAGTCGACCTCCTGCGCGTGCAGGCTGCGGCCCGAGGTCTGCACGTGATACTTGAGCTTCTGGCTGCGCTCGTTTGCGCCGTAGCGCTCGCGCATCGCCACCGCCCAGATGCGTCGCGCGACGCGGCCAAGCACCGTGTACTCCGGGTCCATGCCGTTCGAGAAGAAGAACGACAGATTCGGCGCGAAGTCGTCGATGGACATACCGCGCGCGAGATACGCCTCGACATACGTGAAGCCGTTCGCGAGCGTGTAGGCAAGCTGCGAGATCGGGTTCGCACCGGCCTCGGCGATGTGGTAGCCGGAGATCGACACCGAATAGAAATTGCGCACGCCGTGCTCGACGAAATACGCCTGGATGTCGCCCATCACTTTCAGGCTGAACTCGGTCGAGAAGATGCAGGTGTTCTGCCCCTGGTCTTCCTTGAGGATGTCGGCCTGCACGGTGCCGCGCACGTTTTCGAGGGCCGCGCGGCGCGTTGCCGCGAGTTCGCTTTCGCTGAGCGGGCGGCCTTGCTCCGCTTCCTTGCGCGCAATCTGCTGGTCGATCGCAACATTGAAGAACATCGCGAGGATCGTCGGCGCGGGGCCGTTGATCGTCATCGAGACCGAGGTTTCCGGCGAGCACAGATCGAAGCCGTCGTAGAGCGTCTTCATGTCGTCGAGCGTCGCGACCGACACGCCCGAATTGCCGACCTTGCCGTAGATATCGGGGCGCTCGTGCGGCTCCTCGCCATAGAGCGTCACGGAGTCGAACGCGGTCGATAGCCGTTTGGCCGGCATCCCTTCGGAGAGCAGCTTGAAGCGGCGGTTCGTGCGCTGCGGATCGCCCTCGCCCGCGAACATGCGGGTCGGGTCTTCGTTCTCGCGGCGAAACGGAAACACGCCGGCCGTGAACGGGAAATAGCCAGGCAGATTGTCGAGCAGCAGCCAGCGCAGAATCTCGCCGTGATCGGCGAATTTCGGCAGCGAGACTTTGCGGACTGGCGAGCCCGAGAGCGTGGTCACCGTGAGTGCGGTGCGGATTTCGCGCTCGCGGATGCGCACGACGTGTTCGTCGCCGGAATAGGCGGCGACGATTTGCGGCCAGGTGTTGAGCAGTTTGCGCTCGCGTTCGCCGAGCGCGGCGCTGCGTTGGTCGATCAGGGCATCGAGGGAGGAGAGCAACGGGTTGGATTGGGTCGCATCGAGGCTTGCGTTCGAGCTTGCGTGCGCTCGCGCATCGGACGATTCGTTGCCGACGGCAGCCTGCACCGCGTTTGCATCGCTCCGCGCATTGGCGTTCATATCCACGCCTGAACTGGCGGTCCCCGTCGCCACCGTCGCCACCATCGCCGTGCTCGCCCACGCCTGTGCTGCCACTCCTGCTTCGCCAAGCATCCGGCGCGTCTCGACCAGTTGCCAGCGTTCGCGTGCGATACGCGCCTGCGCGTCGGCACGCTCGCGGTAAGCGCGCAGCGTCCCGGCGATATCGGCCAGATAACGCACTCGCGCAGACGGCACGATCGCATGCAGGTTGCTCGAACAGCGCGCACCGTCGGGCGCGCCGAGCCGTCCACCGCCCTCGCGCAAACCATGACGGCGCAGCGCCTCGGCGATATGCCGGTACAGCGCGGTCACGCCGTCGTCGTTGAAGCGCGACGCGATCGTGCCGAACACCGGCATCGCGCCCGGCGGCGTCGCGAAGTCGGCGCGGTTGCGCTGCACCTGTTTCGCGACGTCGCGCAGCGCGTCCTGCGCACCCTTGCGATCGAACTTGTTGATCGCGACGAAGCTCGCGAAGTCGAGCATGTCGATCTTTTCGAGCTGGCTCGCCGCGCCGAACTCGGGCGTCATCACGTACAGCGACTCGTCGACGAACGGCACGATCGCCGCATCGCCCTGGCCGATTCCGGACGTCTCGACGACGATCAGATCGAAGCGCGCCGCCTTGCACAGCATCAGCGCGGCAGGCAGCGCATCGGACAGTTCGCTCGACGCCTCGCGCGTCGCCATCGAGCGCATATAGACGCGCGCGCCGGCGCCCCAATCGCCGATCGCGTTCATGCGGATGCGGTCGCCGAGCAAGGCACCGCCCGATTTGCGGCGCGACGGGTCGATCGCGAGCACGGCGATGCTCAGCGCGTCGCCGTAGTCGAGCCGGAAGCGGCGAATCAGCTCGTCGGTCAGCGACGATTTGCCCGCGCCGCCCGTGCCGGTGATGCCGAGCACGGGCACGTAGGCCGCATCGGCCAGCGATCGCAGTTGGTCTCGCGCGGGAGCGTCGGCGCTGGCGGATTCGAACGCGCTGATCAGTTGCGCGAGGCGGCGGAAGACGGGGGTGGTGGAATCGGTGGAATCGGCGGAGTCGGTGGAGCCTGCGGAGTCGGTGGAGTCGGTGGAGTCGGCGGAGTCGGTGGAGTCGGTGGAGTCGGTGGAGTCGGTGGAGTCGGTGGAGTCGGTGGAGTCGGTGGAATCGGTGGAATCGGTGGAATCGGTGGAATCGGTGGAATCGGTGGAATCGGTGGAATCGGTGGAATCGGTGGAATCGGTGGAGTCGGTGCAGCGCGTGCTCGCGCGCGCCGCTTCGCACGGCCGGCTCGCTCCGGCACCTTGCCCACCTTGCGCGTCATCTGCCTCGCGAATTGCCGGGGCGGCCTCGCTCGCCTCGGCTCGCCGCTCATCGATATGCGCCGTCTCCAGCGAACCAGAACCGCCGAAGCGCGGCAACGGCTGCGCGGCAAGCCCGGCGAGCCATTCGTCCACCGGCGCCGGCCGTGCCGCACCGGCCGCGCGCGCGCCTTCGACACAGCGCGCGATCATGTCGTCGATCATGCCTTGCAGACCGAGCCGCTGGCCGTCGTGCGGCGAGTAGATTTTCTCGACGCCGTCGCGTTCGAGCGCGGCGATTTCCTCGGGGACGATCACTCCGCCACCGCCGCCGAACACCTTGATACGCTCGCCGCCGCGCGCGCGCAACAGCTCGACGAGATAGCGGAAGTATTCGTTGTGGCCGCCCTGGTAGCTCGACACGGCGACGCCGTCGGCGTCCTCGTTGAGCGCGGCGGTCGCGACTTCATCGACGGAGCGGTTGTGGCCGAGGTGAATCACCTCGACGCCGCTCGCCTGCAGGATGCGTCGCATGATGTTGATCGACGCATCGTGGCCGTCGAACAGCGCGGTGGCGGTAACGAAGCGCAGCCGCCGGCCGGCGGGCAACGCGTGGCTGCCGGCGCGCCGCGGCGTGGACAGATCGGTCATGTCTCCCCCGGATCATGAGCTGACGGGTGCTGGCAACCAGTATAGCCAAACGGGGTAAGGCGGCAGGAGCGCAGGCCCGGCGAGCGGTCCTAGGGTTGGGCGGGCGGTCCGGCGTCGTTGTCCGACTGCGCTTTTGAGCACGCTTTTTTGAGCACGCGGAGCGACGTATTCGGCGCGCGCCCGCGCAGCGTTTTTCGACTCGCTACCGCACCGCCAGCGCCTTGATCTGTTCGAGCGACGGCCACAGCGACTCGCTTCCGAACCGCGCGACGAGAAAATCGACGAACGAACGCACCTTCGCCGACAGATGCCGCCGGCTCGTATAAACGACGTGAATCGGCAACTCGCGCGGCGGCACTTCGTCGACGAGCAGCGGCACGAGGCGCCCTTCGGCGAGATCGCCGCCGATCACCTCGGTGCCGAGCATCGCGATGCCCGCGCCGTGCAGCACGACCACGCGCTGCGCCTCGAGCTGGTTGACGACCAGATTGCCCGACAGACGCGCGCGCGAGGACGCCTCTTCGGTCACGACTTCGAGCGCCGACACGCCCGAGTACTGCAGATAGTTGTGGCGCGCCAGATCGGCGACGCTCTTCGGCGCGCCATGCTTGCGCAGATAGGCCGGCGAGGCGCACAGCACGAGATGCGCGGTCGCGATCTGCCGCGCGATCAGCGACGACGACTTCAGCCCGCCCGGCGAGGCGCGGATCGCGACGTCGAAGCCCTCGTCGATCAGCTCGACGACGCGGTCGGACAGCGTCATATCGACGGTGACCTGCGGATACTGCGCGGCGTAGTCCGCGACCGCGGCCATCACATGACTCAGGCCGAATGCCGACAACGACGATACGCGCAGCCGCCCCTGCGGCACGACGCTCGCCGCGCCGACCGCCTGGCCGGCTTCGTCGAGCTCGGTGAGCGCCTGGCTCAGACGCTCGTAGTATTCGCGGCCCGCCTCGGTCGGCGCGACGCGGCGCGTGGTGCGGTTCAGGAGCCGCGCGCCGAGCTGCTGCTCGAGATGCATCACGTGCTTGCTCGCCATCGCCGCCGACATCTCCATGCGCTCCGCCGCGCCGACAAAACTGCCGGCCTCGACCACGTGGCGAAACACTTTCATGCTGACGAGGGTATCCATCTCAATCGCTCGCTTCAGGAATCAATCGACGCCATTTTGCCGGGTTTATCAAAAGAACGGCAGCAAAGGCTCGTCTCGACGATGCCCGAAAACGACAAAGCCCGCGTTCCGGCCGGAACGCAGGCTTCGTGGCGAGACTTGGGTGCTACTCAGAACTTCGTGCGCAGCCCCGCGCCGTACGTGTTGCCGCTCGACTGACCGGTGATGTGGTCATACAGGTACGCGGCATAGATGTCCGTGCGCTTGGACAGCGGGTAGTCGTAGCCGACCGCCGCCGTCTGGCGCGTCTGGTTCGAGCCGCCGCCGTTACGCGAATACGCGTACGACGCCATCACCGAGCCCGGGCCGAACGGCACCGTCACGCCGCCCTGTCCCGTGTTGACGTGCCAGCTCGTGACCTGCTGGTTGTTGTACGTGTACATGTACTGGCCGTACAGCTTGACGAACTTCAGGTCGTACGAGACGCCCGCCTGCGCGACGCTCTGGCTGCGCAAGCCGGGCACGCCCGAGGTCTCGAAGCTGCCGAGGTCGCCCGGCACGTTGTTGAAGTTCACGTACTGGTACACCGCGGTCGCCGCGAACGGGCCGTGGAAGTACAGCACCTGGCCGCTCCACTTCTTCGCGCCGTTCTGCGTCGTGTTGCCGAGCGCGTACATCGCCGTCGCCGAGAGTCCGTTGAAGTTCGGCGACGCATACGACACCGCGTTGTTCCAGCCCGAGTCGCCGGTTACGCCCTGATCGGTCGTGTAGCTCGGGAACGTACCGAGGCCGAGATAGGTGTGATAGACCATCGGCGAGAACACGTACGAATCGATGAACGGATTGAACAGGATCGTCGAGACGAACAGCGGCGTCGTGAGGCGGCCGGCCGTGACCGTGCCGTACGGCGACTCGATGCCGACGTAGGCGTTGCGCGAGAACGTCGTGTCGCCGGTGAAGCGGCCGTACTCGCCGGTCTGCGCGCGGAAGAAGCCTTCGATCGTGAAGATCGCCTTGTAGCCGTTGCCCAGATCCTCGGTCCCCTTGAAGCCCCAGTACGAGGTGGACATGCCGCCGCCCGACACCACCGCCGCCGCCTTGCCGTCCGGGAATTTCTGCGAGCCGACCCATTCGTCGACCTGGCCGTAGAGCTGCACGCTCGATTGCGCGAAAGCGGACGATGCGCTCGCCAGCAAGGCAGCGCAGACGCTGGCCTTGAGAGTGGTCTTCAGCGCGCTGCTGAGGCTTGTTTTCATGGAATCTCCAATCTTTGTCAAAAGGGTGTGGCTGTGCGAAAGGGGGCGCTCGCGCGAACCATTGTTGTTATCCGTTCGACCGTCGAGCCAATCGGGGCTGGACCATCTTTACGGACCATTTTTATGAACAAAAATAGTGCTGCTTATTGCCGGTATATCGGTCTGCTTAGTTTGGTCGTTGATCGGCCTGATACGGCGGCTTGCCGGGGGCCTCGCCGGCCCGCCGAAGATGGCGCGAGTGCCGCATGGGGCGCGGCAGACGGCGCGCCGAAGGGGTAGTGACGCTCCGTATGACAGCGAAATGACGCGCCGCCGCGAGAATGCCCTGATTTGGCAGTGGCGGGTACGTCGCAGCCTGGCGTTTTCAGAAAAGTGTGGCGTCGAAACGTCAGATTGGGGATGACGCGGGGGATGGGAGGGGAGAACGTGAAGTGAAGGACGTGAAACGGCGGCGGTGATGCGGCGGCATCGCCGCAAGCGCTTGCGGCGATGCAGGGGGAAAAAGCGGGGAAGCTGAAGATTGGAGCGACGGCAGCAGACGCTGCCCGATGAGCGCCGCTAGCCAGACCGGTTAGTTGCGATAAGGCGAGCCTTCCGGCTGACGCGGATCGTCGGACGGGCGCTGCATCGCGCGCGCGGCGCCGCGCTCTTCGTTGTAGCGGGCAACGTCGGCCCGAATCGAGCCGTTGCGCATCGGCACGCTGGGCGGCGGACGCGGCACCGGCCGCGCGTCGGCGCTGACCGGCGTGATGGCGCCGGCGTACTGCATATGCCCGCGCCCGTCGGCGTACCCGGACGATGGTCCTGTGACGCCGCGCATGCCCGGCTTATAGCCGCCGAAGCCGTCGCCATAATTGGCGTCCGCGAAGTTCGCGCCACGCGGCATGCGCGGATCGCGCGCGCTCATCGCATTGCGGAAAGGCCGTGCGCTGGAGAGGCCGACGGCACCGGCATAGTGGCCGCTGTGCATCTGCATGCCCATGGCGCGGTTGGCGCCGCCATGCGCAAAACCGGCACCGCCGCCGTGCGGCATGCCAGGTCCTTTTGCATAGGCGAACGAACACAGCGCGGCAATGACCGCGCCCCACGCCCAGCGCCTCGTTCTCGACAACCCGTCCACCTTGTGACTCTCGCGCCCGAAGACTTGCCTGACATCCACCGTTCGAGCTGCGGTGGACGATTGCGGGACTGGCGAAAAGCGCCGCGTTCATCGCGCGGCGCGGGTATCCCTACGGCCTTTGAACCGTAATTTATGGGCGTCGGCAAAGGGTGTCGAGCCAAAAAGTGTTAGGTCTCATCGGTTGATGTAACACCTTGTTACTGCGACGTTTTTCTGCGACAAAGCCCTTGCGCGACGGCTCTGGAAGGGCTTCCTGGCGGGCGTTTGCGCGATTCCGCGCGAACCTCGCGCAGCCGCCGCGGCATCGGCTTGCCTGGCCGATTACGTGTCCGATCGTTAAACCGGCGAGGCCTCGGCGAAGCGCGTCACCCGTACTGAAACCTTACAGCGGCCAGCACGGGCCATGCCGCTCGCGGCTGGCCCGTTGATGCGCAGTAATCATTAATCGATTCGGCAAATGAATTTGCTTTTTGAATCGAATTTCAACAACAATAGCCGCTTCCCATTGCGGGAAACGGCGCTCCCGGGCGCGTCCCGCACTCTTTCGCGTCATTGAATCGAGATTCCGACATGGCTCGCCCCAAACTACTTCCCGACAACTTCACCCTGTGCCTCGTGGGCACCGTGATCCTCGCCAGCCTTCTGCCCGTGCACGGGCAAGCCGCCGTGGGGTTCAACTGGGTGACCAACATCGCCGTCGGTCTGCTGTTCTTCCTGCACGGCGCCAAGCTCTCACGCGAAGCGATCATCGCGGGCGCGACGCACTGGCGCCTTCATGCGGTAGTGCTGCTGAGCACGTTCGCGCTCTTTCCGCTGCTCGGCCTCGCGCTTAAGCCGCTCCTTTCGCCGCTTGTCACGCCGGCTCTCTATGCGGGGGTCCTCTTCCTCTGCACGCTGCCATCGACGGTCCAGTCGTCGATTGCGTTCACGTCCATTGCCAAGGGCAACGTACCGGCCGCGGTGTGCAGCGCGTCGGCCTCGAGCCTGCTCGGCATCTTCATCACCCCAGCGCTCGTCAGCGTCGTCATCACCAATCAGGCGGCGAGCGGCGGCGGCTCGCCGTGGCATACGATCGGCAACATCGTGCTGCAACTGCTGGTGCCGTTCATTGCCGGCCAGCTGCTGCGCCCGCTGATCGGCAAGTGGATCGAGCGCAATCGCAGCGTGCTGAAGTTCGTCGACCAGGGCTCGATCCTGCTCGTCGTGTACGGCGCGTTCAGCGAGGCTGTCAACGAAGGCCTGTGGCATCAGATTCCGCTCTCCGCGCTCGGCGGCCTCGTGGTGGTGAGCGCCGTTCTGCTGGCGCTCGCACTGGCCGTGACGATGTTGACCAGCAAGCGGCTCGGCTTTAGTCGTGCCGACCAGATCACGATCATCTTCTGCGGTTCGAAGAAGAGCCTTGCCGCCGGCGTGCCGATGGCCAAGGTCATCTTCGCCTCGCATGCGGTGGGCGCCGTGGTGCTGCCGCTGATGCTGTTCCACCAGATCCAGTTGATGGTGTGCGCCGCGCTCGCGCAGCGCTGGGGCGCCCGCGACCTCAGCGGCGAAACTGCGGCCGCCGCGCAGCAGCCCGCCGCGGCCGTCGCGCGCCGTTGAGAACACGCGCAATGCAAACAGGACATTCATAAGCGCCCTCCCTGAGCGTCGTCGTTTGAAAAAGCCGCCTTGTGCGGCTTTTTTTCGTTGGCTGTGTCGTTATTTCACGCCCAAACGCTCGCGCTGTCGCCTCGGCCTGATGGCATAGGAAAATTCCTAGAGCCTCGCCCACACCATGTTTAGTGAATTTTACTAAACATAAAAATTCACTTTAACTCCATAAAATACGGGTATTTACGGGTGATTAACCACGCGTTTTCGGGGTGTTTCGCGTACGTTTTACTATACAATCGCCCGAACCCAACCCATGAGCCGCGTCGGCGCGGCTGCTTCATTCGATGGCTACAACCATCCGCGACGTCGCCCGCGCGGCCAGCGTTTCGATCGGCACCGTCTCGCGTGCGCTGAAAAACCAGCCCGGTCTCTCCGAGGCCACCCGCGAGCGCGTCGTCGAAGCGGCGCGGCAGCTCGGCTACGATCCGGCGCAACTGCGTCCGCGCATCCGCCGCCTGACCTTCCTGCTGCATCGTCAGCACAACAATTTCGCCGCCAGCCCGTTCTTCTCGCACGTGCTGCACGGTGTCGAAGATGCCTGCCGCGAGCGCGGCATCGTGCCGTCCGTGCTAACCGCCGGCCCGACCGAGGACGTGATTCACCAGTTGCGCCTGCACGCGCCCGACGCCGTGGCGATCGCCGGCTTCGTCGAGCCCGAAACGCTCGCCGCACTGGTCGCGATGCAGCGCCCGCTCGTGCTGATCGATCTGTGGTCGCCGGGCCTGCGCTCGGTCAATCTCGACAACGCCGCCGGGGCCGCGCTCGCGATGCGCCATCTGTTCGGGCAGCAGCGCAAGCGCATCGCGTTCATCGGCGGCTCGCTCGCGCATTTCAGCATCGCCGAGCGTGCGCTCGGCTACCGGCGTGCGTTCTTCGAAGCGGGACTGCTGTTCGACCCGTCGCTCGAAGTGAACATCGACGCCGGGCTCGACCCCGACACCGGCGCCGCGCGCGCGATGCAGCGCCTGCTCGACGCGCCGGGCCCGCGCCCCGACGCCGTGTTCGCCTATAACGACGCCGCCGCGCTCGCCGCGCTGCGCGTGTGCCTCGCGCGCGGCCTCAGCGTGCCCGACGACATCGCGATCATCGGCTTCGACGATATTCCCGCCGCCGCCCACGCCACCCCGCCGCTGTCGACGATCGCGGTCGACAAGGAAGCGCTCGGCCGGCGCGGCGTCGAACTGCTGCTCGAAGACTCGCCCGCCGAGCTCGAGGTCCGCTTGCCCGTTCAACTCGTTGCCCGTGCCAGTACTTTGGTGAAAACGCCATGACGCAAACCGATCCGCTTCACCCCGCCGCCGACGCCGCCAAGGCGCCGCCCGTCGCCAGCTTCCGCCACCGCGCGTTCCTGCTCGCGCACATCGAGGACACGCTGCGCTTTTACGCGCCGAACGTGCTCGACCCGAGCGGCGGCTTCTATCATTTCTTCCGCGACGACGGCTCGATCTACGACCGCACCACGCGCCACCTCGTCAGCAGTTGCCGCTACGTGTTCAACTACGCGATGGCGTATCGCCAGTTCGGCGACCCCAAGCACCTCGACTATGCGCGCCACGGTCTGCGCTTTCTGCGCGACGCGCACTGGGACGCGCAGCACGAGGGCTACGACTGGGAGCTCGAATGGCGCGACGGCAGCAAGCGCACGCTCGACGCGACGCGCCACTGCTACGGCCTCGCGTTCGTGCTGCTCGCGTACTCGCATGCGGCGATGGCCGGCATCGAGGAAGCGAAGCCGATGATCGGCGCGACCTTCGAGCTGATGGAGCACCGCTTCTGGGATGCCGCCGCCGGCCTCTACGCCGACGACGCCTCGGCCGAATGGCAGGTCAGCTCGTATCGCGGGCAGAACGCCAACATGCACACGACCGAGGCGCTGCTCGCCGCCTACGAGGCGACCGGTCATCTGGTCTACCTCGATCGCGCCGAGCGCGTCGCGTCGAACATCACGCTGCGCCAGGCGAAGCTGTCGCAAGGGCTCGTGTGGGAACACTTTCACGCGGACTGGTCGGTCGACTGGCATTACAACGAGGAAGACAGCTCGAACATTTTCCGCCCGTGGGGCTTCCAGCCCGGCCATCAGACCGAATGGGCGAAGCTGCTGCTGATTCTCGAACGCTTCCGCCCGCTGCCGTGGCTGCTGCCGCGCGCAATCGAACTGTTCGACGCCGCCATGACGCACGCCTGGGACGAAGACCACGGCGGCCTCTATTACGGCTTCGGCCCCGACGGCACGGTCTGCGATCACGACAAGTACTTCTGGGTACAGGCCGAAACGTTCGCGACCGCCGCGCTGCTCGGCAAGCGCACCGGCAACGAGCGCTTCTGGGACTGGTACGACGAAATCTGGCGCTATAGCTGGACGCATTTCGTCGATCACCAGTACGGTGCGTGGTATCGCATCCTCACCTGCGACAACCGCAAGTACAGCGACGAAAAGAGCCCGGCCGGCAAGACCGACTATCACACGATGGGCGCGTGCTACGAGGTGCTCGCGCATGCGCTCGGCGAAAACGCGGCGGCTGAATCCGCCGCCCCCGCCGCAGCGGCTTCCGCGGAGAAAACACAATGAGCGCAACCACAGGCTTCCCCGTTTTTGTCTCCGCCGGCGACATCCTCACCGACCTCGTGCGCACCGGCGCCTCGCAGTGGCTCTCGCGTCCAGGCGGCGCGGGCTGGAACGTCGCGCGCTGCGTCGCGCGGCTCGGCTTGCCGAGCGCGAGCGCGGGCTCGCTCGGCGTCGATAATTTCTCCGACGAACTGTGGGACGCGAGCGTCGCCGCCGGCCTCGACATGCGCTTCCTGCAGCGCGTCGAGCGCCCGCCGTTGCTCGCGATCGTGCATCAGACGCATCCGCCCGCGTACTTCTTCATGGGCGAGAACGGCGCCGATCTCGCGTTCTATCCGGCACAGCTGCCGGCCGGCTGGATGAGCGAGGTGAAGTGGGCGCACTTCGGCTGCATCAGCCTCGTGCGTCAGCCGCTCGGCGACACGCTGGCGAAGCTCGCGGCCGAGTTGCGTGCGCGCGGCGTGAAGATCAGCTTCGATCCGAACTATCGCAATCTGATGGAACACGGCTACGAGCCGACATTGCGCCGGATGGCCGCGCTCGCGGACCTCATCAAGGTATCGGACGAAGACCTGCGCATGATCTTCAAGACCCACGACGAAGCCGCCGCGCTCGCGCAATTGCGCGCGCTGAATCCGGCCGCCACGGTGCTCGTCACGCGCGGCCCCGACGCGGCGCTGCTGCTCGACGGCGCCGCGGTGATCGAGGCGAAGCCGCCGCGCGTCGCCGTGGTCGATACGGTCGGCGCGGGCGATGCGTCGATCGGCGGGCTGCTGTTCAGCCTGATGAGCGCGCCGCAACGCGCGTGGCCCGAGCATCTCGCGTTCGCGCTCGCGGCGGGCGCGGCGGCCTGCGGACATGCGGGCGCGCATGCGCCGACGCTCGACGAGGTCGTGGCGTTGCTGTGATGACCTCGCCGTGATGGCGTCGCTGTAACTTTCCTGCCTTGGGGTGCGCGTAGTGTCGTCGGTGTCGGGAACATCCTGCACGCGAAGCGCCGCCCCGAGCGCTCTCTTGGGCACCGCTCGGGCCCGGAGCCGAACCGCCATTGCCGTGCTACGATGAAAACATCGAGACCTTTGCAAAAAGGAGCGAGGCCATGGAAGACGTCACCTACACCAAAGGGATCTACACGGCCACGGCGTCGATAAGAGAAATCGCACAGGACGCCTGGCAGGGTCTCGTCACACTGGCGCGCGACGAAGGCGAGCCCGCCGCCGATCAGGAAACCACGCTCTACGAAGTCGAATCCACTTCGTCGACACCGGAAGAAGCGCTCGAAGAAGCCAAGGCGCTCGCTCATCGTATCCTCGGGGAAATCGAACTGTAGGCCGAACTTCAGGCAGCGCGCCGCGTTCGCCCACCCGCGCATCGCGCGCGCCGCTGCCGGAATCGGCCGGCTGGAGGCGATCATGGCTGAGCAGCTTTTTCTCTACGGCGTGTATTCGATACACGTGCGCCCCCTCGAGCTCAGTGGCGCGCGCTGGGACGCCGAATACGAGATTCGTCATCGAGACAAGGCCGTCCAGTCGTGGATGACAGTCGGCGGC
>Ga0153951_1000236_pt1 | contig 20540 bp, 19 predicted proteins | sample TSNJ035MetaG_FD_102278 | JGI IMG/M metagenome (GOLD analysis project Ga0153951, IMG submission 102278) | Attine ant fungus gardens microbial communities from New Jersey, USA - TSNJ035 MetaG | ecosystem: Host-associated > Fungi > Mycelium > Unclassified | place: USA: New Jersey, Wharton State...
CTTTGCGGTGGTGTACCCGGAGCAGTCGAAGCACGCGCACTCGCACCGCTGCTGGCACTGGTACGACGCCAGCGACAGCGCGGGCGGCGCCGAGGCGCGCGCGGTGGTGTCGCTCGTCGACGAGCTCGTCGCGCAGCATGGTTTCGACCGGGAGCGCGTCTACGTGGCCGGGATTTCCGCGGGCGCGGGCCTGACGGCGCTGCTGGCGCTCAACTATCCGGATCGTTTCGCCTCGGTCGCGCTGCATTCCGGCCCCGCAATCGGCGAGGCCCGCTCGGGCATCGCCGCCATGGACGTGATGCGGCGCGGCGTGCGCCGCGAACCGGCCGAGCTCGTCGACGAAATGACGGACATTGCGCAATATCCGGGCATGCCGGCGCTCATCATCCACGGCGACGCCGATCACGTGGTCGCGCCCGTCAACGCGGACCAGCTGGCGGCGCAGTTCCTGCGTCTGAACCGTCTCGTCGACGCCGACGGCGCACGCCGGGCCGGCGAAATGCGCGAAGACCGCAAGGGCGGCGTAGTGATGCGCGACTATCTGCGCGGCGGCCGGCGCGTGGTGCGGGTGTGCCGTGTGCAGGGGCTCGGCCACGCATGGGCGGGCGGCGACGACGCATTGCCGTTCCATTCCGCCAAAGGTCCGGACGCGAGCGCCATGCTGTGGGAGTTTTTCAGGCATCAGCGCCGCACGGATGCGGGACGTGCCGTGGAAGGCCTGGCGGCGTCGTCGGCCGGGAGATGACACCGGAAGCGCGCCTCGAAAATGAGCAGTAGCGTGGAACTAGGGTTTTCCCTATAATACGGGTTATCCCTTAGTTGTAACGCACAGCCTTCATTTCCGAGGTCGACCATGTATCTGCTTAGCCGCCTGTTCCTGTTTCTGACCAAATCGCCGGACCAACTCGCAAAAGAGCGCGCCGACGACTACCTCTCCGAAGCGACCGATCTCTACGATCTCGAATTCCGCATGCGCAAACTGGACCGCGAAGGCAGCGTGCGCCAGCCGTCGTGGATGAGCCAGCACTACGGCTAAGCAGGCGCGAGCGTCGCGATAGTCGGAAAGACATCGGCGTGTGGTGAGGCGCCGATGTGCGGGGCGAGCCGCTCAGGTATCGCGAACCGCCACGGGTTTTTCAGCGTAGTTGCCGCCGGGCAGCCTGCGCGCCCAACGCCCAACCAATCGGCTCCGCGTCAAGCAGCCGGATTCAACTGCCAGAGCGCGTAATTCAGTAGCGCCGCGTACGCGACCCAGATCACGTACGGCATCAGCATCACACCGGCCAGGCGGTCCCGTCGCCAGAAGACGCCGGTCAGCATAACGATCAGCACCAGCAGAATCACGATATCGGCTAATGCCATTTCCGGCCGATGCAGACCGAAGAATAGCCACATCCACGCGGCGTTGAACACCAACTGAACCACCCACAGGACGATTGCCGCGCTCAGGCCATCGCGCTTCCATACGCGCCACGCGGAAAACGCCATCAGCACGTAGAGTACGCTCCAGACCGGCGGGAAGACCCAGTTCGGCGGATTGAACGCGGGCTTTTGCAGTCCCGCGTACCAGGCGTCCGGCAAGGACAGGCTCGCGGCCCAGCCGGCCGCAAGCGTCAGAATCAGAAACACGAGCAGCGACGGCAGACGGCGCATCTTCATCCCTCCAGGCGTTTTTCTTCAATGATGTAAGCGGGCACTCACTTGCCGAAACGGGCCAGTGTACGCAGGCGCGCCTGCGCATGATCGACGATCGGCTCGGGATAATTCCCGCCCAGCACCACGCCGAATTCCGCCAGCCGTTCCGCGCCCGCCAGCCACGGCGCGTGAATCCATTTTGCCGGCAGCTTCGTAAGCTGCGGGAGATAGCGTTGGATAAAGCGCCCGTCCGGGTCGAATTTTTCGGATTGCGTGACCGGGTTGAAGATGCGGAAGTACGGCTGCGCGTCGCAGCCCGTTGATGCCGCCCACTGCCAGCCGCCATTGTTCGCGGAGAAATCGAAGTCGTTGAGCCGATCGGCGAAATAGCGTTCGCCGCGGCGCCAGTCCACGCCGAGATCCTTCGTGAGGAAACTCGCCGTCACCATTCGCAAGCGGTTGTGCATGTAGCCGGTGCGGTTCAGTTGCAGCATGGCCGCGTCGACGAGCGGATAGCCGGTGCGGCCGTCGCACCACGCGGCGAATGCGGCGTCGGCTGCGGGGCCTTGTTCCCAGCGCAACTGCTCGTATTCCGACTTGAACGAGGCGCCCTTTGCGAGGCGCGGATGATGCGCGAGGATCATGAAATAGAACTCGCGCCAGATCAGTTCGGAGAGCCACGTCGCCGCGCCTTGTCCGTCGGGCTGTAGCGACGTTTCGTAGGCGAGCCGCGCGAGCGTGCGGATCGACACCGTGCCGAAGCGCAGATGCACTGACAGATAGCTCGGCCCCTTCGCGGCGGGAAAATCGCGCCGCTCGGCATAGCTGTCGATGCGCGTCAGGAAGTCGTCGAGCAAATGCCGGGCGCCGCTCATGCCGGCAGGCAGCTTCAGGTCTGCGAGATTGCTCGGTGCGAAACCGAGCTGGCCGAGCGTGGGCAACTGCCGGTCGAGCTTGCGCGGCAGCGCCGCGAGATGCTTCGCGTAGGTTTCCACGGGGTACGGCTTCAGGTCGAACGCATCGAGTTGTTTGAGCCACGCGTTCCTGTACGGCGTGAACACCGTGAACGGTTTGTGCTGGCCGGTCAGCAGTTCGTCGCGCTCGAAAATCACCTGATCCTTGAACGTTAGCCACCGACGCCCCGCTTGCGCGAGGCGCACGCGCACGGTTTCGTCGCGGTCGAGCGCGACCGGTTCGTAGTCGTGATTCGCGAACACGGCATCGACGCGCAGTTCCGCGGCGAGCTTCGGCACCTGCTCGGCCGGATCGCCGTACAGCACGACGAGACCGCCGCCGTGTGCGCGCAACGCGTCGCCAAGCTCGCGCAATGACTCGAGAATGAAGTCGATGCGACGATCCGGAGCCCGCTCGCCCGGATGGCGCGCCTGCCACGCGTCGATCAACGGTTGCAGGATCGTCGTGTCGAACACGAATACGCACCAGACGCGCTCGCAATGCTTGAGCGCGTAGTACAGCGCCGCGTGGTCCGTGCTGCGCAGGTCGCGGCGGAACCAGACGAGGCCGGTATCGAAGATGTCGTTCAGGCGGCGGGCAAGTGTCATCGAGCGCGTCGGTCGGAATGAAGGGGGCTCGAAAGCCAGTGCAGCAGATTGCGTGCCCCGTGAGCCCAATGCGTCAGCGCCCGCCCCTATTGTGCAGGGGCGGGCGCTGTTCGCGAGCGCGCGAGGGTGTTGCGCCGGCGGCGCTCATTGGCGGCGTGCTTATCAGCACCATCGCCTATGCTGCCATGAGCAAAGGCCGCCGCAACGCGCAACGACTAACGCAGCGGCGAACCCAGCTTAAGCGACGTGCAGACGCACCGCGACGTTGTTGCGCGTGGCGTTCGAGTACGGGCAGACCTGGTGCGCGGCATCGACCAGTTCCCGCGCCGCATCCGCGGCGAGGCCGGGCAGCGAGATTCGCAGATCGATGTCGAGCGCGAAGCCGCCCTTGTCGTTCGGGCCGATGCCGACCTCGGCCGAGACCTGCGTGTCGGCCGGCAACGCCTGCTTGCGCTGGCCGGCGACGAACTTCATCGCGCTCAGGAAACAGGCCGAGTAGCCGGCTGCGAAGAGTTGTTCGGGGTTCGTGCCCGCTGCACCGTTGCCGCCCAGTTCACGCGGTGCTGCCAGCTTCACGTCCAATGCATTGTCCGGCGATACTGCGCGGCCGTCGCGGCCACCGGTGCTCGTTGCGCTTGCCTTGTAGAGGATGTTCATGGTGCTGCTCCTTAGCTGGGTTGTCAGGGTTTGCATGCTTGCCGCTTCGTGTTGCTTTCCGGTCCGGCCGGGTGGTTGCGAGGTAGTTACGAAGCGGCATGTCGTTAAGATAGTACACAAATGATTTGTGTGCAAATTAAATTTGAGTGGATACCGGAACAAGTCTTTTGCTGTGATTGCACTACTGGTCCATGTAATCGTTGAGCGTCGTGCGCAAGCGCGTCAGGTCGTCGCGCAGACGCAGCAGAAAGTCCGGCGTTTGCTGGGTCGCGCAGAGAATTTCGGCAGGCACCTCGCGTGCCTGGCGCTTGAGCGCCTTGCCCGCGCTGCTGAGGCGGATATAGACGATGCGTTCATCGTCGACGCCGCGCACGCGCTCGACGAGGCCTTGCGCTTCGAGGCGCTTGAGCAGCGGTGTGACGGTGGCCGGATCGAGATTCAGGCGCGCGGCCATGTCCTTGACCGCGACGTCGTCGGCTTCCCATAGCACGAGCATGGCCAGATATTGCGGATACGTGAGTCCGAGCTTGTCGAGCAGCGGCTTGTACGCTTTCGTCATCGCAAGCGAGGTCGAGTAGAGCGCGAAGCAGAGTTGCTCGTCGAGCGTGAAAGGCAGGATGGGGCGCTGTGTCATGGTGCATCTCGGCTGAAAGAGCGTACGAATGAATTGCACGCAAACCATTGTGCCGCAAATCGATGCGGGCCGGTGAGCACAGGCAGAGGCACGGGCGGGGAGCGGCGGGTAGCGCGAAAGGCGGCCGCTAAAGCAGGAAAGCGAAGGAAAGCCGCGCGAAGAAAACGCGGGCATCCCGACGACGCCCGCATGCTAGCGGTCGATCAGGCCGCCGGTTTGGTCGGCAGATCCGGCGTTTGCGGTGTCTGCACGCCGAAGCAGCCGCGGTAGGTCGCGTAGAACGAGCAGTACAGCATGGTCGTGACGATCATCGTCGCGGGCATCAGGACCGCGAACGCGAAGTCGGCGGCGCCGAGCGCCTGCATCACCGCGGACAGACCGAACGACACCAGCGTCGCGACCGCGAACCACAGCGCCACGAACACGACGAAAGCACCGCGATTGCGCCAGCAACTGACGACGCTGAAGAACATCGCCTTGACGGGCGGCACGTCGTGCCAGGCGGCGAGAATCGGCGAGAACCAGAACAGCATCGCAACCGGCACATAGAACGCGAGCGCCGTGAGCACCGCGAGCGGGATGTTGCTGTTGACGATCGCGTCCTGATCCAGCTGCGCGCCGCCGAGCATCACCTTCAGCAGCATGCCGCCGTCGGCGAGCGCGGAGCCGGCCAGCACGAGCGCCATCGCGACGACATACAGCGCGCCGAGCACGAGCAGCCGCCGCGCGACCACCGGGCCGTACGAATGAAAGCCATCCACGAGGATGGTCGGGAACACCGGCTTGCCCGCGATCGTGTTGCGGCACGCGGCCATGAAGCCGACCGCGACGCCGGGAATGAACAGCAGCGGCAACACGCCGCCGATCACCGGAATCTGCGAAACGAGCGTCATCACCAGCACATAGGTGAAGAACAGCGTCAGGAACGCGAGCGGATTCTTACGGAACAGCCAGATACCTTGCCGGAACCATACATAGCCGGTTTTCGCGGGGACTTCGATCAGTTGCATGAGGTAGGGATGCCTGGATGCGCGACGCCGGCGAGGCGTTCGCGCAGAATGCGTTCGAAATGGCCGGGATCGTGCGGCTTGAGCAGCTCGGCCGCGCGCGGCAGGTGAAAATCATACAGGCGCGAGACCCAGAAACGGTACGCACCCGCTCGCAGCATGTCGCCCCAGTGGCGGTTTTCCTCGGCGGTGAACGGCCGCACCGTCTGATACGCGCGCAACAGCGCTTCGGTGCGCGCGGCGTCGAGCTTGCCGGTCGCGAGGTCGACGCACCAGTCGTTGACGGTCACCGCGACGTCGAACAGCCACTTGTCGCAGCCGGCGAAATAGAAGTCGAAGAAGCCGCCGAGCCGCACTTCGTGGCCCGTATCGGGCGCCGCATGCGCGAACATCGCATTGTCGCGGAACAGGTCGGCATGGCACGGGCCTTCGGGCAGCGCCGCGTAATCGGCCGAGGCGAAGAACGCTTCCTGATGCGCGAGCTCGGACGCCAGCAACTCGCGCGGCTCGCCTTCGAGAAACGGCAGGATGGTCGGCACGGTCTCGCGCCACCACGGCAGGCTGCGCAGATTCGGCTGATAGCGCGGATAGTCGCGGCCCGCGAGGTGCATGCGCGCGAGCATCTGCCCGACTTCGACGCAGTGCTCGACGCCCGGCGCGAGTTCCGGCTTGCCTTCGAGCTTCGTCACGATGGTCGCGGGCTTGCCGAGCAGCATGCCGAACAGCGCGCCGTCGAGGCGCGGCATCGGGTCCGGCACCGGCACGCGGTGCGCGGCGAGGTGGCGCATCAGGTCCAGATAGAAGGGCAACTGCTCGGCGGTCAGCTTTTCGAAAATCGTCAGCACGTATTCGCCGCGCGTCGTCGTCAGGAAGAAGTTGCTGTTTTCAATACCGGACGAGATGCCGCGAAGCTCGACGACATCGCCGAGATCGTAGTGACGCATCCATTCTGCGAGTTGGGATTCGTTGACAGCGGTGAAGACAGCCATGCGGGAAACGTCGGATCAGGTTGCTCGGGCTGGCGCGATGCGGCCAGTGCGAAGTGTGGCGAATGGATGTTGCGAATACGGTGTCGAACGATGCGGCGGGACGCGGGCGATTCCGGCTGGACTCGCCGGCAAACAGGACAAGCGCGACGGGCGCATTGCCGCATGTAGCGCCGGAGCAACCCGCCAGCCACCGGAATCAGGCGCGGCGGCCCACGACAGCCGCGCCCACGCGCATCGGCTCAATAGTGCAGATTCACCGAAGGCAAGCGCGTACTCGGACGGCCGCTGTCGTGGACAGTGGGCGAGGTGTCGAGCGGCGCGCTCATCTGGTAGCGCGTGCCGAAATTCGAGTGCACGTTGATTTCGACCGGCTTGCCCTTGTCGCGGTATTCGGTAATTTCGGTGCCGTTCGGGCTGACTTCGTGGAAGCTTGGCGTGCGCGGAACGTTGATGTCGACCTTCGAGCTGACCTCGGCGCCCGGACGGTTGATCTTGTCCAGGTCGGGCAGACCGGCCCGTTCATTGGCGGACTGGGGCGCGTCGGCGGGCGGCGGTTCGTCGACGGGCTGGGCAGCCATCGCGGCGTTGCCGAAGGCGAGGGCCAGCGCAACGGCGACGGGAAGGAGCGGCTTCATGGTGATTCTCCGATGGGATGCGCCGATTCTAGCAAATCTGGCCTCGCGTACGGTCGCGAAGCCTTATTTTGCGCCGCTTTCGCGCGCCGCGCGCGAACCGTGCCGGGAACGCCGCGAGGCCATGTGGCGCGCGCGTGTTCCGTGGTAATGTCGTCTCATCAATAGGGGTGAACGATGATGAACAACGATATCAATCAGCGCGCGCTGCAGACGCCCGCCAACAGCTTCCCGACCGAAGGCTTCGACGACGCGGCCGAGGCCGTCACCCGCCTCGCCGCGATCTACGAGGCGAACACGTCGTTTCTGCGCGATGCGTTCGCGCGTTATCGCCGCAACGAACTGTTCGAGCGCCGCGTGCGCGCGTGCTATCCGTTCGTGCGCGTGCGCACCGAGGTCAACACGCACGTCGATTCGCGCCGCTCGTACGGCTTCGTCGCCGGGCCGGGCGTGTTCGAGACGACGGTCACGCGTCCCGATCTGTTCGGCGACTACTATCGCGAGCAGTTGCGCCTGCTCGCGAAGAACCATCATGTGCAGATCGAGGTCGGCGTGTCGGACCAGCCGATTCCGATTCACTTCGCGTTCGCCGAGGGCATTCACCTCGAAGGCGATCTGGACCGCGAGCGTCTGTTCCTGATGCGCGACATCTTCGACACGCCGGACCTCGCGCTGCTCGACGACCGCATCGTCAACGGCACGTACGAGCCGATGCCGGGCGAGCCGCATCCGCTCGCGCTTTTCATGGCGGCGCGCGTCGACTTCTCGCTGCATCGGCTGAAGCACTACACGGCGACCTCGCCGACGCACGTGCAGAACTACGTGCTGTACACGAACTACCAGTTCTATATCGACGAGTTCGTCAAGTTAGGCCGCACGATGATGGCCCGTACCGACGACGAGCAACTGCGCGCCCATCGCAGCGAATACACGTCGTTCGTCGAGCCCGGCGACGTGATTACCTATAACGAGAATCTCGGCGAGCAGGCGCAGGAAGGCGCGCCGCCGCCGCGTCTGCCGCAGATGCCCGCGTATCACCTGAAGCGCGCGGACGGCAGCGGCATCACGATGGTCAACATCGGGGTCGGGCCGTCGAATGCGAAGACCATTACCGATCACATCGCGGTGTTGCGTCCGCATGCGTGGATCATGCTTGGCCACTGCGCGGGTCTGCGCAACACGCAGCGTCTCGGCGACTACGTGCTCGCGCACGGCTATGTGCGCGAAGACCATGTGCTCGATGCCGATCTGCCGCTATGGGTGCCGATCCCGGCGCTCGCCGAAGTGCAGGTCGCGCTCGAGCGCGCGGTCGCGCAGGTTACGCAGCTCGACGGCGTCGAGTTGAAGCGCGTGATGCGCACGGGCACGGTGGCGAGCGTCGATAACCGCAACTGGGAACTGCGCGATCATCGCGAGCCGGTGCAGCGGCTGTCGCAGAGCCGCGCGATCGCGCTCGACATGGAAAGCGCGACGATCGCCGCGAACGGCTTCCGCTTCCGCGTGCCTTACGGCACCTTGCTGTGCGTCTCGGACAAGCCCTTGCATGGCGAACTGAAGCTGCCCGGCATGGCAGATCAGTTCTATCGCGCGCAGGTCGATCAGCATTTGCAGATCGGCGTGATGGCGATGGAGATCTTGCGCACGAACGGGCTGCACCGCCTGCATAGCCGCAAGCTGCGCAGTTTCGCCGAGGTGGCGTTTCAGTAGGCCAAGGGCGAGCGGGTTGCGTCGGCCCGCTCGCGCTGCGTTAGCGTTGCCTCAGCCTCGCATCGCATCTGCCATCACACCTGCCCGAAGCCGGTCAGCCCGATCAGGCTGCCGGCCGCCAGCAGCCAGAGCGGATGAATGCGCGTCTTCGTCGCCAGCACGGCGGTGAACGCGGTGATGGCCCATGCGATCGCGTTCGGGTTCGATGCTTTCGCGATCAGCGCCGCGCTGGCCGCGACGATGCCGGCCGTCACCGGCACGAGCCCGAGTTGCGCATAGCGCCGCCACGGGCGGTCCTTGAAGCGATCCCACGCATGTAGCGCGAGGACCGTTACGAGCGACGACGGTCCGAACTTCGCGATCGACGTCACGAGCATGCCGGCCCAGCCGGCCACATGCCAGCCGATCAGCGTCACGATCATCAGGTTCGGCCCCGGCGCGGCCTGCGCCAGCGCGAACAGCGCGCTGAATTCGCTGGCCGGCATCCAGTGATGCACCTCGACCACCTGCCGCTGCATTTCCGGAAGAATCGTATTGCCGCCGCCGAACGCGAGCAGCGAAAGCTGGCTGAAGATGATGGCGAGAGAAACGAGCGTGTCGTTCATCGTGCGTTCCTCGCTGCGAGATAGATGCTGATCGGCGTGAGCACGAGCATTGTCGGCAGAAGCGGAACGCGCAGGATCGCAATCGCGATGAAGCCGAGTACCGCGATCAGCGCGGCCAGCGGCTGGTTGCGCAACGGCAGCACGATCTTGATCGCCATCGCGATCAGCAATCCCGAGGCCGCGGCCGCGAGTCCCGCGAACAGATGGCGCACGTGCGGATCGTTCTGCGTGTGCTCGTAAAGCACGCCGAGTCCGATCACGACGAGCGAGGGCCCGGCGATGAGTCCGAGCAGGCCCGCGAGCGCGCCGGGCACGCCGCGAAAGCGCATGCCGAGCGCGACCGCGAGATTGATGACGTTGCCGCCCGGCAGGAATTGACAGAGGCCGAGCAGATCGGTGAATTCGTCGGCGCTGAGCCAGCGGCGCTGTTCGACGATCGCGCGGCGCGCGAGCGGCAGGGCGCCGCCGAATGAAATCAGCCCGAGGCCGAGAAAGCCGCCGAAGATTTCCCGCGATGTCGGCGTGGGCGCGAGCGCGGGTTCGGACGAGGTGAGTTCGTGGTTCATATCGCGAGGCTTCGAGTAGAAGCTCAGCAGGTTAGCGCCGAACCGGCGGCCCGCAAAACGATTTTTACGCGAACGAGTCGTTCGCGCGCGAGAGCCGCCTATAACCGTAAGCGTGCCGCAAACTGCCCTGCAAAACGAAAGCGGGCGGCCCGAAGGCCGCCCGCAGGATGCGTGGCGATGCGCGTGATCTCACGCGCAAGGCTCAGGCTATTCGCGTGGCATCACGCGATTACAGATAGAACATCCTGTCCTCATCCGACTTGGCCGGATGCGCCTCGCCTTCCTCGCGGTCTTCGTAGAACTTCAGCACCGCTTCGAGCACCTGGTCCGGATCGTCGATCACCTGCATCAGATCGATGTCGGTCGGATTGATGAGGCCCATCGGGATCAGCGAGCTCTTGAACCACCCGAGCAGTCCTTCCCAGAACTCGGCGCCGACCAGGATGATCGGCACGTGGCGCGACTTCTTGGTTTGAATCAGCGTGAGTACTTCGGCCAGTTCGTCGAGCGTGCCGAAGCCGCCCGGCATTACGATGACCGCGTCGGAGTTCTTCACGAACGTGACCTTGCGCGTGAAGAAGTGGCGAAAGCGCAGCGAGATGTCCTGCCATTGATTGCCCGACTGCTCGTGCGGCAACTCGATGTTCAGACCGACCGACGGCGCCTTGCCCGCATGTGCGCCCTTGTTGGCCGCTTCCATGATGCCGGGGCCGCCGCCGGAGATCACCGCGAAGCCTGCGTCCGACAGTTTGCGGGCGATCTGCGTGGTGAGTTTGTAGTAGGGCGAGTTCGGTTTGAGGCGTGCCGAACCGTAGATGCTGACTGCCGGGCGGATCTCCGAGAGGTATTCGGTCGCCTCGATAAACTCTGCCATAATCGTGAACATCTGCCACGATGCGCGGGCTTTTTTGGCCGTTGCGCGCTCTTGATCTGCGAGCGATCGCAGACTCGGAATCACTTTTCTCTTAGTCATAATGCCTGAAGAACGAAGCCTTGAAGGTAAGACCCTGCTGTTGGTCGACGGTTCGAGTTATCTGTACCGGGCCTACCATGCGATGCCTGATCTGCGCGGTCCCGATGGTGGCCCGACCGGTGCGCTCTACGGGATCATCAACATGCTGCGGCGCATGCGCAAGGAAGTCACGGCAGAGTATAGCGCGTGCGTGTTCGACGCCAAGGGCAAAACGTTTCGCGACGACTGGTATCCCGACTACAAGGCGAACCGTCCGTCGATGCCCGATGATCTCTCGCGCCAGATCGAGCCGATTCACGTCGCGGTGCGCGCGCTCGGCTGGCCGCTGCTGATGATCGAAGGCGTCGAGGCCGACGACGTGATCGGCACGCTTTCCACCGCGGCGGAAAAGCTCGGCATGAACGTGATCGTCTCGACCGGCGACAAAGACCTCGCGCAACTCGTGTCGGAGCGCGTCACGCTCGTCAATACGATGACCAACGAAACGCTCGATCGCGACGGCGTGGTTGCGAAGTTCGGCGTGCCGCCGGAGCGCATCGTCGACTATCTGTCGCTGATCGGCGACACAGTGGATAACGTGCCGGGCGTCGAGAAGTGCGGCCCGAAAACGGCCGTCAAGTGGCTCACGCAATACGACTCGCTCGACGGCATCGTCGAGCATGCGAGCGAGATCAAGGGCGCGGTCGGCGACAATCTGCGCCGCGCGCTCGACTTCCTGCCGATGGCGCGCAAGCTCGTGACCGTCGAGCGTCATTGCGATCTGACCGGCCATCTCGCGTCGATCGAGGAAAGCTTGCCGAGCCTTCCCGAGTCGCGCGAAGAATTGCGCGACGTCTTCACGCGCCACGGCTTCAAGACGTGGCTGCGCGAAGTCGAAACCGCCGCCGCCGAAGAGGGGCCGGCAACCGACGCGCCGCCCGCGCTCGCGGTGGATCAGGAGCGCCACTACGACACCGTGCAGACGTGGGAGCAGTTCGACGCGTGGCTCGAAAAAATCGACGCGGCCGCACTGACTTCGTTCGATACCGAAACCACCTCGCTCGATCCGATGATCGCGCAGATCGTCGGCCTGTCGCTCTCGGTCGAAGGGGGCAGTGCGGCCTATGTGCCGCTCGCGCATCGCGGGCCCGACGCACCCGTGCAACTGCCGCGCGACGAAGTGCTCGCGAAGCTCAAGCCGTGGCTCGAAAGCGCGCAGCACAAGAAGGTCGGCCAGCATCTGAAGTACGACGAACAGGTGCTCGCGAACTACGGCATCGAAATGCGCGGCGTCGAGCACGACACGCTGCTCGAATCGTACGTGCTCGAATCGCATCGCACGCACGACATGGACAGCCTCGCGCTGCGTCATCTCGGCGTAAAGACGATCAAGTACGAAGAGGTCGCGGGCAAGGGCGCGCAGCAGATCGGCTTCGACGAAGTCGCGCTCGAGCAGGCCGCCGAATACGCGGCCGAAGACGCCGACATCACCTTGCGTCTGCATCAGGCGATGTATCCGCAGATCGCCGCCGATAAATCGCTCGAACGCGTGTATCGCGAGATCGAGGTGCCGACCTCGCGCGTGCTGCGCAAGATGGAGCGCACGGGCGTGCTGATCGACGCGGAGAAGCTGCGCCAGCAAAGCAGCGAGATCGCCACGCGGCTGATCGAACTCGAAGGCGAGGCGTACGAACTCGCGGGCGGCGAGTTCAACCTCGGTTCGCCGAAGCAGATCGGCCAGATCTTCTTCGAGAAGCTCGAGTTGCCGGTGGTCAAGAAGACGCCGAGCGGCGCGCCGTCCACCGACGAAGAAGTGTTGCAGAAGCTCGCTGAAGACTATCCGCTGCCGAAGATCCTGCTCGAACATCGCGGCCTCTCGAAGCTGAAGTCGACCTATACCGACAAGCTGCCGCGCATGGTCAACCCGCAAACGGGCCGCGTGCACACCAACTACGCGCAGGCCGTCGCGGTGACGGGGCGGCTCGCATCGAACGATCCGAACCTGCAGAATATTCCGGTGCGGACCGGCGAAGGCCGCCGCATCCGCGAGGCGTTTATCGCGCCGCCGGGCCACAAGCTCGTGTCCGCCGATTATTCGCAGATCGAATTACGCATTATGGCGCACATCTCCGGCGACGAATCGCTGATGCGCGCGTTTTCGCAGGGTGAGGACATTCACCGCGCCACCGCCTCGGAAATCTTCGGCGTGACGCCGCTCGAAGTGTCGAGCGACCAGCGGCGCGTCGCGAAGGTCATCAACTTCGGCCTGATCTACGGCATGAGCGCGTTCGGCCTCGCGTCGAACCTCGGCATCACGCGCGACGCGGCGAAGATGTATATCGACCGCTACTTCGCGCGCTATCCGGGCGTCGCGCGCTACATGGACGAGACGCGCACGAGCGCCAAGGCGAAGGGCTACGTCGAAACCGTGTTCGGTCGCCGCCTGTGGCTGCCCGAGATCAACGGCGGCAACGGTCCGCGCCGCCAGGCGGCCGAGCGTGCCGCGATCAATGCACCGATGCAGGGCACCGCCGCCGACCTCATCAAGATGTCGATGATCGCCGTGCAGAAGTGGATCGAAGACTCGAACATCGGCACGCGCATGATTATGCAGGTACACGACGAACTGATTCTCGAAGTGCCCGACGCCGAGTTGTCCGAGGTCCGCAAACGTCTGCCCGAACTGATGTGCGGCGTCGCCGCGCTGAAGGTGCCGCTCGTGGCCGAGGTCGGCGCGGGCCTGAACTGGGAGGAAGCGCATTGACATGCCTGTGACACAGGTACGATGAGTGCACGATAACGTCGTGCGCATGTCACACATGGGTTTTGGCGACTTGTGGCATCCCGTGAGGGTCGAGGACAATCGGGTCAGGACGGCGCATTCATGCGCAGCGTCGCGACAGATAATTCATCGGCTACACGGAGAAGTGCAATGCATCGATTTATCGTCGTTGGCGGAGGTGCGGGCGGACTGGAACTGGCGACACGCCTGGGTGATCGCTATGGCGCCGGCAAAAGAGGGAGCAGCGCGCGGGCCGTGGTCACGCTGGTCGACCGCAATCCGACGCATATCTGGAAGCCGCTGCTGCACGAGGTGGCGGCCGGCAGCATGGATCCGTTCACGCAGGAACTCGAATACGCGGCGCAGGCGCGCTGGCACGGCTTCGAGTTCCAGCAGGGCGAGCTGACCGGACTCGACCGCGCGAACCGGCGCATCACGCTCGGCACCGTGCTCGACGACGACGGCGCCGAACTGCTGCCCGAACGCCAGCTCGAGTACGACACGCTGGTCATCGCGATCGGCAGTACCACGGCTTTCTTCGGCGTGAAGGGCGCGGCCGAATTCTCCCTTGCACTCGATACCGTCGGCCAGGCCGAGCGCTTCCGCAAGCGGCTGATCGCCGCGTGCATGCGCGCCGAGCATCAGGCGTACGAGCCCGTCGAGTCGCGGCCGGGGCCCGGCACCTCGACGTCGAGCGAGCCGCGCATCCAGGTGGCGATCGTCGGCGGCGGCGCGACCGGTGTCGAGTTGTCGGCGGAGTTGCGCAATACGGCGCAGGTGCTGTCCGCGTATGGCTTGCACAAGCTCGATCCGCGGCACGACGTCGGCATCGTGCTGATCGAGGCCGGGCCGCGCATTCTGCCCGCCTTGCAGGAGCGCGTTTCGACGGCCACCGCCGAATTGCTGACCAAGCTCGGCGTCAAGCTGATGATCGGCGAAACGGTGGCCGAGGTCGCGCCCGGCTATATCCGCACCGCGAGCGGGCACACCGTGCGCGCCGATCTGACCGTGTGGGCGGCGGGCATCAAGGCGCCGGCGGTGCTGAGCCAGCTCGACGGGCTACCGGTCAACCGGCTCGGCCAGCTCAACGTGCGCCGCACGCTGCAAACCGAAATCGACGACAACATCTTCGCGCTCGGCGATTGCGCCGCCTGCCAGTGGCCCGGCAACGAGCGCAACGTGCCGCCGCGCGCGCAGGCCGCGCATCAGCAGGCGGCCTTTTTGCTGAAGGCGCTGGCGGCGCGGCTCGACAACAATCCGCTGCCGGAATTCACCTATCGCGATTTCGGTTCGCTCGTGTCGCTCGGCCACTTCAGCGCGGTCGGCAATCTGATGGGCGGGGTGATCGGCGGCAACATGCTGATCGAGGGGCTGTTCGCGCGCTTCATGTACATGTCGCTGTACCGGTTGCACATCGCCGCGCTGCACGGCTATCCGCGCATGGTGCTCGACACCTTCGCGCATTGGCTGCGCCGTACCACGCTGCCGCGCGTCAAGCTGCACTGACGACTGCCCCGACGCGGGCGGACGTTCTCCTCAGTCGAATCTGCAACGGGATGCGCCCAGGGCGTATCCTGTTGCTTCCCACCCTTCATCGAGGAGCGCCGCATGCTGAAACCCGAAGTCGACGCCCTGGTCCCGCACGTTCCCTTCAACCGGCGTACCTTCATCAAGACCGCGCTCGGCAGTGGTTTCGCGGCGGCCGTGCTGCCGGTCTCGGCGCAAACCATCCATACCGACAGCGACGGCCTCGAAGCCGGCGAAGTCGCGTTTCATTCGCAAGGCACGCTGATCCCGGCCTATCGCGCGCGGCCATTGGGCAAGACGCATCTGCCGGTGATCCTTGTCGTGCATGAGATCTTCGGCGTGCACGAGCATATCGCCGACGTTTGCCGGCGCTTCGCGAAACAGGGCTATCTGGCGATCGCGCCGAACCTGTACGAGCGCGAGGGCGATCCGACCGTCTACACGAGCATGCAGCAACTCAACGAGCAACTGGTCAGCAAGGTGCCCGACGAGCAGGTGCTGGCCGACCTCGACGCGGCCGCCGCGTGGGCCGGCGAGAACGGCGGCGACCTGAAGCGGCTCGGCGTGAACGGCTTCTGCTGGGGCGGGCGCATCGCGTGGCTGTATGCCGAGCATAATCCGCGCGTGAAGGCGGGCGTCGCCTGGTATGGCCGCGTGACCGGCGCGAAGAATGCGATGACGCCGGCCAATCCACTCGATCTCGTCGCCGATCTGCATGCGCCGGTGCTCGGCTTGTATGGGCGCCAGGATCCGAGCATTCCGCAGGACACGCTCGCGCAGATGAAACAGGCCATCGCGCAGGGTCCGCAGGCGGGACGCGGTTCGCAGTTCGTCGTCTACGACGACGCGGGCCACGCGTTTTTCGCCGATTACCGGCCGAGCTACAGGAAGGCCGATGCCGAGGATGGCTGGCGTCGCACGCTCGTGTGGTTCAAGCAGCACGGGGTGATTTGAGGCACATGGTGCTGTCAGGTGGTAACGACGGGGTTGGCGCAGTCCTCGTGCCTCGTTGATCCGATAAGTCGGACGAAAAGGAAAAGGCCATGGCCGCGTTGAGACGGCAATGGCCTTTTTAGTCGGCTTTCCTGGCAGGGCTAATGCATTGGACTAACGCGTGCCTCACTGTGGCTGCGCCCGCCCATCGCGGCTTGCTTGCCCGCAAGCTCGGCTCAGCTCAGCTCAAGGATTCGGCCCCGTCGCGACCGGCCGCTTCGGGTCCGAACTCCATTCGCTCCACGACCCTGCGTATAGCGCGGAGCCATGCATGCCGGCGATTTCCATCGCGAGCGAATTCACGCAGGCGGTCACGCCCGAGCCGCATTGCAGCACCACGTGTTCCGGCGGCGTGTCGCCGAGCAGCGCGTGGAATTCCTCGCGCAGCGTGTGCGCCGGCTTGAAGCGGCCGTCGGCGGTGAGGTTGTCCTTGAAGAAGCGGTTGAGTGCGCCGGGGATATGGCCGCCGACGCGATCGAGCGTTTCGTTCTCGCCGCGATAACGGTCGGCCGCGCGTGCGTCGACCACGACGCGCTCCTTCGAGCCGAGGTTGCGCTCGACCGTCTGCGCGTCGACGGTTACGGCGAGCGGCGCGGCCGCGCTGAAGTCGCCGGTGTTCTGCGCCGGCACATCCGGCGTCAACGGTTGGCCCGCGGCCTGCCAGGCTTGCAGGCCGCCGTCGAGTAGCGCGACCGCATCGTGCCCGAGCCAGCGCAGCAGCCACCAGATGCGCGCGGCGTACATGCCGCCATGCGCGTCATACGCGACGACCTGCTGGCCTTGCTTGAGTCCGCGCGATTCCAGTGTCTCGACGAGCCGCGCGCGGTCCGGCAGCGGATGCCTGCCGTTCGAGCCGGTCTTCGGCCCGGACAGATCGCGGTCGAGATGCAGATAATGCGCGCCCGGCAGATGGCCGGCGAGATACGCTTTCTCGCCCGCTTCGGTATCGGCGAGGTCGAACCGGCAGTCGACCACGAACACGCTGCCCGGCGCGGCGGCGAGCCGCTCGGCAAGATTGGTCGCGGAGATCAGGGTGGTGTAGTGGGTGTGGGGCATGACGTTTCCTCGATACGTGCGATGGTGGCTCCGGTTGCGCGGTGGGGCGCAGCGGGCGGAGAGCCGGTCTATGTCGGTAGTCTAAACAAAAAAAGACGGGCCGCAGCCCGTCTTTCCTTGTCTTGCCCATTGTGCCAACGAGTGGCGCTGCTTGCAGCGAATCAGACCGTGCCGAGTTCGCGACGCAGAAACTCGTGGAAGTGCTGCATACCGTCTTCCATCGGGCTCTGATACGGACCCACCTGCGATTCGCCGCGTTCCATCAGCGCGCGGCGGCCGGCGTCCATGCGCTCGGCGATCTCGTCGTCTTCGCGGGCCGTTTCCATATAGGCGGCGCGCTCGGCTTCGACGAAGTCGCGTTCGAACAGCGCGATTTCCTCGGGGTAATAGAACTCGACCACGTTGGTGGTTTTCTGCGGACCATGCGGAATCAGCCACGACACCACGAGCACGTGCGGATACCACTCGATCATGATGCCCGGGTAGTACACCATCCAGATCGCGCCGAACTCGGGCGGGTTGCCGCCGCGAAAGCGCAGCACTTCGTCGTGCCACTTGCGGTACGTCGGGCTGCCCGGCTGCTCCAGATCCTTGTGCACGCCGACCGTCTGCACGCTGTACCAGTCGCCGAACTCCCACGTCAGGTCGTCGCAATTGACGAAGCTGCCGAGGCCCGGATGGAACGGCGCGACGTGATAGTCCTCCAGATAGACCTCGATGAAGGTCTTCCAGTTGTAGTTGCACTCGTGGACTTCGACGTGATCGAACATGAAGCCCGAGAAGTCGAAATGCCGCTTCGTGCCGAGACGTGCAAGGTCTTTCGCGACGTCGCGGCCCTGTGCCTCGAACAGCAGGCCCTGCCAGTTCTGCAGCGGCGTCGCGCCGAGGTTCAGGCACGGGTTGTCGGCGAAATGGGGCGCGCCGAGCAGCTCGCCCTTCAGGTCGTACGTCCAGCGATGCAGCGGACAGACGATGTTCTGCGTCTGGCCGCGGCCGTTAAGCATGATGGCCTGGCGGTGGCGGCACACGTTCGACAGCAGTTCGACCTGCGACTGCTGGTTGCGGACGAGCACCCGCCCCTCGCGTTCGCTGGGCAAGGCAAAATAATCCCCCGCTTCGGGCACCATGAGATCGTGGCCGATGTAGCGAGGACCTTTCTTGAAAAGGGTGTCGATTTCGCGCGTAAGAAGCGCTTCGTCAAAGTAAGCCGTGACTGGCAGCTGGCTGTGAACAGACCGCAACTGCAATGCATTGCTCAGATTGGACATTCCCACTCCCGATGAAGACGTGAAAGCAGTGAACAACCCAACCATCGAAGATTCGATTTAGGGAGCCGGAGATTATACCCGTTTCTCGCTGTCAGGGGCACTTAAGTGACTGATTTGGGTCAAAAATGTCCGATTGGTTCGGCATTTTCGCCGCAGATTCAGCGGTTTTTTTCTGCGAGACTTCAGGCTCGAAGCCGCTGCAAAGCAGGGTCGAAGCGGGGTAGGGCGGCGAGGCGAAGGGGGCGAGCGGATCGGAAACGCCGCTTTTGCCGTAGAATGTCCGACTTGTTTTAATTTTGCGACTATTCATGGCGAAGACCGCATCGAAAGATACTGCCGCCGCGTCGGCCGAAAGCGGCGATACCACGCCGCTGCCCGGCAACTACGAGGCCGCGCAGGCCGAACTGGAAGAGCTGGTGGCGCGCATGGAAGGCGGCAGCCTGAGTCTCGAGGAGTCGTTGGCTGCCTACCGGCGCGGGGCCGCGCTTGTCGCGTTCTGCCAGCAGCAGCTCGAAAAGGTCGAGCAGCAGGTGCGCGTGCTCGACGGCGAAACGCTGAAACCACTGCCCATGAATACCGCAGGCACAGCCGCTGAAAGCGGGGACGATCTATGACATTCGAACAATGGACGCGCTCGGTGCTCGAACGCGTCGAAACGGCGCTGGAACATTACCTGCCGGCTGACACGACCACATCCGCCAATCTGCACGAGGCGATGCGCTATGCGGTGCTCGGCGGCGGCAAGCGCGTGCGGCCGCTCCTGTGCCACGCGGCCGGCGAGCTGACCGGCGCGCACGCCGAATGCCTCGACGCGGCGGCAGCGGCGCTCGAAATGATCCACGTGTATTCGCTCGTGCACGACGACATGCCGTGCATGGACGACGACGCATTGCGCCGCGGCAAGCCGACGGTTCACGTCAAATACGACGAAGCGACCGCGCTGCTGGTTGGCGACGCGCTGCAATCGCAGGCATTCGTCACGCTCACTTCCGACGTGCTGGCCCCGCCGCAGCAGGCCTCGCTCGTGCGCGAACTCGCGCTCGCGAGCGGCTCGCTCGGCATGTGCGGCGGGCAGGCCATCGATCTGGCGAGCACCGGCCTGACGCTGGCGCGCCCGCAACTCGAAACGATGCACCGTATGAAGACCGGCGCGCTGCTGCGCGCGGCCGTGCGCATGGGTGCGCTGGCCGGCGAAACGCCGGACGCGCAGGCTCTGGCGTCGCTCGACGCCTACGCCGCCGCGATCGGCCTCGCGTTTCAGGTTGTCGACGACATTCTCGATGTCACGACCGACTCCGCAACGCTCGGCAAGACCGCCGGCAAAGACGCGAAGCTCGGCAAGTCGACCTACGTGTCGATTATCGGGCTCGACGCGTCGCGCTCGCTCGCGGCGCAACTGCGCAGCGACGCCCACGCCGCGCTCGCGCCGTTCGGCGCGCGCGCGCAGCGTCTTGCCGAATTGGCCGACCTGGTGGTGAACCGGGTCAGCTAAACGCGAAAGCCCGCCGCCGCGCACCTTCTGTCCCCGGGGTGCATGTATGAAGTGCGGGCGCGTAAGTTTTCCTACAATGGAACGACGATGTACGACTTGCTGAAAACCATCGACGACCCGGCGGCCCTGCGCCGCCTCGATCGCCGCCAATTGCAACCGCTTGCAGACGAGTTGCGTGCCTTTGTGCTCGACAGCGTATCGCAGACGGGCGGCCATCTTTCGTCCAATCTCGGCACGGTCGAGTTGACCATCGCGCTGCACTATGTGTTCGATACGCCGCATGACCGGATCGTCTGGGACGTCGGTCATCAGACCTATCCGCACAAGATCCTGACCGGCCGCCGCGAGCAGATGCACACGCTGCGCCAACTGGGCGGCATCTCTGGCTTCCCGAAACGCGACGAATCCGAATACGACACCTTCGGCACCGCGCATTCGAGCACGTCGATTTCGGCGGCGCTCGGCATGGCGGTCGC
>Ga0153951_1000239_pt1 | contig 20437 bp, 18 predicted proteins | sample TSNJ035MetaG_FD_102278 | JGI IMG/M metagenome (GOLD analysis project Ga0153951, IMG submission 102278) | Attine ant fungus gardens microbial communities from New Jersey, USA - TSNJ035 MetaG | ecosystem: Host-associated > Fungi > Mycelium > Unclassified | place: USA: New Jersey, Wharton State...
ATCGCGGCGTCGCGCGGCGCCGACGTGACGATCGCGAGCCACCACGACCGCAATCGCGCGCTCGCGGCCTCGGCCGAACTCAACCAGCGCTTCGGCATCGTCACCAACGGCATCGGCGCCACGACGCGCGACGAGCTGCGCGGCGCGCTCGCCGACGCGGAAATCGTGCTCGCCACCGCCCTGGCGGGCGTGCAGGCGGTCAGCGGCGACGACCTGGCGCATGCCAAACGCCTGCTCGTCGCCGCCGATGTCAACGCAGTGCCGCCCGAAGGCATCGCCGGCGTCAACGTCATGAACGACGGCAAACCGATCGACGGCGTGCCGAACGCAGGCGCGATCGGCATCGGCGCGCTGGCGATCGGCAACGTCAAGTATCAGGTCGAGCACCGGCTCTTCATGCGCATGCGCACGGGCGGCAAGCCGGTCTATCTCGGCTTTGCGCAGGCGTACGACGAAGCCCGCGCGGTCGCGGCCGGCCTCGGCTGAGCGCTCGCCGCCATGAAGCCGCGCCGGCCGCCCTCGCCCGCCCATGCGCCCGCGCCGTTCGTCGCGGTCGCGGGGTTGTCGGCGCGACTGCTCGCGCAGTCCGCGGCGCGCGCGGGCTGGCGCGTCGCCGCGCTCGATATCTTCGGCGACCGCGATACGCGCGCGGCCGCCGAGTGCTGGTTCGATGTTGGTGCGGGAGGCAGTGCAGGCGGCGGTGCGAATGGCAGTGCAAGCGGCGGTGCAAACGGCGGCACGAATGACGATGCAGGCAACGGCGCGAATGGCGGCGCATTGGCGCTCGATCGCGCGCGGCTCGTCGATGCGCTCACGCGCATCGCGCGGCTGCCGCACCTGCTCGGCTGGATCGGCGGCAGCGGGCTCGAACCGCTAATGGCGCCGCTATGCCGCGAACCCGGCCTACCCCGTCTGCTCGGCAACGATGCCGAAACGATCGCGGCGGTACGCGAGCCGCGCCGTTTCTTCGCGCTGCTCGACGCGTTGGGGATCGCGCATCCGACGGTGTCGTTCGAGCGGCCTGAGCAAGCCGACGGGTGGCTCTTCAAGCTTGCGGACGGCTGCGGGGGCACGCATATCAGACCGGCGGCGGCGGTGGCTGCCGAGGCGACTTCCGCCGCTGTGCCTCAAGCTGTGCCTCAAGCTATGCCCCACGCCGCCCCCCAAGCTATACCCCAAGCCGCACCCCACGCAACCGCGTTCGCCCCACAGCCACGCTCAGCCCCCGCAGAACACGGCTATTTCCAGCGCCTCGGCAACGGCCAGCCGCTGTCGGCGCTATTCATCGGCGCGGGCGGCCGTGCGCATCTGCTCGGTTTCGCCGAGCAGCTCGTCTGTGCGATCGGCGACCTGCGCTTCGTGCATGCCGGCTCGCTCGGCCCGATCGAAATGCCGCCGCCCGCTGCCGCGCGCATCCAGCAGGCACTCGACGCGCTGTGCGCACGCACGGGTCTCGTCGGCCTCAACAGTTGCGACTTTCTGTTCGACGGCAGCGCGTTCGAGGTGCTCGAAATCAACGCGCGCCCTTCCGCGACGATGGCGCTCTACGAAACCGCTTCGCCCGATGCCTGGCCGCGCGGCCTGCTCGCCGGCCATCTCGACGCGTGCCGCCACGGCCGCGCGCCGTCGGACGCGAGCCTCGCGCTCGCGCGCGAGCCGCGCTGGCGGGCCGGCCAGCAGGTGCTGTTCGCGCCCGTGTCGTTCACCGCGTCGGCGGCATTCTCCGACGCCTGCTTCGACGATCCCCACTGCCGCGACGTGCCGATGCCCGGCACCCGCATCGAGGCGGGGCAGCCCGTCTGCACGCTGCTCGCGCGCGCGGCGTCGCTGGATGCGGTGCGGCGCGCGCTCGACGCGCAGCATGCGCGCGTCGTCCAACGAATCGAAACCTGCGACGAACCCGACTATGCCTTCATCCACTGCCACTCCTGACGCCCCCCCGCACGCGGCTCCACCCGACGCGCCGCCGAGCGTCAACGCACTGAGCGAGCGCCTCGTCGCCCGCCTCGTCGACCACGCCCCTCGCCTCGGCGTCGCCATCACGCGCACCGACGCCGGCACCGTGATCGCGGACGCCGGCGTCGCCGCGCGCGGCGGCATCGAAGCTGGCGTGCTGATCGCGCGCATCTGCATGGGCGGACTCGGCCGCGTCGCGGTGCGCGCGAACTTCGACGCCGCCCCGCTCTGGCCGACCATGCTCGACGTGAGCACGTCCGCGCCGGTGCTGGCCTGTCTCGGCAGCCAGTACGCGGGGTGGAGCCTCGCGGCGACCAAGGAGCAGACCGGCGGCAAGAAATTCTTCTCGCTCGGCTCCGGTCCCGCGCGCGCGCTGGCCGTCAAGGAGCCGCTCTTCGCCGAACTCGGCTATCGCGACCGCCACGCGCGCGGCGCGCTCGTGCTCGAAGTGGACCGCCTGCCGCCGCAGGTCGTGATCGACAAGGTGCTGCACGATTGCGGCCTCTCGCCCGACCATCTGACGCTGATCGTCACGCCGACACACTCTGTCGCGGGAACGGTACAGGTGGTGGCGCGCGTCGTCGAAGTCGCCTTGCACAAGGTGCACGTGCTCGGCGTGCCACTCGACGAGGTCGTCGAAGGCGCGGGCTCGGCGCCGCTGCCGCCGCCCGCGCCGGACGGCATTCAGGCGATGGGCCGTACCAACGACGCGATCCTCTACGGCGGCCGCGTGCATCTGACCGTGCGGCACGACGAGGTCGCGCGGCGCCTCGCGGAGCAACTGCCCGCGGCCAGTTCGCGCGACTACGGCCGCCCGTTCGCGGACATCTTCACGTCGTTCAGTTTCGACTTCTACCAGATCGACCCGGCGCTCTTCGCGCCCGCCGAGGTGTGGGTCAGCAGCCTCGAAAGCGGCGCGACCTATCACGGCGGGCGGCTCGACAGCGCCTTGCTGCAAAACCAGTGGGGCGGCCAGGCCGTCGCATCATGAGCCTCGCCCACGAGATGCAGCCGAACCTGCGCGTCGCGATCATGACCGACGAAACCGGCTGGCACACCGGCCGCCTGAAAAAAGCGTTCCGCGCGCGCGGCGCCGACGCGCGTTGCGTCGATCTCGCCGACTGCCGCATCGACACCACCTGGCAGCCGCACGGGCTCGTCGTGCCGGGCTTCGGCCACGCCCTGCCCGACGCGGTGTTCGTGCGCGGCATCGCGGGCGGCACCTTCGAGCAGGTGACGTTGCGGCTCGGCATCCTGCACGCGCTGCGCGAATCGGGCGTGCCGGTCTACAACGACGCGCGTGCGATCGAGCGCAGCGTCGACAAGTCGATGACGAGCTTCCTGCTGCATCGCGCGGGCGTGCCGACGCCGGCCACGTGGGCCGGCGAATCGGCCGCCTTCGCGCAACGCGTGCTGATGCGCGAGGCCGCCGCCGGCCGCGAGGTCGTGCTCAAGCCGCTGTTCGGCTCGCAAGGGCATGGCCTCAAGCGGCTCGGCGCGCGGCGCGGCGTGCTCGCGCCGCTGCCGTCGCTCGCACCGTACCGGCAGGTCGCCTATCTGCAGCGCTATGTGGCCGGCGGACGGCCCGGCTTCGACTGGCGCGTGCTCGTGATCGGCGGCCGCGCCGTCGCGGCGATGCGGCGCGTCGGCGGCAAAGGCTGGATTCATAACTTCGCGCAGGGCGCGACGTGCGAGCCCGCCGAACTCGATCCGCTGCTCGCGCGCACGGCCGTGCAGGCCACCGCCGCGCTCGGGCTCGACTATGCGGGCGTGGACCTGATCCCGAATCCCGACGATGCGGCGCGGCCGCTCGTGCTCGAAGTCAACGGCGTGGCCGCATGGCGCGGCTTGCAGTCGGTCACGCGGTTCGACATCGCGGCGGCGCTCGTCGACGATCTGCTCGATCGCAAGCTGGCGGCCGTGCCGCGGCGCGCGAGCGGGCAGGCCGAGGACAGCGCGGAACACGTAGCAAGCGCCGCGGTTGGACTGCCGGGCGCCGCGTAGGCCGCGTAGGAGAAACGACGAGCATGAGCGCGATGCGCCTGATCCCCATGTTGGAGCGTCATACCGGCACGTTCGACGTGGCCGCGCCGCAACCCGGCCATGCCCGCGCGCCGCTCCGCGCCCTGCATGCGTACCTCATCGCCGGGTCGTACGCATGAATCCACCGCCCGTGTGCGAACCCGGCACGCCCCCCTTCGAGCGCGCCCGCGCCGCTTTCCTCGCAGCCTGCACGCTCGACGTGACCACGCCGAAGCCCGGCAACGTCAGCGTGCAAAGCGCCGGACACGGCATGAACGCGGCGCAGTTTCTCGCCAGCGCGCACGCCTCGCTCGACGCGCTGTTCTCGCGCGGCGCGCGCGTCGGCCAGCGCATTCTCGATGCGGTCACGCGCACGCACGCGGCGGCCGGATGCAATACGAATCTCGGCATCGTGCTGCTGGTCGCGCCGCTTGCGGCGGCACTCGACGAAACCGGCCCCGCGCCCTCGGCACGCGCCTGGCGAGACGCCGCCGAGCGCGTGCTGGAACGGCTCGACATCGACGACGCGCGCCTCGCCTATCGCGCGATCGCGCTCGCCAATCCGGGCGGCCTCGGCGACGCGCCCGAGCAATCGGTCCACGCGCCGCCGACGCTCGGCCTGCGCGACGCAATGCGGCTCGCGAGCGAGCGCGACCGCATCGCGCGGCAATACGCGAACGGTTTCGCGGATATCTTCGACACCGGCCTCGCCGCCTGCCGCGCAGCGCCGGCCGATGCGCCCGAGGTGGCGATGCTCAACGTGTTCCTCGCGTTTCTCGGCGGCTGGCCCGACTCTCACATTGTGCGCAAGCACGGGCTCGCGCTGGCGCAGAGTGTCACGCTTGCGGCACGCGAGCAGCACGCGCGCTGGCGGCAAACCCCACTCGCCACGCGCCGCACGCCGGCCGACGCCGAACTCGATGCCTGGGATGCCCAACTGAAGGCGCGCGCAATCAACCCCGGCACCAGCGCGGACCTCGCCGTGGCCACGTTATTCGTCGCGCGCTGCATCGAAACGGGCCCCGCAGCTCACGTCACGCACGGCGCGCGCGGCACCTGAGCGGGCGGGCGCGATCTGGCACGGAACCTGTTAGTTAGTACCGCCGTGCATCCCTGCACGCCATGCGGCGCCCTGTCCGGACGAGCGCGGGCGGCATCCTGTCAGCAGGTCCATACCTACTCAATTGGAGGAACAGAATGGCCAAGATCAACCGCGTCATGGTCGGAGAGTCGCTGGTCGGCGACGGCAACGAGGTCGCGCACATCGACTTGCTGATCGGACCGCGAGGTTCGGCTGCGGAAACCGCGTTCTGCAACGCCCTCACCAACAACAAGGATGGCTTCACCTCGCTGCTCGCCGTCGTCGCGCCCAATCTGCTTGCCAAGCCGAACACGATCCTGTTCAACAAGGTGACGATCAAGGGCGCCAAGCAGGCCGTGCAGATGTTCGGGCCGGCCCAGCACGCGGTGGCGCTCGCGGTCGCCGACAGCGTCGAGGACGGCACGATCCCGAAGGACGAAGCCGACGACCTGTTCCTCTGCGTCGGCGTCTTCATTCACTGGCAGGCCGACGACGACAGGAAGATCCAGGAGTTCAACTACAAGGCGACGCGCGAGGCGATCCAGCGCGCGGTCAACGGCGAGCCGAGCGCCGCTGAAGTGGTCGCGAAGAAGAGCAGCGTCGCGCATCCGTTCGCGCCGAACTGACGGCGCGCGCCCGCGCGGGAGACGCGTGGCCGCTAGCGCCGGGGTGCCGTCGGCGTGCCGTTCATGGTGTGTCATCGGCGGCGTTGCTGGTGGCCCGCCTGGTGACCCGATTGGTGGCCCCTCGGCGGTCCGGTTGGCAGCCCGATTGGCAACCCTATCGGCAGTCCCGTCTCCTCGCTGCATCCGGTCGCTTCACGAACCGGCGCACCGTCGCGCATCCGCATGCGGCGCGCCGGTTCGTGAAGCGGGTTCAATGCTTTCCCAGAGGCATGACATGACCATAAGCTGTCGCGCGCTGCAAGTCGTTACTTCAGTCCTTACCGTTGCCTGCTTCGCGTTGGCGGCATCGCCCGCCTCGGCGCAGAACGCCGCGCCCCGCGCTTCCGCACAGGCGGGCGGCTACGACTATCCGACCCAGGGCCGCGTGGAGTACGTGCTAGGTTGCATGGACGACAACGGCCACGATTTCGCCAACGTCTACAAGTGCTCGTGCGTGATCGACAAGATGGCCGCGGCCTTGCCGTACGACGAATTCGTCGACCAGTCGACGTTCTCGAAGTACGCGACGCTCGGCGGCGAAGGCGGTGCGGAATTCCGCGTCGATCATGCGAAGTCGCAGACGAAGCGGTTCCGCGACCTGCAGACGAATGCGTACCAGGCCTGCGGCCTGGGTCTGCAAAAAACGCCGACGGCGGCGAAGTGAGCTAAAGATCGAGGCGAAAAGCGCGGCGAAGCCGCGGCGCCGCTCAACGCGGCACGAGCCCCGCGCCGAGCGACGCATAGCCGGCCACGCCCGCGCCCGCTGCCGAAGCATCGCCGCGCCGCCGCTCGATCTGCACGCCGACCGCCGCGACGTCGTCGAATTTCGCGGGCTTTGCCAGCGAGACGCGCACCCAGTGCGCGCCGAAATCGGCGATCAGCAATTGCGCGATCGTCTCGGCAAGCGCTTCGAGCAGACGCACGCGATGCGTCTCGAATAGCGCGAGCAGTGCATCGCGCACCGCGGCGTAGTTGACCGTGTCCTCGATGCGATCCGTCGCGCATGCGCGGATCGCCGGCACGCCGATCGCGAGATTCACGCGCACCGGCTGGGCCACGTGCAACTCGCCGCTGTCGATGCCGATGATCGTCTGTCCTATGAAGTTTTCGATGAACACGATGTCCATGCGCTCGGGCAACGCGCGCGCAGCCGTACTTTCCCCGGCAAAGGCGGGCGAGAGATCATGCGCGAAAGCACTGGAAAAAGCGCTCAGACGAACGGTATCGAGACGGTCCATGATGGATTGGCACTCCTGTGCGACGTGGCCCAAGGGTTGCATGGCGTATCGGGAACAGCGGCACGGCGGGCGGCACACTGTGTGCCGAAGTTGCCACAGGCATCTGCCTTCGCCCTGCCGGCGCGGTCATGCATGAGGCAACGGAGCAGGAAAAGCAAATTCCGGGCGCGCTGCGGCAACTCAGTGCGAGTTCCGGTTGAACCAAACCGGCATCGGGCGTAAAGTTTTAAATACCCGCCTGAAAAAAGGGCCGGTCGCGAGGCGCATGCGAACGCGAGATTCCGCGGCGCCAGGGGATGACAGACTTGATAAAGCGGCATTCGCGGTGTGTGCGGCACTGAGGGCACCCGACATGGCGCAACGGAGACAAACCCCATGTCGTTGCTCGCTGACAGCGATACGCATGTCCGAGAAGTGCTGAATGTGGTCAATCATCAATTGACCACGCGCCCCACGAGCGACTCCGTCGCCCAGTCGTGGACGCGCTGCATTAACGAATTCCAGCTGGACCCGTCCCGTTTCGTTCCACCGCCCGTCCTTACGCAGTACGAACTCAGCGCGCGCCGCGAGGCGCTCGGCGATCTGATCGCCTGCTCGAAGCTCGAAATGACGACGCTCTATCAGCAGCTGGCCGATCCCGAGCTCGCGGTCGTGCTCGTCGATTCGGGCGGCGTGATCGTTCATCAGGTGTCCTCGGTGCCGTTCGCCGAAGCGGTCGCCGACGACGGCTTTCGCGTCGGCGCGCTCTGGAGCGAGCGCGAAGCCGGCACCAACGGCATGGGCACCTGCCTCGCCGAGCGCGACTGCATCGCGGTCTGCCAGCACGAGCATTTCTATCCGCGCTATACCTCGCTCACCTGCTCGGCCGCGCCGATCTTCGACGACAGCGGCGAGATCGCCGGCGTGCTCGACGTCACGAGCCGCTCGAAGCTGCTGCAACAGCATTCGCTCGTGCTCGTCGGCATGTCGCGGCAGATGATCGAAAACCGTCTGCTCGACGCGCGCTACCGGCACGCCAACATGATCCACTTCCACAGCCGCCCGGAATTCGTCGGCACGCTGCACGGCGGCAAGCTCGCGGTCGCCGACGACAGCACCGTGCTCGCCGCGAATCGCAGCGCCCTGTTCCAGCTCGGCTTCCGCTCGCTCAGCGAGTTGCGCGGACGGCGCATCGAGGAAGCCTTCAACGCCTCGCTCGAAGACATGATCGCGCGCAGCATTCGCGGCTCGTTCCATCCAGTCACCGTCTATAGCGCCAACGCGACGAACCGCTTTTTCCTCGTCGCGCAGACGCCGCAGAACAGCACCGGGCGCGTCGCGCGCGTGCTCGCGCCCGATAGCGCGCCGGCGTCCCGCGGCAGTCAAGGCAGCCACGCCGCGAGCGGCAACGGCAGCAATGGCAGCAGCGCGGCCGACCGGCACCATGCGGCGGCGCCGAAGCTCGACGAAATCGCCCACCTCGAATTCGGCGATCCGCGCATGGCCTCGCAGATCCAGCTCGGCGCGCGCGTGATCCAGCGCAAGATTCCGATCGTGCTGCGCGGCCAGACCGGCACCGGCAAGGAAGTGTTCGCGCAGGCGCTGCACAGCATCAGCCCGCATGCCGACGGCCCGTTCGTGCCGGTCAACTGCGCGTCGCTGCCGGAGAACCTGATCGAGAGCGAACTGTTCGGCTATCGCGCCGGCGCGTTTACGGGCGCGCAGCGCGAGGGACGGCGCGGCAAGATCGTGCAGGCCAACGGCGGCACGCTGTTTCTCGACGAGATCGGCGACATGCCGCTCGTGTTGCAGGCGCGCCTGCTGCGCGTGATCGAAGAACACGAAGTGACGCCGCTCGGCGCCGAAACCACGGTCAAGGTCAATTTCCAGCTCATCAGCGCGAGCCACCGCAATCTGCTCGAACTCGTGCAGAGCGGGCAATTCCGCGAAGACCTCTATTACCGGCTCAAGGGCGTCGAGCTGAATCTGCCGGCGCTGCGCGAGCGCGTCGACAAGCTGCCGCTGATCCACCACCTGCTCGCCAACGAAACCGGCGAGCCGCCCGAACTGACGCCCGAAGCCGAACAGGCGCTGCTGGCCTACGCATGGCCCGGCAACATCCGCCAGTTGCGGCACGTGCTGCAAATGGCAGTGGCACTCTCCGACGGCCAGCCGATCCGTTGCGAGCATCTGCCGCCCGAGGTCACGCAACGCACCTCGGCCATCGACATGCCGACCGCGCTGCGCCTCGCCACCGCCGACATGGACGCGCATCTGGCCGACGACACCGACCTCTCGACGCTCAACGCGATCCAGCTGAATGAGCGCGAAACCGTGCTGTCGCTGCTCGACGAGCATCGCTGGAACGTCAGCAACGTCGCGAAGGCGCTCGGCATCAGCCGCAACACGCTGTACCGCAAGATGCGCCGGCTGCATATCCGGCTTTCGCACGAAGGCTCGCCGCCCGACGGCATGCCGCTCGATCTCGACGCATGACGCATGACGCGACCGCCCGCACGCCCGAACCCAGGCGAGTCCGCCAGCCAGTCCCCTCACGAGCCCGCGCGCGATCTCGCCGACTTCAAGCCGGACGCGCGCTTCGCGTGGTGCGTGACCGGCTCGGGCCATCTGCTCGAAGAGTCGATCGCGCTCGCGCTGCGCCTGCCCGGCGTCGATCTTTTTCTATCGGCGGCGGCCGAGGAAGTGCTGCCGCTCTACGGCTGGCCGCTCGACAAACTGCGCGAAAAATTTCGCGTGCTGCGCGACAACAGTGCGAGCGGCGTGCCGGTCGGCATGCTCTATCACGGCGTCTATCACACGGTCGTGATCGCACCCGCCACCAGCAACACGGTCGCCAAATGCGCGTACGGCATCTCCGACACGCTGCCGACCAACATGTATGCGCAGGCCGGCAAGCAGTGCATCCCCGGCATCGTCTTTGCATGCGATACCGAACCGAGCGTGATTACGCATAGCCCGAACGAATGGGTCGAACTGCGTCCACGGGCGATCGAACTCGACAACGTCGAGCGTCTCGCGCGCTTCGAATACACGACGCTCGCGCGCTCGCTCGGCGAACTCGAAGCGGCGCTCGCTCAACGCCTCGCGACTCTCGACCTCGCATGGACCACATCCTCTTCCTGACCGGCCGGCTCGCCGAACCGAGCCTGCTACGCGTGCTCGACGGCATGGCGCCGACGCCGTTCAGTTGGGAAGTGCGCGAGATCGGCCTGCAGGTCGCCGCGCTGATGACGGCCGACATGATCCGCCGCAGAGTGCCCGCGCCGCTCGCCGCACAACGCGTGATCGTGCCGGGCCGTTGCCGCGGCGATCTCGATACGCTGAGCGCGCACTACGGCGTGCCGTTCGAGCGCGGCCCCGACGAGGTCAAGGACCTGCCGCAATTCTTCGGCCACAAGGCGAAGCCGTTCGATCTGAGCCGCTACGACACCGAGATTTTCGCGGAGATCGTCGATGCGCCGCGCCTCGATCTCGACGGCATCGCCACGCGCGCGCGCGCGTATGCGAGCCAGGGCGCGGACGTGATCGACATCGGCTGTCTGCCGGATACGCCGTTTCCGCATCTCGAAGACGCGGTGCGGCGCCTGAAGTCCGAGGGCTATCGCGTCAGCGTCGATTCGATGCGTAGCGACGAACTGCTGCGCGGCGGCCGCGCGGGCGCCGACTATCTGATGAGCCTGAACCTCGACACGCTCTGGATCGCCGACGAAGTGCCGGCCACGCCGATCCTCGTCGCGCGCGAACCGGGTGACCCGGCCTCGCTCGATGCCGCGATCGAGGCACTGGGGGCGCGCGGCCGCGCGTTTCTCGCCGACCCGATTCTCGACCCGATTCCGTTCGGCCTCGCCGCCTCGGTCGCGCGTTACGTGCGGCTGCGCGAGCGCTATCCCGACATCGCGATCATGATGGGCATCGGCAACGTGACCGAGCTGACCGAAGCCGACACGAGCGGCATCAACGCGGTGCTGCTCGGCATGGCGGCCGAATTGCGCATCGGCGCGGTGCTCACGACCTCGGTGAGTCTGCATGCGCGGCGCGCGCTGCGCGAAGCCGACGTCGCGCGCCGCGTGATGCATGCCGCGCGCGACGCGCAGGTGCTGCCGAAAGGCATCAACGGCGATCTCGCGACGGTTCACGCGAAGCGCCCGTTTCCGTATAGCGCCGCGGAAATCGACGAGCTTGCGCACGGCGTGCGCGATCCGAATTTCCGCGTGCAGGTCAGTGCCGAGGGCATTCACGTCTACAACCGCGACGGCCATCGGCGCGGCGACGATCCGTTCGCGCTTTATCCGCAACTGAATCTCGAGAACGACGGCGGCCACGCGTTCTATATGGGCGTGCAGCTCGCACGCGCCGAAATCGCGTGGCGGCTCGGCAAGCGCTTCGATCAGGACCAGCCGCTCGACTGGGGCTGCGCGGTCGAGCGGGCTGAGGAAGACCTCGGCGTGTGGTGCGCGCCGGGGGAGACGATGAAGAAGCGCTGAAAAACCGCGGCGAACGCGCTGATGAGTGGACCTGGAGCGAACCGACAGCGGATCTGAAGCGCGCACCCGAAGCGAACCTGAAGCGACCCCGAGGCGCCGCCCTCATTGCGGCACCGCGATACCCGTCCGTTCCTCGACAGTCGCCAGTTCCGCGCGCAGGCCGCGAATCGCCTGCGCGCGATCGTCCGCGCCGAACACCGCCGAGCCGGCGACGAACACGTCGGCACCCGCCTCGGCGATCCGCGCAATATTCGACACCTTCACCCCGCCGTCCACTTCGATCAGAATCGGCCTGCCGGTGCGCTGCATCGCCGCGTCGACGCGCGGGCGCAATAGCCGCAGCTTGCCGAGCGTCGCCTCGATAAACGCCTGGCCGCCGAAGCCCGGGTTGACCGACATCACGAGCACGACGTCGAGCATGTCGAGCAGATGATCGAGCACCGCGAGCGGCGTGGCCGGATTCAACGCGAGCCCGGCTTGCGCGCCGTGCGAGCGGATCAGCTCGATGGTCCGGTGCACATGCAGCGTCGCTTCCGGATGAAAGCTGATGAGGTTCGCGCCGGCCTCGGCAAACATCGCGACGAGCGGATCGACCGGCGTGGTCATCAGATGCACGTCGAACGGCAGCGTCGTATAAGGCCGGATCGCCTCGCAGACGAGCGGCCCGACCGTGAGGTTCGGCACGTAGTGGTGATCCATCACGTCGAGATGAATCCAGTCCGCGCCGGCCGCGCTCACGTCGCGAATCTCATCGGCGAGTCGGGCAAAATCCGCCGACAGCAGCGACGGAGCAATCAGGAATTCGCGCATCGCGTTCTCCCTCGTTTTCCTCGTGTTGGTTCGTTTTCCCTGGTTTTTCCCGCGTTTTCCCGCGTTTTTTCCTGAGCGTGGCTCAGTGATAGCGGTGCGCCATCGCATCGAGCGGCAGCGGCTTGATGCGCGCGGCCTGCCCTGCGCAACCGAATGCCTCGAAACGCTCGACGCAGATCGCGCTGGCCGCCGCCGTGGCCGCCTTCAATACCGCGCGCGGGTCGAACTCGGCGCGCGCGTTCGCGAGCGACTTGCGCAGCGCGCCGCTCATCGCGAGCCGGATGTCGGTGTCGATGTTGACCTTGCGCACGCCATTCGCGATGCCGCGGCGGATTTCCTCGACTGGCACGCCATAGGTGGCCGGAATCTCGCCGCCGTATTCGCGGATCACCGCGAGCCATTCCTGCGGCACCGACGACGAGCCGTGCATCACGAGGTGCGTGTTCGGCACGCGCGCGTGAATGTCGGCGATGCGGTCGATCGCGAGAATATCGCCGGTCGGCTCGCGGCTGAACTTGTACGCGCCGTGCGAGGTGCCGATTGCGATCGCGAGCGCATCGACGCCGGTCGCGTCGACGAAACGGCGCGCCTCGTCGGGATCGGTCAGCAGGTCCGCGTGCGTGAGCCGGCCTTCTGCGCCGACGCCGTCTTCCTCGCCGGCGGTGCCGGTTTCGAGCGAACCGAGGCAGCCCAGTTCGCCCTCGACCGATACGCCGACCGCATGCGCGGCATCCACCACGCGGCGGCTTACCTCGACGTTGTAGTCGTAGGCGGCGGGCGTTTTCTGATCGGGCAGCAGCGAGCCGTCCATCATCACCGACGTGAAGCCCGAGCGGATCGCCTGCTGGCACACGGCCGGGCTCGCGCCGTGATCCTGATGCAGCACGAGCGGAATGTCCGGATGCGCCTCGATCGCCGCGAGCACCAGATGGCGCAGATACGGCTCGCCCGCGTATTTGCGCGCGCCCGCCGACGCCTGCAGGATCACCGGGCTGCCGGTAGCCTCGGCGGCCCGCATGATCGCGTGAATCTGCTCCATGTTGTTGACGTTGAACGCGGGCACGCCGTAGTCGTGTTCGGCCGCGTGATCCAGCAGTTGCCGCAGGGTGATGAAGGCCATGGTTCGTTCCTCAGGACTCAAAAAATGAAAGCGGATCGGGGGCGCAATGGGGGCTCGGTGCGTGGTGCCGATTACCCGGCGTGGGTTGCCCGCGATGCGGGTTTTCCGGTGCCTATGACTCGGTGCCTATGACTCGGTGCTTGGGACTCGATGCTCAGGGCTCGATGATTAGGACTCGGCGCTTCGGGCTCCGCGCCCGATGCTCAGCGTGTCGCGCCCACAACGCGCCGCGCTTCGTCCACCACCGCCTGCGTGGTCAGCCCGAAATGCTCGAACAACGCGGCGGCCGGCGCCGATTCGCCGAACGTATCGATGCCGACCACGCCGCCGTCGAGCCCCACGTATTGCCGCCAGAACGCGCGCACGCCCGCTTCGACCGCGACGCGCGGCACGCCCGGCGGCAGCACCGCGTCGCGCCATGCGCGCGGCTGGCGGTCGAACACGGTCGTCGACGGCATCGACACGACACGCGCGGCGATGCCGGCGGCGGCGAGCGGTGCGACGGCATCGAGCGCAAGCGCGACTTCGGAGCCGGTCGCGATCAGCACGATCCGAGCGACGGGTTGCACGGCGCGCTGCGCCGCTTGTGCGGGTTGTGCTACGGCTTGCGCCGCTTGCTCACTCAACGCCCGCGGCACATCGCCCGCCCAGTCGCGCAGCACATAACCACCCTGCGCAATCGCGGCGATCTGCTCGCCCGAACGCGTGACGAACGGCAGGTTCTGCCGGCTCAGCAGCAAACACGACGGCCCCGGGCGTTCGACCGCGCTGACCCACGCCTGCGCGGTCTCGACCGTGTCGCACGGACGCCAGACGTCGAGCCCCGGAATCAGCCTGAGGCTCGCCGCCTGTTCGACCGCCTGATGAGTCGGACCGTCTTCGCCGAGGCCGATCGAATCGTGCGTGAAGACGAAGATCGAGCGCGTCTTCATCAGCGCGGCCATGCGCAGCGCGTTGCGCGAATAGTCGGAGAACGTGAGGAACGTGCCGCCGAACGGCAGATAGCCGCGATGCAGCGCGATGCCGTTCAGCACCGCGCTCATGCCGAATTCGCGCACGCCGTAGTGCACGTAGTTGCCGCCGCGCAGGCCGCCGCCGTTTCCGTTGCCGACGTTTCCGCTGCTATCGCTTCCGTTGCCATCGCTTCCGTTGCCATCGCTGGCATCGCAGCCGACCTCGACCGCGCCCGGCCAGTCGGTCAGGTTCGAGCCGGTCAGGTCGGCCGAGCCGCCGAGCATTTCCGGCAGGCTGCGCGCGAGCGCGGCGATGGCCTGCTGCGAGGCCTTGCGCGTCGCGAGCGTGGCGGCCGCGCCATCGGCATCGCGCAGCAGCGCGCGCACCGCATCGCGCCACTGCGCGGGTAACTCGTTGCGCACACGCCGCTCGAACTCGGCGGCCTCGTCCGGATAGTGCCGGCGATACGCCTCGAAGCGCTCGCGCCACTCGGCTTCGTCGGCGGCACCGCGCGCGCTTGCGTCGAACTGCGCGCGGATTTCGTGCGGAATCACGAACGGCGCATGCGGCCAGCCGAGCGCGAGGCGCGTGCGCGCGACCTCGTCGGCGCCGAGCGGCGCGCCGTGCACGTCATGGGTGCCGGCCTTCGACGGCGATCCCTGGCCGATCACCGTGCGGCAGCAGATCAGCGTCGGGCGGCCGGCGCCACGCGCCTGCCGCAACGCGCGATCGACGGCCTCGACGTCGTGGCCGTCCACCTCGCGCACGACGTGCCAGCCGTAGGCCTCGAAGCGCGCGGGCGTATCGTCGGCGAACCACTGCGCGACGTGACCGTCGATCGAAATGCCGTTGTCGTCGTAGAGCACGGTGAGCTTGTCGAGCTGCAGCGTGCCCGCGAGCGATGCCGCTTCGTGCGAGATGCCTTCCATCAGACAGCCGTCGCCCACGAACACATAAGTGCGGTGATCGACGATCCGATGCCCGGGCCGGTTGAATTCGCGTGCGAGCAGCGCCTCGGCGAGCGCCATGCCGACGCCGTTCGCCAGCCCCTGGCCAAGCGGCCCGGTGGTCGTTTCGACGCCCGGCGTGACGCCCACCTCGGGATGCCCCGGCGTCTTGCCATGCAGCTGGCGAAAGCGCTTCAACTCGTCGATCGGCAGGTCGTAGCCGCTCAGATGCAACAGCGCGTACAGCAGCATCGAGCCGTGTCCGTTGGACAGGATGAAGCGGTCGCGATCAGGCCAGGCCGGGTTGCGCGGATTGTGTTTCAGATGCCGGCTCCACAGCGCGACGGCAATCTCGGCCATGCCGAGCGGCATGCCGGGATGGCCCGATTTCGCCGCTTCGACGGCGTCGATCGCGAGCATGCGCAGCGCGTCGGCCATCGGGCCGGTGGCCGAGGAAGAGGCCGGGGTAGCGATAGATGCAATAGAGGGTTGCGCGGCAGCACTCATCGAATCTCTCCTTGCGAAATGAACACGGGCTGCGCCGGCGTGGGGCCGGCGCGCGGCAGCCGCATTCGGTTCGGACTTCAAGCACGCATCGGACACGCCTCAGGCACGCGAGCGCCGGTCGATCAGTTGCAGGATCATCGGCGTGAAGATCAACTGCATCGCGAGCCCCATCTTGCCGCCCGGCACGACGATCACGTTCGGGCGCGACATGAACGAGTCGTGCAGCATCGTCAGCAGATACTGGAAGTCGATGCCCTTCGGCCGCGCGAAGCGGATCACGACGAAGCTCTCGTCGGGCTGCGGAATCTCGCGCGCCGTGAACGGATTCGAGGTGTCCACGGTCGGCACGCGCTGGAAGTTCACGTGGGTGCGCGAGAACTGCGGGCAGATGTAGTTCACGTAGTCGGGCATGCGCCGCAGGATCGTGTCGACCACCGCTTCGTGCGAATAGCCGCGCATCGTCTGATCGCGGTGCAGCTTCTGAATCCATTCGAGGTTGATGATCGGCACGACGCCGATCAGCAGATCGGCATGCCGCGCGACATCGACCTTGTCGGTCACGGCCGCGCCGTGCAGCCCTTCGTAGAACATCAGGTCGGTGCCAGACGCGACCTCTTCCCACGGCGTGAAGGTGCCGCCGTCCTGCTTGTAGAGCAGCGCCTCGGCCGCGTCGTGCACGTAGTGGCGAAACTGTCCGCCGCCGTTTTCGCCGTAGCGCGTGAACAGCGTTTCGAGTTCTTCGAGCAGATTCGCCTCGGGGCCGAAGTGGCTGAAATTCGGCGCGCCGTCGCGTTCGTGCTCCTTCATGGCCGCGCGCATGCCGTGGCGGTCGTAGCGATGGAACGCATCGCCCTCGACGATCTGCGCATTGATGTGCTCGCGTCTGAAGATGTGCATGAAGCTCTTCATGACGGTGGTGGTGCCCGCGCCGCTCGAGCCGGTCACCGCGATGATCGGATGTTTGACTGACATGCGTTTGCCTCCGAATGACTGCGTTCTGTGCGCCGAGCGCTGGACGGACCCGCGCCCGGCCGCCCGTCATGCCGTGAAGTCCGGCAGGAACAGCGAGCGCGTGCCGAACAGCGGCGACGTGAAGGGCTTGTCCTCGCCGCGGTCGTATTCGCCGTGATAGCGCGCAATGCGCTCGACCTCGTTCTTCGAGCCGAGGATCACCGGCACGCGGCCATGCAGAGTCTGCGGACGAACGTCGAGAATGCGTTCGCGCCCGGTGATCGAAAGGCCGCCCGCCTGCTCGACGAGGAAGCTCATCGGATTCGCTTCGTAGAGCAGGCGCAGTCGCCCTTCCATCGCCGGCGTTTTCGAATCGCGCGGGTACATGAACACGCCGCCGCGCATCAGGATGCGATGCACTTCCGCGACCATCGACGCGATCCAGCGCATGTTGAAGTCGCGCGCGCGGCAACCGCTGCGGCCGTCCTTGCACTCCTGCACGTAGCGGCGCACGGGCGGCTCCCAGAAGCGCTCGTTCGAAGCGTTGATCGCGAATTCGGCGGTGTCCTCCGGAATGCGGATATTCGAATGCGTGAGCACGAAATTGCCGATGTCGCGTTCGAGCGTGAAGCCATGCGTGCCGTTGCCGACCGACAGCACGAGCATCGTCGAGGGTCCGTAGACGGCATAGCCGGCCGCGACCTGTTCGCAGCCGGGGCGCAGGAATGCGGCCTGGCTGGCCGGTTCATGCGCGGGCTCGTTGGCGTGCTCATTGGCCTGTCCATTCGCGGCCTCATTGGCATGCCCGTTCGCTGGGTTATTCGCCGGCTCACTCGCTACACGCTCCGCCGCGCCGCGCACGCGCAGCACCGAAAAGATCGAGCCGACCACGCCGTTGATGTCGATATTCGAGGAACCGTCGAGCGGATCGAACGCGAGCAGATAATCGCCGCGCGGGTAGCCGGGCGGAATCGCGTACACGTCTGCCATTTCCTCGGACACCATCGCCGCGAGCAGGCCGTCCCATTCGCAGTGCTGTACGAAAACCTCGTTGGTCGCGACGTCGAGTTTCTTCTGCTCCTCGCCGTGCGTGTTGACGGTTTGCGCGGAACCGTAATGGCCGCCGAGCGCGCCCTTCGTGAGCATCGCCGAAATCGACTTGATCGCGGCCGCCACGTCGATCAGCAGCGCCGAAAGTCCCGCCATCCCCTGCGTACTCGCGGACGGCTGGCGGTCGAGTGTGTCGATCAGAAATTTCGAAAGTGTCGTGCGTCCGTCCTGCATGGCGTTCTCCCTGGAAACGATGATTCGGTATCCCGATTCAGCCCGGCGGTGCCGCGACTGCCTGCGCCGGCGGCGGCTCGTCGAACACGCGGCTCGCGCGCACGTCGGCGGCGTCGATCAGCATGAGCGCGGCGGCATCGATCGGCGCGCCGCCTTGCAGCGCGCTCGCGAACAGGCGGTTCGCCTGGCGCAGCCGCGCGCGGTCGAGCGCATTGCGCACCGAGCGCGCATTGGCGAAATTCGGCTGACGGATGCGGCGCGCCAGGTAGTCGGCAAACGCGCGGCGCGAGGCCGCATCGAAGCGGTAATGCAGGGTGCCGAGCATGCGCTCGGCGATGTCGAGCAACTCCGTTTCCGCATAGTCGGGAAACGTGATGTGATGCGCGATGCGCGAACGAAACCCGGGATTGCTCTCGAAGAACACTTCCATGCGCGACGCGTAGCCGGCGAGGATCACGACCAGATCGCTGCGCTGGTTCTCCATCGTCTGCAACAGGATCTCGATCGCTTCCTGGCCGTAGTCGCGCTCGTTTTCGGGGCGATACAGGTAATACGCCTCGTCGATGAACAGCACGCCGCCCATCGCGCGCTTCAGCACGTCGCGCGTTTTCGGCGCGGTATGGCCGATGTACTGGCCGACGAGGTCGTCGCGCGTCACCGAGACCAGGTGGTTGCGGCGGATATAGCCGAGCCGGTGCAGCACCTCGGCCATGCGCAGCGCGACGGTCGTCTTGCCGGTGCCGGGATTGCCCGAGAAGCACATATGCAAGGTCGGCGCGCCGCCCGCGAGACCGAGCGAGGCGCGCGCGCGTTCGACCAGCAGATGCGCGGCCACTTCGCGGATGCGCGTCTTCACGGGCGCGAGCCCGACCAGATCGCGTTCGAGTTCGTCGAGCACGTCGCCGATGCCCGAGTCGCGATAGAGCGCCGCGAGGTCGACTTGCGCCGGGGCGGGTTGCAAGGCGCGCGCGGGTTGTCCGGTCTCGCCGGCCTGCGCGGCAGGCGGCGAGGTTGCATCGGCTAGGGCGGCGTCCGTCATGATTGCTCCTTGCTGCGGGTCGGCGCGCGGCTTGTCCCGGGGTTGGCGGGGCGGCTTGTCGCCGGGCTCGCGCGCATCGCCTCACGTTGCATGGTTGCGTCGTTGCATCGTTCGCGAGCCTCAGCCCGCTTCGCCATAGCGCTCGCCAGCCGGCCGGTCGCAGGCATAGCCGGCGATGCCGTAGCGCTGCACGCGCCCCTGCACGTCCTGACGTTGCAGGCGGAAGCCCGGCTCCGCGTCGGGCCGGTTGACGATGAACGACAGCCGCATCGTCTCGAACGTGCGCACCGAATCGAACGCATTGACCTTGATGTAGTGCTGCGGGCGCGCCGCGCGGCACGCGTTGATCTCCTGCAATACGCCGGCCGCGTCGTGCAGATCGAACATCGGCAGGCCCCACATTTCCCAGTACGTATTGCGCGGATGCGGGTCGTCGGTGAATTCGACCGAACAGGCCCAGCCCTGGCTCAGCGCGTAGTCGATCTGCAAGCCGATTTCCTCGTCGGTCAGCTCGGGCAGAAAGGAGAACGTTCCTTGTGTAATGCGCATGACGAACCTCGTTGATGGCTCATGGATGGATACTGCGCTCGGCACGGCGTCAACGGTCCCCGCGCGCGATGCCGAGGCACCGCGCGGCTGAGTTGCTGCCTTGAATGAACGGCAGTTGGCGCCGGGCCTGCGGGCCGCTGCGCGGCCCGCTCAAAACCCTCAGGCCGCTGTCGGCGTCACCGCGAAATCGGGCGTATCGGTCGAGGCGTAGTTGAACGTCACGTCCTTCCACGTATCGAGCGCCTGCTTGAGCGGCGTACACCAGCGCGACGCGGCTTCGAGAATGTCGGGCCCTTCGCGCAGAATGTCGCGGCCTTCGTTGCGCGCCTTCACCATCGCTTCGAGCGCGACACGATTCGCCTGTGCGCCGGCCTGAATGCCGGCCGGATGGCCGATCGTGCCGCCGCCGAACTGCAGGATCGCGTCGTCGCCGAACAGGTCGAGCAACTGATGCATCTGCCCCGCGTGAATCCCGCCCGAGGCCACCGGCATGACCTTGCGCAAGCCGGCCCACGGCTGGTCGAAGAAGAGGCCGCGCGACAGGTCGACCTCGTTGCGCGCCTCGCGGCACACGTTGTAATAGCCCTGCACCGCCAGCGGATCGCCTTCGAGCTTGCCGACCGCGGTGCCCGCATGCGCATGATCGACGCCCGCCATGCGCAGCCATTTGGCGATCACGCGAAACGAGATGCCGTGGTTGCGCTGCCGCGTGTACGTGCTGTGCCCCGCGCGATGCAGATGCAGGATCATGTCGTTCCTGCGCGCCCAGCGCGACATCGACTGAATCGCGGTCCAGCCGATCACGAGGTCGATCATCACGATGCACGAGC
>Ga0153951_1000244_pt1 | contig 20238 bp, 23 predicted proteins | sample TSNJ035MetaG_FD_102278 | JGI IMG/M metagenome (GOLD analysis project Ga0153951, IMG submission 102278) | Attine ant fungus gardens microbial communities from New Jersey, USA - TSNJ035 MetaG | ecosystem: Host-associated > Fungi > Mycelium > Unclassified | place: USA: New Jersey, Wharton State...
TCATCATATGCACACTTATCACGAACGCTAGACATGTAAACTATTTTACCAAGCCACAAAATCACGTCAATTCTGGCAACAAGTTCTCTGTTCCACTGGGCCCTGCTGGCACAACTATTCCAAGAAACTTTCTAGTTGCACCCTTCAGGAAGTGGAGCATTGAGCTACATGAAGCCTGAATATATATGAACGCTGGGTTTTGGATATACCACTTGACCTTCGACAGCGTGTTTTCCAATACTCTACAGGAGCAAGGATAATGGAACATGAACTGCTACCAGGCGGACGATGGTTGTTAACTAGCAGTTATGGTAATCAGTACATTCTGTACGACCTAAACATGCCTTTGCCTCAACCTCACGAAATTGCTAATCCGGGAGCCCGCGACGATCAAGATAGGAACATAGATGAACTGTTCTCTTTCAGAATATGGATTGATAACTCAAAAGAGCATCTATGCTTTCGCTTTGTTGTCTGGAATTGCCCTGGACAATTAGAGGGTGAGTATTTCTGACATGAAAGGTAGTTGCTAACCTGTTCTCTCCAGAAGGTGAGGTAATGCGAGCGTTTATCTACGAGACTAACGTGTTTGAAGACGGAAGGAAGGTTACTTGCACTACAAATATATTATGCTCAAGACGAAGTTACTTATTCAGCTGCAAACCAAGTGTAGCTCTTTCGGAAAAATATTTGATTCCAGTACAAATAACAGGGGAGCACAAGAAGGATGAAAAGTGGGGACTGGCTCTCATCGAGTACAACATCAATGACCCAGAACAAGCTGAGACAAGTGTACGCATCAGGGAAAAGGACAATGTACCTGTGGTGAGTGCTCTCTCATGCTTTCAACAATTCTCACTCGGGTTGTTTTTCCTCAGAGAGATATCTTCATCACAACAAGTGACATTGTAGTGGCAGTTGGGCCCGAGTTTATCAGCCTCTACTCCATCCAAGATTTAAAAATGTATGACAATCAACTCGTATTGCCACGACAGCGTGTCAAGAAGATGGATCTGGATCCTGTTTCTCGACCATTTTACGATCGAGGTTTCAACTGGATGGTCATCCTCTACAAGTACGAGTTCTTCCTCATACGATTACCTCAAAATATAAGCAGCCCTCCTCGTATCGTTACACTCGGTCGTGATCCTGCTGAGCCTGGCCATAGATGGTTACCTGGCTTGATAAGAGGGGATGCTGCTCTTGCTATGTATGGTGATTGGACTGCAAAAATCATAACATATTCCTGGGATGTGGATATGACAGATTGTGTTTTTCAGATGAAGGATATCAGGATTCCTGAGGTCGCTAGTTATCCGATTGAGCTCTCTAACGTTGGGCTTGATATGACTAGTGGGCAACTTGTGTTCATTGATCGCCAGAATTGCATAGTTTTGGACACGGCACCACCAGTCGGCCTTATAGACACTTCAAATGGGTTGCTGTAGAGAACAAGAAGAAGAAGAAGCATTGAACTGAAGCTACTGAATAGGGAAAAGATGTGTAGTAGATGCCGGTGATGAGGGATATGGATAATTCCTCGTTGGCCTCCAAAGTTACTGTTGTTTGCAGTGGAGGTTTTGCAGTTCATCGCCCGTACTTGCTACCTAGTGGCGGCGAAACAAGAGCATTAAATCCAACATGCTCAATGCAGTTGTTGATGGCGCTTGTTGCTGTTCCAGTAATAGAAATGAACAAAAGTTGAACAGACGTTGACACCACTGACCGCACTGACAGCGACACCCATTATGTCTATATTGAAACTGGTAGGGTAAGGACCGCCATGACATGTCCATGATCGCTGCTGGTGACAGTGGACTAAAATTTTGTAGATGATTCAAGCTCCAGGCGCCCCCAGATGCTATGGGTCCTTAGCTGTTATCTTGCTGATCACAATTAAATAAGGTAAATAAGGCCAAAGAAAGCTCGAGCGTTGTCGCTGGTGTTGGCAGAGTTAGCAGACACAGAGGCACGAATATGAGAGGATTCGAGGTTGGAGGCCCACTCATTCGTACCGACATACAAGCTAATTGAGCACAATGTTTGCTGCATCCCCAGCGTACCAAGTCGTAACCACCATAATTAGCTCATACAAAATCAAAACCTTCGACACAATATACAAGAACTCGCTCTCAAGCAGCACAAGGAATATTATCCTTGATGCAAGCTGATGATCAGCTACTGGAAGAACGTCCTATATGACAATCCTCGTCCCTGAGCCAAAGGCATCAACCATACGTCACAGTCATCTTTGTCAATTCCTCATAAAACTCTGGATATAACGACATCAAATATCCCTAACAATCGGCGTAAGATAAAACATTGAAGAAAACGCTGTCTGCATTATCAACAGAAAATTCTGCCACCTTTGCATTTCGACGGTATGAGTTTTGTTCATGCCAGAGGATCCTCGTTGAATACAGCCACGGTGATCCAGGACAAACGATTTGTAGCTCGGGAAAATGGGGCAGCACGTATATAGGGAGTGCTTTCTCATACCTTTAACGATGCTTGCTTGGGTCATTTTTTTTTCTTCAAAACCATAACAAAATGACATTGTGATATTCATGGTATGTTTCCTATGTTGATCAAGCCCAGCCTACTTCATTGATTAATCATGATGTGGGTCACTTTCGTTGAGCTTAACATCAAGGCTTGGGAATTGTTTGAATCAAACTCTATTGCTCTCCATATCTTGATCTTCCAAATACATGGATAAATCTACTGACCCTCTGCACGATGGTAAGTTTTTGCTATCCACTGCCTATTTATCTCTGAGTAAAAGTGATCAGAACCATTTCCACTCACTGAGGGAAGGCCGCCAAAAGCAGGCCTGTTACTTTTACTCGATGAGATCATTGAGAAGAACAAGGGGCAATGGGCAGCGGAAACCACAAAGGAAAAAGTTAAAGATCTCATCTTAGATCCTCTTATTCGGAAAATGCAAGAGGAGAAACAATCGAATAAAGCACTCAGAAATTATCTCAAAGCACTCAGAGAGCTGGCCTTGAATCCCTATCATCTTCGAGACTTTACTGAGCTTGTTCTTAATGGCAGATACCTTCAAAATGACTTTGTGGTGAGTGGCGTTATCTTCTCCTGACAGTTTATTTCTTGATACCTTTTCTAGGTCATGTCCTTATCCAAAGCTAGATCGTTGAGACAATTTAGCCGCCTCGGGATTGAGGTCAACAACTCGTATTCCGTTGATCAAGTACTGGACATTGTTATATCGGAAGATTTCAAAAGCAAACATTCCTGTCCTTCTCCCAGTGAAGCAGGTATCAATAAGTTGAAAAAGGATCTAGATTACCAGGCTACGCGTTCTTTTGGTGTTGGCAAAGTAAGTACTTTTCAACATTGATTTAGTATATCCTCTTTCAACTCTAGCTTTCTCTCAGCTTATCGCAGAATTTTTTATCAGTGACCAGCTCAGATTCCTTCATGACATCCACAAATTTGCCTGTATCATTAGGGGCATATCATTGTCCCAGCTGGACGCCCGGCACCAGGCAGTTGAAGTCAGATGTGGGCTTGGAAATCATACAAATAGAACTTACATTTCAGGTCGGACTGATTACCTAGTTTTGACCATCATCACATCAAATGAAAATCAGAAACCAGGCTGTGCACAAGCGTCTCCAACTGCGGATCAACTTAGATTAAAGGATTCTATGCCATTTCCTATTCTTAACTACGTTTCGAATCACTTAGTCTCTCAGTCAACATAACTTACCCAGGATTCGTTATACACTTGGATGAACACTTGAATGATAACTTCTCCGAAGACACCGATTGGGAGGGCTTGATAATAGATGCACAACCCCGGTCTCAGCTTATCTCTATAGCAGGTTAGTTTTTTTTATCTCTGATCGATATTGCAATGGATTGGTTGTTTTAGCTGAACCATCAAAGTTGTGCAAGACAATTGGTGCTTGCTGTTTGGCGTGCGTATCTGATTTATCTATATTATTTAAATTTTTTTACACAGCTGAATACATCCCAGAAGGCACTATGGCCGACATCGGTAACATGTTATGAAATTCTGCTTGAGTAGTGGCCATCACTGGGTTTTTGGTCTCGTCAATAATTCCAGTGCAACTGCTTATGTGACTACAATACTTGACAATTCCAATCGCCAAAGAACCAAGGATGTCATCACAATGTTGATCCTCTGGGTATTTTATTGACTAAATATCTTCACAAATAAGTACTAACATCAAAATTTAGGCAGCGTTACCTGGATCAATGCTCGAGGAGTTCATATTCTTACACCTCATTCCTGGAAGTGTCATTGAGAAGTTTGAGTTTCCAGGAGAATCAGAGAATAACCATCAAACAAGGGAGGTCCACCATAATGATTGTAAACAGGTTCCTCAAAATGAAGAGAGAGAAGTGGGACATGAGGGTTGGAATACGTATCCAGAGGCCGAAAATAATGACGACGACGACGAGGAGGAGGAGGAGGAGGAGGAAGCAGAAGAAGATCTAGTAACTTCAATAAATAATCCGCAATTGTAAATGATATAATTTTCATGCAGACACTAACATGTCATCCCAGGAGGAGTCTATGCCTACCTTGAGCTGTCACCACATCTCTTTATTGATCTATTGTCGAGTTTGCTTTACATCACCTAGGGTGGTCGGCATTGCAAGAGCACAAGTAGAATGGCCATTACAAACAATACTTGTTGGTCGCATTCGAAATCTGACAATCCTTACCAGATTTAACAATTCGATCTCTGTCCAACAATTCTGCAACAGTGAATGCTGAACCCCAAGATGATATGAATCCATGACCACCGTGTCTTGACCTAAAAGTTAGTGACAAGACCTGAGCCCAGTAAAGAGGGCTTACCCATAATTAAAAACGACAGCAATAGTACCGCCTTCTTTTCTCGGGACCCGTTGATATTCGATTCTTATTCCTCCATTCCTCATTGGCCTCAGACCAACAAGATCCTCGGAGACTAAGGGTAATAAATCTTCAACGGTTGGATGCCGCTCTCGTCGTATTTCTGGGGGAGCTAGTTCAGGACATAGGGCAAGCCCTCTCCTAAGTATATCCATCCTTGTCTCCTCTCTGGGTAATGGGTACCTGATACATGGATTCACAAACACCTGAGAGACATCATCCATGCTACGTACCAATCATTCATCTCCTTGACACCTCCGACTATAACATCTCCATTCTTCCTAGGTATTATATACACCCAGTGCTTCCCGGTTAATGTCCGGCCAAATCTTACCCAAGGGGCTCTTAAGACAACAGTCTGACCCCTCGCTGGATAGACATCCTGATCCTCTACGCCTCCAAGAGATCGAGCACCTAGGCCAGTACAGACAATAAGACTATGAAGAGTGACCTTTCCTGCAAGTGTTTCCCTCCTCTGGCGGTCACTGTGAAAGATATAAGGTCCACCTTGCAGGATTTGGTCGATATGTTGTACGGTGCCCCGATAAATTGCACCTCCTTTGGAAAGAAAACGTGCTTGAAGGTATTGAAGATACATTGGGACATCAATGGTGAGGGTTTCAAACTCGACGCCACGAGTTCCGCCTGCTAATGCTGCATCACTCGATATGTCTTTCCACTGTATCAAACTGAGCACCTATAACGGCTCATGTCATGACACTCACGCCTGGATAATACTTCAATTGTGCTCCATCTCCGTAGCCTTCTTCGTAAAATTCCTGTTGTTGAAGACGCAGGAAAACAGCCCTCTGCGGCTCCTTTTCCGGGTTCCGCCAATTTCCACATATATCCGAACGTTTCTTGGTCAATCTCTTCGTGCAGCTTATATGACGCAGCATGTAAACAGGACAAGAGTGAAACTTACTGTACAATCGAGTATCACTCCCGGAAAGAGTTACATGATGTGCTCCCTTACATCGATCAGTGATATTTGGAATAGAACATCATCCAACTCACTGCCCAGCAACTGGTGTATCTGGAATTACGCTCATCCCCGGGAAAGACGTCAGCGACTATCGTCACTTGATAATCGCCTTGCTCTTGAAGAACGATTGCTGTAGTCAACCCAATAACACCTATAGGACCGAACCACCTGGACGTCACTCATCATAGATCTAGAACTGGATCCAAAGCTTACCTGCACCCAGAACAACGATCTCCTTTCTTTCATTCATGAGTATCAAGGTAAAGAACGACACAATTCACCCTATTCAAACCCCAGTTCTTTCCAGAAGATGCTGGCACATGGAAAATATGTCACATGTACCATTTTAGATAAGAAGGATCTTGTGAGGTATGTTCTGATAATCAGATAATGACAACGGCTGGGTCAGTGCTCCGAAGAGAAGGATACACGCCGTAATGTCAAGATTTCAAGGTTCGTGTAGGGAAGTCAGTGAACACGAGTCTAGAAAGTGAAGCATGCTTTTCTGAGGAAGACAGCTGACTGGCAAGGAGCCATTCATCACTTAGATAACCTCGAGAACAAAAACGGTGAGCTTGTGGGCCGCGTTCGATGGGAGTACAATATCTACTTGCTCCATGCACAAAGCAGTAGCACCGCAAACAACCAAAACAGACTTCATACCAGGACAGGGCTTATCAGCTTTGAGGAGTCGAGCAACTTCTGACTTAAGATCGTCGTGAACATACAATATACAGACCGCCTGAGAGGTATAGAGATACAGACAAGCTGTATACGATGTAGAGGGACATTATAATTTTGAACTAAGTGACTTTATTTAACTGTGTGTCGGCAGGCTCGGGCCGTCATCAAATGCGTTAACTAAACGTCGAATGTTACGCTAAGACAGTCATGTAAGTTCCGAGTATGTCTCTCTTCCTGCATGAGCTCACGACTCCTTGCAGATGTCCACCCTTTCAAGTCCCGCTTGGGACACATATTGGGCGACTAGCCTTGCAATTGCTGCCACATGGTTGTACTTCGCTTCCAAAAGCCAGCAAAATCCTCAAGAAACTAAAAGGGATCTGAGAACCTCGATTTTTCTTCTTGCGCACACAATATACATTATTTATCTCATTCTTATCGCAAAACCCGAGAATATCTTTCGTGCCCTTGACCTCTCTATTAACACGCCTCCAGATTCAATCAAGGCTTTATTAGTCCAAAGATCCGAGTTCGGCGAGGTGCCTAAAAATCTAGAACTTTTACTCGAGCGACTTGGTTCTTTTGACATGCGATTACTTTACGTTCGGTCCGAATTTTGTCTCCTCCGTCGCAGCCAAACCTTTGATACTTGACTAGCTTCGGACACCATGCAGTTGCGACTTGCGAGTGGTGCTCTTCTTTTGAAGATTTCTCTCTCTTTTCTTTACCTGCGGCATTGCTTTCATACACTCATGAGGCAGGTGTAATTGGGGTATAGTTATTTGCTGTATTCCTTCGAGGTGTCATCATTTTTACTGTCTCCAGCTCCTGACGTCAAGTTCTTCAACACGCGGGCACTTACGGTCGTTGGGCACCGGCACTCTCATCATCTCATGCCTTACTGAATTTTATTGGATTGCTACATCACCAATACAAATCCCTCAACAGCCAGGTGACGAGCCAACATGGATGGTATGTACTTGCCCCCTTCCCGGAACCACAATTGTATCTTGTTGTCTATAGGTACACGATCAACTACTCAGATATCGTCACATGCTCTTTCTCGTACTTCCGCTTATCGTCTACCAATTGCCGACAATTTCTATCCCGATCCCAATCCTTTCCAATATTTTGTCACCCCCTGTCACCGTATCGGCGGAAGAGAAGCACCAACATTTCGCCACAGCACTTCGCACTCTCGAACATCTTCTTTCTACACTTCATCTTGATCAATTTACTAGAGCTACAATTATGCGAACGCCGGAGCTTCGAGATCGTGCAATTAAATGGTGGGACGAAGAAGAGAGGGAAGGCCGGTGGATGTTGGAGGACGAAGAATTCAGCAAGACTGCTAAGATGGTTGGGCTAGGATTTGGGCAGGGTCCAAGTGGTACGGGCGAGGATGATGAACCGCTGCGCCGAAACGCGTCGATGGCATTACGTTCACTTTACGACGGTGCCATACCCAGCGAGCATTGGTGCTGATTTACCATAGAAGCCCACGAGGTTGTATTTGAGACAACTTCGGACTTCAGACCCGTTGCCCGAGATAGTCATCTTCTCATGTATCTGAATTGTCCTGGCCTAATCTACCCACGAGGAGGGAAGGTTGATTCGAATACGCCAGCGAAAGTACTTGGGTCCCTGTTAATCAACCTCAAAAAGCCAGATAGCGTGGAGAACCAGAAGCCCGAACGTTGTGTGGCGGTGTCGATGCGGTAGTTGGTGTTCTATTCGACAAGTCCACATTGGTTGTGTTTCTCATGCCCCTATCATGATAATTCGAGATACTTATTTTTCCTTGATAATCATTCCTGGAAAATGCTCGTGGTGTAGGGTGATCGATCGCAGGATTTACCATGAATGGTTGTGAGCCGGGTATTTGATCAAGGATTTGATGGCTGGTAAATGGATACCCAGTCTCCACCTGAGGGATGGCATGCTCTGGTTCCAAAGGCATTGCATATTCATCAGGTGGTGGAATTTGGATAGGAATGGTTGGGGTTTGTTGCCGTACATCAATCATTGATGTATCACCACCCGACGAGTGATGCACCTTGGTGCCGTGCTCAAAATCCTGCGGACGTAGGCAACAATGCCTCAGAAATCGACGATGAATATAGATTAGAAGGCATCCAGCCAGGAGCCCTGCTAGCGCAGAGGCTACTAAGAGCTCAACAAATTCAGGAATTGTAAAACCACCGTTGATCATCAGTGATGATTCAATTATTGGGTCCCTGCCTATACATAGAGGAGTTAGCAGCAATTCCCTTTTGTAAATTCCATGCCTACGGGTGTATATTTAATTCCAAAGGGGAAGCAGGTCACTTCTCCAGGGTACTATTAGCCAGAGCGTAGGGCGCTTGAAGTTCAGGAGACAGTTTCTAGGTGGATGTGAGCTCGTGATGAGGGGGTGGTAAAGATGGAGGTGATTGATACTTCTTGCCCTTTTTAACTATGACTCCCATCACATATGAGAAAGATGAATTTACAGGAGTTAAAATACTTGACTTCGGCCTCTTGACCGCCGTCACGCCATCCGCAACCAGTGAGAACACTCAACGGAGGTCAAGGCTCGGCTGTTGCTAAGGACGCTCAAGGAAAAGAAAGGTATATTTGGAGCCAAGCCAGCCATAGACTAAGATACCCGAGGACTAATCTAGTAGGATGACAACCCAGGCTTTAGCGCAGACCCAAATAACTATGCAAACAAAGACTACAAAGGTCGGCAATTTGACCGATAAGACCAGATCATATAACTAGTAGATGGGACAAGTGCTACTGAGAATGATTATGTGACGACGAACAATCAAGATCTGTCTCCTCCCATGATAGATAAATTTGTTTGGTAAGGGAAAACAGAAGAGCAGAAGACCATATGGGGACCACGAATAACACTACAATGTTATTAAGGCATGCAAACTGTTCAAGTACAACAAGAAATTGGACAGTGGTATACATAACAGCAGAACGAACAGTCAGACTTAGGGGTTAGATTTGAGTTTACCCGAGCCTGCAAAAAACATTACCACAAGATATCCCACGAGAAAATGGTTCAAGTGGGTCATTCAACTCTTCCTTGGGAAAGGCATGTCTGGAATCAGATAATGCACCTGTTTCCCTTCAACTCCTCCAGGTCCAAAACTACTTTTGTGCACGAGACTGTTACCATCATGATTTAGCTGTAGCTTTCTGGAATAATGGCCGTAAGCTGTTACGCCAGAAGCACTAGGAGTTGTAGGAGTGGCGGGCGAAGATACATAAGAAACCGCAGGGCTGGAAGTAGTTAGGTTTGAAGGACCCGAAAGGAAAGAATCATAGACAGGGACAGGTTTTCGAGGCATCCTTCTGGGTATGTTTGATGAAGGTTCTTTAACATACATTTGATGGTTGAGATCGGTTGAAGGAGAATGAGTTGAAGATGAGGCGGAGTATGACCTAGCCACATCGATATCTGCTGATGGAAATGATGAATGTGAAGAATAGGTATGAACATCAAGGGAGGGTGCTCTGTCATGAGGCTCGCTGGGGTAAATCAAGTTGTTTCGTGATAGAATGTGTGATGAGCTCAGTTGTTGGAGGGAAGTTCTTGAAGAAGAGATGGGTATAGTTGCTAGCGCCAGACCTCCTTCAATGTCGTCGAAAGGATTCGTATAGGAAGCAGGAGAACTAGCCAGTTTCTCTACCGAGGATGAACAAGATATTGGGTTGTCACTTCTGTGCTGGCCATCCCCAGCGCAACTCGCTGTACCATTCTTCGCGAATTCATGTCTCGTTGCGGATGTTAGGTCACAAGAAGCATGGTTTCTTCTTTCGAAGTGAGTAGAGTTAAGGGAACCTATACCATCCAGCCCGCAGCTATGTTTAGCGCGGGTAGATTGCCCTCTAGTTTCAGCCGCGCTTTTCCTCTTTCGCAGCCAGAGGTACATGGTGAGAACAATGATAAGGAATACGATGGCCCCCGCAACGACTCCGATGATAACGCTCACTTGTGAACTGTTTCTTTGGGTGGTAGACTCTGGGGCGGTTGTTGCTCCCGAAGACATTGATATGGGCATATTCGAGGACGAGGACATGGAGATTGTGCTTGTGTGGGTAGTACTCAGAAGGCACGACGTATCATTCCCAAGCTGAACAAAAAATGGATCTGTCTGATCCTTGTATGTTGAATTGAGGTCTGCAAGGATTTGATACCATCCCATGGATACATTTACATTCCAAGGTACTACAGAGGCTTGGGGAAGTATGCCTTGCGTAATCGGGACTCGGACCGGCTGCGATTGGGAGGCACCTGAAGGTACTGAAAATACTTGGTCATCGGTGAAAGTATTGACATGTGAGGTTTGGGAAGACGGAGGGGTGGCATTGGTGGCGATGAGGTCAAGCGGTAAAGGTGGACCTGCGTATATCCAGGTGACGTTGACAGAGGTGCAGGCAGTCAAAGAAGACCTCAAGTCATGTAGGAAGAGTAAAGGCGACGATACAGAGCTATATGTTGGTGTTGGATCTGGAAACGCATGTAAACACTGAATGGGCGTTGGGGGATGATAGCTTACCCTGTCGTCTCTTCAGCAGAGGCGTCGCGTCTAATCCATTTACACCTTCAATTAAGAAGGGTAGAGATGAAAAGAGAACCGTAGGAGCTAGCCCTGGTACCATGGCTTGAGACCTTGACCTGTTAACCAAGTAGTCTGTGGGTAACGTTCACTGTGCTGCGATGGGACGAAGATGCATCGCCGCTTAAAGCCGACCGCTCATCTTCGAATTGACACACATCCCTGCACCACATGCATCTTGATGATAACCGCAGCACACTCCCAGGGTATAAATAGTCGATTACTTGTAACAGTTTTGCCTTGACCACGATTTAATGAATGCCATCCCAGAGACATTAAGTTCTGCCAGCATAGGAGTAGCGCTGCGGCCTCAGGTTAGGAGCGATTTAGCCTAATTATGTACCAGTCATGAAGTGATGCCAAATAATTGTGAAGGAATCATCTGAGCTGCAACATAGCAAGCGAACATCGTGATAAACCCGTGATAAAGTGTTTGGGTCGACGCATATAGATCTGCTGTACGGTCTAACTAATCAAGAAGGAACATTCTTCGTAGGTTCAGTGGTCTAGTGGTTATGATTTCTGTCTTACACACAGAAGGTCCCCGGTTCGAACCCGGGCTGAACCATTATTTTCATGGTTTTTATCTATCTCACTGTCTGTCTGTTTGTGATGCAGAGATGTGGTGTTCATGATTCGACCTTGGTACATGAACCCTTCTGGCTATTAGCTATCCATCGCGAAGGAGCTTGTGTCAAGATCCAGTATTCACTTCGTCGCCGAGCAACCATTAGATAAGACCCACGAATCTGTCCTTTGCCCACGTTTATAGTTACATTTCAAATGGACCCGGTCCTAAATCTGTATTATTTTAGCATTTTTGGTCATCAATGAGTTGTCAGATATTGCACTACAGACCATAGACAATTCAAAGAAAATCAAGGCTGCTTTTCACGGCGTATATTCATCACTCACTCTGAGTACTGACTTGGAGCCGGACCCTGGCTCTGGATTGTGAAAGCTGATTTTTTTTGATGCAAGCTAAATCGGGAATATCATTTATGAGCGCTCCAGGAGCTTTTCAAGTTTTTTTTTACCGTTTCTTGAGGCTTGTCAGCATGAATCTTCTGGGAGGTACCGCCGAGAAAAATCCGATGTACAGGGGTGGTCTCGGAACTTTTCTAAACTCAACATCCACTGGGATTATCCAAGGTTGAACTCAGAAGAGAATCTTGCACATGCTTGATCCCTTCCAATAATTAGAGCTTTCTCTAAGATATTAAACAACAATGCCCGTGCACTAGACGACCGATCCGCCTCCTAGAACTGGGATTTAGAGAACCAGTACTGATTGCTACAGGAGCAGGATAATAAGATGGCATTACACCGTCACCGTACACGACTTGCCCAAAGCCCTTGCTGGTGAATCTTGGCATTTGGCCGACTAGACAAAGACTCCTAGTAAATCGTTCATTGTTCTCTCTAATTTCAATCTCAATTTTGAATATGCTGGCACAGATACTAACATCCGCCACCGTGATCATTATGCAAATTACAGACCTAAAGCCATTCCGTCCTTGCCAAAAATCAAGCAAACGAGTCGATATTTCGTCGGCCTTCAATTCAAACCTCTCAGATTCCTACTGGCCGACAACGAATCCATCATTTCAATGTGTCTGGATATTTTCAGAGAGAGGTTCCTGAAATCTGAAATAGAACTCATTCTACAGACTTGAGCTCGTTCGCAGGATTTCTATGAAAGCCGAGCTACACTTTCCAGATGAAAACCCACGCACGTCTTTGGTATGATCAAAATCTACTGTGTGCAACAAAAAAACCGGTCGTCGTGGGCAGTTCGCACAGCTGACAAATCTCGAACCTCATGGTACTTACCCAAAAAAACATGTTCTTTTTCATATGCTTTTTTTACGCAGTCATTGTGGTCACAGAATTCTGGCAATGACTTCCCTTGAACAGATTTAACCAGCGATGTTTGAGACATTGATGGAGAGACCTCTGATGTTTTAAGGAAGTCGCATCGGCTAAATGAAAGCTAGATTGTGAGTAATATGAAGTGGGGAAGTTTGTACATCAGAATTAGATACTGTGAATAAATTTAAGTAGCCTGCGTTAACTAGCTTGTCCTCTACAAGGATCGATGAATTACTGTATGCTGGCCTTACAAAGAAGATGTGGATCTGTAGATGGCTGAGCCGTGGCATTGGTAATCAGGTGTGGAAGTGATATCTGGCAGTGACGTCGAGCCCACGTCAAACCCACACGTCGTTTCACGACCAGCCTTCTGGAGATCTCTTCCTGAGTGGTAAAGGAAGCCAGGGCTTGGCTGCTTGCCTACCCAAATTTTGAGTACTCGAGAGGCCAACACGTCGGATTTTGGCGAGCCTAGGGTCAAGGCATGAGTCATTTTTTTTGAGAGGAAGAAAAGGTGTACTTGTGTAACGCAGCCCAAGTAACGATCAGCGCAATGCCCGATGATAAAAATGTCATCAGATAAAACGCATGTGGATGTTCTTCCAAGTGGCTGGTTAACTGACATCATTGATCATAAGCCCTAAAGTAGAAAAAGGTGTAACAACGCGACCCACATTCATACCGAATAAACCAGCCACAAGAGCACCAGTGCCAAGGCCCATAGTAGCAATGGAAACCTGTGAAGAAGTGAATCCTAGTCAGAGAGAAGATCGATGCCAAGACAAACCTTGAGATCAAGAGCGAGGAGAGCGTTACGATTTGAATCGAGAATAAGCTCAACAATCTCTTGAGTAGACTGGACATTGCTCTAGAGAAGGTCATAAATCAGATAGCAGTTAGTTCATCATTTCAATCACCTCAATGCTCTCGGCTTCAGTAACAATCTCCTCCACCTGCTTCGAGAAGGATTCTAGTAACAGCTCAAGCTCCTCATGATCAGATTCTGTTAAATCGTCCCTTCTCTTCGATAGATACATGGCGTTCAGATCCTCGTCTGATGCATGTGAAATTTAGATATTTTAGGAGCAAAATTAATATTCGAACCTTGGGCAAGGACTTCCTCCAGAGCCTCTTCCACCTAAATAGACGATGTAAATATCGAATGTAAACGTGAAGTTCGTGATGGCAGTACGAACCAATTTTGCTCTATTCTTGAAACTCGCAAGACGACGTGAATAATGGAGTAGCCTCTTGAAACGATCATGATCGATATTGTCTTCAAGTTCTGCTAATAAACCTCCGACAAGATTGCGAATGAAGACCATTTCTGCCTCCAGGGCGCTCATGACAGACAACAATATGGATTCTAGAGCACTGGTGCAGTAATTTTATTAATTTTAATTTGATCTCCTAATCGACGAATGCACCAACCGAAATTCGTATGGCAGAATAGTCCCTCTTGACTTCAAGTTATGCTATAATATAGAATGAGAATAGTAACTTAAAAAACGGACCCATCTCACCTCAAGGTGGTATAAAAACACGGAATGAAGTCTTGAATCGGCAGATCCATACGTATCAAACAAGATAACCGTGTCTGCTTTAACCAAAGCCCTGATATGAAGGATGTTGACCTGGTGGAGTTCAGGATGTCAAATGTTTGTAATGAACGGGAGGAAAACCAACCAGGACAGCCTCCTTTCGTACAAGGATAGTTGGGATGAGATTAGGAACTCTGGAGTCAATTTTACGAAGGTCACGAGCCTGTCGACATGATCAAAAAGAGCCAAATAAGTGAAATGGGCATTACATACATTTAATCCGTGTTCTGCAATCAAGTCGGACTTTTTGAAGTGACCAGAGATTGTCTTGACATTTCCTTGAGTGTACCATCATGTAAACAAAACCACATGTGGAAGGATCAGGTAGAAGCACCTTCAGCATCGAGTATAGTGCCTAGTCATCTCGTCAATTGGAGGCACACCGATGACAGGAACAAGGACGCACAACGAAGCATAAGATCCGTTGGCTGACGTCCTTTCATGACCTTTTCCAGGATGGCAGCCTTCGTCAGGTCCTCCTGGTCGTCAGGAACGCCGTTGGGATCAGCGGCCCGTGAACGCAATCTAAGCAACCAGGATATGTGCCGGATGCCAACGTAGTTCCTAAGTGGTGATATGAATGTTTCCACGTATGATCTAGACGAGGTTTCACAACGAAGAGGAAAGCTCTGAGTGGCGTATGGAAAGCAGGCATGATGGGACTGCCGTCGAGCTAGACGACTGTGAGAGTATGAGCTGGTGGATTTTAAGCACATTCCCACTACATTTTTTCTTGGGGCCGTAAAGAAAGCTCCCTGCATGCGCCCAGGACACGAGAAGACGATGGGCAACTTCAAATAACTGGAGAAATCTTGGCTTCGAACCTCGGCTTGCCCTGCGTCCCGTGATGATGTCACTATGTCACTCAACATCACAAATCTCATGTTATTGTGTATCTACGATTCTCCTGAGGTCTGGAATTATGGACTCATGACAATCTGCTTCCACTGAGATTCATAGTGGACACACAATCCAAGACTTCGGAAAAACCTTACCAAATAGAGGCTAGCACTGCTTTACACCTTGATGTATGGGACCACCCTTCAAGTATGCCAAAGGACCATCTGAATTCCTGGTACAAACGAGGAAACGTTGCATCAACGTGGTAGATTTAGTTTTGAGCTGATCGGGCTTACCCGTGTTCGGAAACGATGCAGGGAGCGATCAAGCCTGCTGATTCCCTCTTGTCAGGTCATTACATATCTGACGATCGCCCACCGGCATTGCTTTAACTGTGGCGGCTTCTTTTTATCATAACATGCCTTCAGTTGGGACTTTCTCACCTCTTTCTCTTCTCTTCTGAAATGCTCGAGACAAAGCGACTCCTCGACTCTGCCGCTGTTCTCTCCCGGTTGCTCCAAGAGAGTAGGATACAGCATGCATTCTATGGCAGCGTGTTTTCAGCTGTGCTTGCTAGCACCACGCATAGTGATGTGAGATCTTCTTGTGAACCTGTCAGACTCTTTGAAACAAGAATGGTCTTCATCGACAGGAAATTTTCTGTGTTGTTGAGGGTGGGCAAAATCTCCCCCATCCTTTCAGACGCATCAGGGACGCCATCTCAGGAGAAGAAGACTGGTCGAGTACCCACTCACCGTGGTCAAATCGGTTCGTGTTCTATTGAACTGTGGTGTCTCACATGCTCATTTTATTTTCAAGCCTTCATGTCACGTATCGAGCCTTCATTCCACCAATAGAGGTGAGCACATCAAAAGAAGATCATCAAGTGTGCCTACGATTTCTTGCTAGATTGAAATACTACCAGCTGGTGAAACTGGTCCCCGCCACCTTGATGACACAAATACTATGAAATTACAAAATGTCCCTTTTCTTAATGTCTCGGAATTCCTTCGGGCAAAACTGAACTCATGGATGATGTAGGTGTCAAGAATACAGATTCTATCCAAGTCTCACGCCAATGATTCTTCCATCAGCCGAGGCGCCGAGCGGGATGCTCACGATATCATCTTCATTCTTTCTCGTTACTGGAATCGTGTAGACATCAATCGAATACCTGAACAGGACATGAATTATTTCGTCTCCCGAAACCACATGGCAGGGCCTGCGTGGAGTGCCGTCAGGAGGAAATATGGAATGTAAGCAACAATGTCCGAGTCCGAATTTTCATGAGACATGCACAATGACGGGATGAGGTCAAGTTGGGTCAGAGGTTTTGATTTGCTGACGAATAGTGACTTGGACTGTGTGGACTGTGTGTTGTAATGCTAAGACAGCTGTCAATGTGATCCGGATTCATGTCCAGGGATTCTCATCCAACCCTGACATCCAGAAACTGGTGTACTAATCCGATGGCATCTCAAGACTGATTACTTGGGCTCACTGAAGTCAACTGTTCAGTGGAACGTAATCTTACGGCGGAAGCAGAGTATCTGACAAATAAGGACGTCGACTGACTGCAAATACATACGGCGTGACGGAGGCTTAAATAAGCTCAGCACATGTTTATGACGCTGGTGGGTTCTGAAAGCATCTAGTGCTTTTAGTCAGCTGTACTACTGTCTCTTTTAGGTGATATGGAAGGTTATCTGGTCATCTGCTCAGAAAGCGAAGCCTGTTATCCCAGGGGATTGAAATTTCAATATAACGCCATACGAACAAGAAATGACAACGTATTGCCTGTTGACTATCTTCCTGAAGCACATATCTGACGCTTCGTTCCTGTCCTTCAGCGTATCGAGTCATGAGGCTAATTGGCGTAGGTGGGGCTGTTGGTCTATCACGAGGAATGATCAGTCGATATCGATATCACTATTCGTGATCAAACCTATATAAGCGGTCGGTCCGCGTGAATCGTCAAATAGAATCATGGACTCCACACCGGACCTCCAGACGACCTCCTATGGCCGCACGGAAGCAAGATGCCTACAAAGAGCTACAAAGCTTCTCAACATTTCGCCGAAAGAATCACTATATGACACGAGACGTTCGTGGCTAGAACATATACTCGCTCCAGCTACCAAGTTTGCCACTGTTCGGCTCTCACTCTCCTCCTCTCCTTCATGTCCTCTTAGCTGAGCCGTACTGAAGTCATGGCTGATGAGGCGACGGAAAACTTTTGTTGAATTCTAGCTGGTTGAACATTAGTATCATTGGGCAACGTGCCCGCCACGTCGTTGGTTCCTTACATGGCCTCTCCCTGGGATTTCGGCGGATTGCGCCCGCTGTTGATAAATCGGTAATATTGGAACGAGTCTGTGGATCATGAGAACGCCTTGGGGAGAAAACTTGAGACTTAGGCCCACAAGCAGTTCTCTGAGCGGGGTTCCCCGGAAGCCAAACAAGTCGGTCGGAACAAGGGACCCTTGGAGGCATTAATGGTTCTATAGAGATGTAGGATGGTATTCATACCGGCACGGCGGAAGTAAGTCCGTCGAATTTAGTCATCTTTTCCAGAGGTTTCAGAGCAGTGGCTCCTACATGCCCGGTGGTTTTTGAATCACAATATGAAAAAATTGAGGCCATCATCCTAAGTTTGCATTACGGCTCTGCCTAATTAGGTTTTGAGTGCACACGAGGAACGCTCTGTTAGCTCTGTTCATTTCTAAGGTTGTGAGTCGTGGTGTAATCGAGATCATTGATGAAAGGGCACTTAAAGAACGATATCTCATCTCACGCAATGGGTGCTAGAGTTTACGACGAATGTCTGCAACAGCAATAGTCGTGACTGCGTTTTTATCAGGCGCCGTCAAAATGATTACAATATTTCCTCCACAAGGTGCTCGGCGGCTATTCCTCCAAGCTGAGAATAGACAGGAAGCCAATGTTCGGAAAGGTCCGAGCACGCCTTCAGTAATCTCAAAACAAAACCTCGGCTCTGAATCTCTGCTCCCTTCGTGAACTAGATTCCGTTCCACTCCTGTGTAGAAGTGAATGCCGTGACCTGATTCATAATGAATGCATGCTGGTATAAATAAGTCGGCCGTTTGTAATAAACAATAATTGGATTATATTGATTGTTGAGTTTGAATATGGCAAAAGAGGGGGGAAGAGCAAAAACTCGTTGCAAACGCGCAACATGCACAACGAGTCTCGTCTCAACCACTTCTATTAATTTCCATCTGATATCAGAAGATGAAACATTTGAACAATAGGAGATGAAACACACAACTTATTTTTAGTGCAACGCTCGATATTCAATTATGAATACCATACACACGAACCCAGACTTCTATAAGCCTCAACCATCCAGGATCACGGTGCCCACTGATGAAGGAGGGAAGAAAAAAGATCATGCGTCTCCCTATTGCTGATTCCCACTCCATTGGCAGATACAATATCCCTGACTAATCAAAGGCATTCCATGTGGCATTTGCTGACTTGTGCTGAACAACAATTTGCAGCATACGCCGCCTGCCCGCTCGAGTGTATGAAGAGCACCCTCCACCTCCTCGTTGCTTGATTCCGCACAAAAGAAGAACCCATGTTCAAGATTTGCTTCACAAAGATGGATGGTATAGAGCAACAGCCATTCTTTACACTCAGTCCAAAACCTATTTTTTTATATAAAAAATCAACATCTTGAACTTTTTTTTTACCAGCCTGTACACTAGTCTCGAAATTCCGGGCTGTTCGCACACAATCCCATCATAAACACAAGTCTCTGATTCGGCTCGCCCAGAAAACGACCTATCGAATAGTTGAACAAAACGTTAGCTGTCTCTCTAAATATAAGATTCCTACCTTTGAAGCTGTGGATCCATGTGCTAGATCAGTACCGTTTATGGAAGTCATAGTTGAGTGCCTCCATGTCTCATTCTTATTTTCATTGTTCGCATATTATTATTATTAGTTTGATACATTGACATGGGGGCATGGTATATAATCGGGGATACTCTGTGTACCCAAACCTCCCAGCCATTGCGTCTTACATCCCAAAGAATCTACTGAGCTACTCAATACAACTTTGCCTCACACAAAGGTAAGAAGATGTTCGGAATGCAATCACGCCGGACAAATGCATCAAGCCATCGTCTAACCTACATAAATCCCTCTTGTCGATAACCCAACGAAGAGGCATTCAACTAGAAAGGAACATTTTGTCCACAAGCAACCAATCTTACATGCCCAAATTTTTCTCGGCCACAATTTTTTTAACCCACGGGGACCGGTGAACTCCACACTGAAAGGAATCGACAACATGTCCTCTTCGATATGACTGCTTCTTCTAAAAGCGTTTTGACCTTCTGCTTTGTTGCTACAACAACAAGATAACTCTCTCTCTCCTGACATCTGGCTTCTAATATCAAACCGATACTCACCTTTCCGAATCTGCATTGCTATCACCTATTCCGACAAGAAGCATTCGACCGTTTTATCACTTATACGAAACGCCCAAGTACCAATCCAACTCTAATTTCTCTCCACAAAAACAAATCACCTCCCAGTCAATTTTTTTCTTCTTCGCAGGGCACACTTCAGCAACAACACACGAAAACACAATCGTCAAACCGATCACGTTCCAAACCGACAACAGAGATGAAAACAAATCACATTAGACGTAATGATAACTCAGAACATAAGAAGATAATGATCACAAAAAAAAAA
>Ga0153951_1000245_pt1 | contig 20063 bp, 23 predicted proteins | sample TSNJ035MetaG_FD_102278 | JGI IMG/M metagenome (GOLD analysis project Ga0153951, IMG submission 102278) | Attine ant fungus gardens microbial communities from New Jersey, USA - TSNJ035 MetaG | ecosystem: Host-associated > Fungi > Mycelium > Unclassified | place: USA: New Jersey, Wharton State...
CATCATGGCGATGGTTTCTGGCCAGACAATCGGCTTCAAAAGAAGTTTCAAGTTGAACTTAGGCATGGCAACTGGTATGAGCATGACCGGCATTGTCGCCGCGCTGTTCGCGTCCTGGCTTCAACACAATGCCGCATTTATTGACGTGATGAAAGTGATTGGGTCGCTGTATTTGCTTTACCTCGCCTATCATGTCGCCATCAGCAAGTCAGACAATGCCAGTGATACTTCGGCCACCTTTACGACCGGCCTGCTTCTACAGCTGAGTAACATCAAAGTGTATTTGTATTTCATCACTGGGCTGGGGGCTTTTACATTGTCTGGCCCCTTGAACCAGATTCCCGTCCGCCTGTTAATCATGATTGGGGTTGGGTCTGCCGGGACATTTCTTTGGACCGCTGGCGGCCAGCTGATTAATCGATTCTACCGCCAGTATTATCGCGTGATCAACCTCCTAATCGCCGGCCTGCTTATTTTCTCGGCGGTCGATTTATGGCGGTGACCAATTCGAATGAAATCTCCCTCATTGGCTGCTCCTGCACAAATTGTTTGGCCTGTGCACCACAGGTCAGATTAAGCTCCAAATGGCATTATTGAACATGTGCACCACAATTGAATCCCGCAGTTTGCCAGTAGCCGTATACACGTAGCCTAAAACCGCGCCCGCAAAGGTATACAACAACCAAGGAATGAGCGCGATACTGTGCGCTGCGCCAAAAAGCGCGGCCACAACCAGTAACACAATCCAACGCCTGGTCGTACTTTTTGAATAATGCCACAGGTTCATCAATAACCCTCTAAACAATAGTTCCTCAATCACTGGTGCGGCAAAGGCACTGGTCAAATAAGCCGTGACTGGACTAAGGGCCGCCGATTGATTCAAGCGCTCCTGATTGCCTGGTAGAGCGATGATTTTGGTTGCCACCAGGCAATCAAAGCCGAGTTGAAAAATGAGAAATAACCCAATCCCGATCACCATTAACTTCACTTCGCGGCGATCAAACCGCGAAAATGTTGTGCGCAGCAACTCGCGCACTGTCATGTGGCTCGCCCGACCGTGAAGCCAGACCAAAGCGATAATCAACACGCCATATAACACAACGTATGCTGGCAAGACCAGCAACATATTATCAATGGGCTTGTGCGCCCCAATACCCAACACGACACTTTGAACCACTTGATACAAGACCAACATAGCAATCCACACCACTGTCCACAGTGTGCCCCGCAATAATCGAACCATCTTTCCCATCTCCTCGTTTTTCTTACTTCCAATTATATCTTTTCCTATCTTTTTGCCCCTATAATAGACTCAATGAATTTTTTACGGAGGAACACCATGCCGGATGCATTAAAAGATGTTTATTCAGAAACTTTCCTTGAGAATCTGGGGTCGACCATCACTCAATATGATCCCGCTTTTAAGACCACACAGCTAATTCAAGACACGCTAACCGCCGATTGGCCAGCACTGAAATTAATGGAGCGCCGCGACAAAATCACCTGGGCACTCCACAATCAATTGCCTAGCGATTTCAAACAAGCCGCTGAGATTTTGTGTGCGACGAGCACAACCATCACAGGCCTAGCTGCACTTTGCTTGCCAAACTATGTTGCCCTGTACGGCCGCGATGACTGGCAGACTTCGATGACCGCGCTTGGCATCATGACCAAAAGCTCATCGGCAGAGTTTGCCATTCGTCCATTTCTGATTGACGCGCCGGAGGAGACCATCCACCAAATGCGCCTGTGGTCGAAAAGTGCGAATGAAGATCAACGGCGTCTCGCCAGCGAAGGCATTCGCCCGCGTCTTCCTTGGGGCATCCGGCTGAAACAATTTGTGGACGATCCAACACCAATTTTCCCGATTTTAGATAATTTAATTAACGATGCCAGCCCATACGTCCAAAAAAGTGTCGCTAATAACCTGAATGACATCAGTAAAGACCACCCACAACAAGTCATCGATTATTGCCAAATGCACTTTAACGACTCCAAAACTGCTCAGTGGGTGATCAATCGTGGTCTGCGGACACTGTTTAAGGCCGGCAATTCAGATGTTTTATCGCTGCTCGGGTATAGCCAAGATGATGCTGAGTTGGTGACCCATATCGCCCTCACCACGCCGACCAGTCGGGTCAATCTGAATCAAACAACCGAATTTGATTACCACCTGACCAACACCACCAGTGACGAGCTGCCGCTGTACCTTGGTTATCGCGTCCATTATGTGAAGAAGAATCAACAAACCTCGCCTAAAGACTTTTTCATCAAACGCGTGATTCTGAAACCCCACGAGACACTGACCGGGCGTTTTGCCATGACTTGGAAGCAGTTGACCACCCGCACGCTGTACCCGGGTAGCCATCATATTGAGTTATTAATTAATACTGTGCCTGTGGCTGCCATGGATATTGAATTAATGAATGGATAGCCACAAAAAGGCCTGACAGATGTCAGGCCTTTTTAATCGGCAATACTAATGCTGATTCATTTTGTTTGTCAGAAACAAGGTTGGCACAATAATTAGAAGTGCAGCCAGCGAAACCACAAGAAAGCCAGTTTGATAGGCATTCAGTTGCAATTGAGCGACTTTAGTTTGCACAAACCCTGCCAACGCCGTGGGAGCGACATGATAATGACCCGCGTGTAACTGATTGGTCAGTGTACTCATCTTTGAGGTCATCGTCGCAGGCGCGATTTGGACCGGCGACATGTCAGTATATGAGTCCGTCATCAATGGCATCATAATCCTGCCAGCACCAATCCCCCGCACAAACAGGGCCAAGGCCATCAGCCAGTATGACGTGTCGCGGGTAAACCAATAAAAGGGAATCGTCCCTAAGAACGTAATCACTACACTGACCATCACCACATACTTGGCACCAATATCGTCGGTCAGCCGACCAACAACACCGCGAGAAATGAGCATCCCAATCCCTTGTGGCAACAAAGATAACGCCGCAGTTAAAACGGTCATGTGCAGAATATTTTGAAAGTAGAGGGGTAAAAGCAACATGGCCCCGTTCAATACGGTACCAGACATGAAAAGACCAATTCCAGCCGCGTTAAATGAGCTAATCTTGAACAAATCTAAAGGCAATACAGCCCGACTGCCTCGAAAGTGCGCCCAGACAATATACGCGATCAAGCTCACCAACCCGACAAGATAACTGATGTCACTAGTCCGATTCAAAAAGTTCGTCTGCTGCGCCCCTTCAACGAGAGCATAAATAATCGTACTCGAGAATGTGATAAGTAACCCAATGCCGACAAAATCCATCTTGGCAGACGGGTTGGAAGCTGGAAACTGGGGGATTTTCCACAAGGCAAGCGCAATCGAAATAAGCACGACAGGCACATTGACCCAAAAAATCCACTGCCAGGTCAGGTACTTCATGATGATGCCGCCGATAATGGGCCCAAACAATGGTCCTAGAATCATTGGCACGCTCACCGTCGCCATCAACCGGCCCATGATCGCGGGTTCACCAATTTTAACAATTAAGATGGTCAGCAAAGGCATAATCAATCCCGCAGCAAATCCCTGGAGTAACCGAGCAGTCACAAGCAACTCCAGACTGGGTGACAACGCCGAAAACGCTGACCTAAGCTTTTACTTGGCTTGAACTGATAGCAAAATGTGCGGCGGTCTGGGCACGACTATTTTGATGTGTATGAAGATACTGTATCACGGACAGCTTAAATTCTTGAGAAATAGTTTGTTTTGGAATGCCTGACGGCAATTGGATCCAATCCATGAACCCTGGCATGTTGAATCCATTCGCACAATGGTTCTTGGTCAGTTATATTGAACTCTTGACAGACATCGGAAAGGATGATATCGCCTTTTAAGTAGCGACTTACGGCCGCTACTTTTGGTTGCGTACTACATTTAGTCATTAAAAATACCCCATAATCGTTAGACAAACAGTCTAGCAATTATGGGGCACTTCATTTTGGCACAACCTTTTTTGTGTTACAGATTCAATTCATAGGCCAAGCGGGCGTTATCTTCATGATCTTGGGCCGGCTCATCCACGTAAATTTTACCGCGATGTTGATAGCCAACCCGACTGACAACCGCCTGCATGCGCTGATTCAAAGCGTGCGTGTCGATGCGAAAGTTGCGCACCCCATCGCGATAGGCCGCACTAATCAGATTCGAAAAGAAAAAGTAGCTCAAGTGCTGGCCAGCATAACCGTCGCCAATCGCAATCCGATGAATCGTCGCATATGGATCGACGTCATTGTGCCAACTGCCATCCCAAATCTCAGTGTAATTGGGGTCATTGCCGACAATCATCGTGGCCGTGCCGGCAATTGTGCCGTCGACCATCAGCAGCCAACATTGCTGGGCAGAGATATCTTGCCGCAATGTCGCTGGGTCAGGATAACCATCTTGCCATTGTGGACTGCCATCGGCTTTGAGCATCGCTTTTGCGTGGTCAATAATTGCCATAATTGCAGGTGAATCACCCTGAACTGCGCGTTTAATGTAAATCAAGCTCATCTGTATGCCCCCTTTATCTAAGTATTTTCACGATAGCATACATTAATTTGACTGTGCACAAAAATCGAGTGCTGTCATTATTCTGTTATTCTCAGCTGTGTGCCAAGCGATACTGATATGGACTCAAGTGAAAGTGCTGCTTAAATAACTTAATGAAGTACGACGTGTTGGCGATTCCCACCGTTTCGCCAACTTTATCAATTGCCATTGGCGTGTCTTCAAGTAGTGTGCGGGCTTTCGCCATCCGAATGGCATTTAATTTTTGAAGCGGCGTGACCCCTGTATGCTTCTGATACACGTGCCGAACGTGGGATTCGCTGCCGTGCACCCGAAAAGCAAGCTCTTCTAACGTTAATTTTTCGGCATAATCCTGTTCCAGAATATAATTGATTTCGTCAACCCAAATGTCGTCAGCAACAACTTCTTCAGTAGGCCGACAACGTTTGCACGGCCGATATCCTGCAGCCATCGCATCCTGAAAGCTCTGATAGACGCTCACATTTTGCCGCTTTGGTAGGCGTGAGTGACATGAGGGCTTACAGAAAATCTTGGTGCTGCTGACGGCGTACCAAAGTTTGCCATCAAGGGCGGTGTCGTTACGCTCAATCACGCCCCATGTCTGATCATCTGGCTGCATGGCTTACCTCCCGTCATTTTGACTCCATTGCCAACAGTTTTCGCTTCCGCTCGATTCCCCCAGCGTAGCCTGTGAGCGACCCGTCGCTGCCCATAACCCGGTGACAAGGAATGATGAGTGAGATGGGGTTATGCCCCACGGCGTTACCAACTGATCGGGCTTTATTCGCTTTAATCGCCGTGTTTGGCTGCAGGTCATCGGAAATAGCCTTGTAAGTCATCGTTGAGCCGTAATCAATCGTCTTGAGCACGGACAAAACACGCTCCCGAAATGGTGTCACTTCTGGTTTCAAGGGAACACTCGCTGGATTAGGTCGCTGACCAGCAAAATACGCATCTAGCCACTGATTAGCCAGGTCAATGGGTTGACTGACCTTTTTGGTTGCTAAGGTTAAGTCATACCCAGCGCCAAAATAAGCTTGATCTGAGAACCACAGGCCGAGCAAGAAGTCATCATCACTCAATAACGTAATTTGGCCTAATGGCGACTCGTAAGCGTTAATATATTGCATTTGAACCTCCTTGTGTCGCTGTTCATTTCGAATCGATCGTTATTTTATTCTCTTATTATAACAACAATACTCGCAAAAAAATAACACTATCTGGCTTTTTAAAGCGGGCATATTTTGTCAGCCGCAAACAAAAAAGGCCTGACAGCATCTGTCAGACCTTCATCAGAATTATCACAGCAACGTGCTACCGTCCAGGAGTGTTGATACCAACGCTGCCTTTTGAATACAAATTGTCGTCTTCAATCAAACGTTTAATTAAATCAGCAATGCTGTCCACTGAGATATCGTGGCCACCAAAGGGTTCACCTTTCTCGGTGACTTCATAATTGACAGGGCCACCAGTAAACCAGCCTGGCCGCAAAATGGTATAGTTCAGGTCAGACTGTTCAATCACATCGGCCGCATGCCGATAGGTTTGTAAGCCCGGTTGGAACATCAAATTACCGTTTGCGCCCACAGATGCTGGAATTTCATCATATATCCCCATGGCTGTGACGAAGATTAAGCGGGGGACGCCTTGTTGATCCATGGCTGCCACGACCCGTTCAGCAAATCGGCCTAAATCTCCACTGGCTGCCACTAGCACAGCGTCCTGGCCCTTCATGGCTTCGTTTAATTCACTGTCGTTCATAATGTCGCCCTGGAAGATGCGCTCACTACCGGTTGCACTCAGCCGGTTCGCATGCCGCGAGAATAACGTTAATTGATGGTCCGTCGTCGCCTTCAACATTTGAGTGGTAGCCCGACCAATCGTCCCGGTAGCACCAATAATTAATACATTCGCCATAATAAACCTCCAAAATGTTCCGTATAAATTTGATGGCAAATACTAGTTCAAATGTCAACGAAATACATCCTAACACTTATGGATGCATAAACAACAAATTTTAGAAAATTTCATAAAATTAACATTTTATTTTTGAAAATCATCAATAGCTCTTGTCATAAAAACGAAACAAGTATAGACTTGTCTAGTTTCTTTTACAGGAGGTTTAGTTTATGGAAAAAATTTTAATCCTTGGTGCGAACGGTCAGATTGCGCAAATAGTGCGGCAACAATTACTAGCAGACACCGATGCACAACTGAAGTTATTCTTACGTCACGCGAGTCGGTTATCAATTGTTGACTCGGCCCGAGAAGAGATTATTGAGGGCAACGCCAATAATCAATCGGACTTAGAACGGGCCATGACTGACGTCTCCATCGTGTATGCAAATTTGGGTGGTGGTGACATCGAAACCCAAGCACGAGCAATTGTCGCCGCCATGCAGGCGACCAAAGTTAAGCGATTGATTTGGATTTCGACCCTTGGCATCTATGATGAGGTGCCAGGTGCATTTGGTCGCTATAATAATCGCATGTTGGGCCACACTTATTTGTCGACGTATGCCGCAGCAGCGCAAATAATTGAAGAATCTGATTTAGATTACACTATTATTCGGCCTGCCTGGATGACGAATAAAGATGAAGTCGACTATGAGCTCACCCATCGGCATGAAGCGTTCAAAGGCACAGAGATTTCTCGAAAGAGTATTGCGGCCGAAGTGGTCCATCTAATCCAATCACCAACTGAAGGACTTCGGGATTCTCTAGGTATTAATAAACCAAATACAGATGGTGACAAGCCAGCCTGGGAATAGCCGGTGCCGCAACGATTAATCGAGCAAAAATTGTTAAAGCGCAATCGTTGTATTATGATGAATTTACTTGATTACTCAAAGAAAGTGGTATGCAAATGCGGAAGACTGTAAATAAAACGATGATTTTAGATGCAGCTTGGCAATTATTAGCTGATGGCGGGCTGAGCGGCATTTCAATGCGCAAGTTGGCCGAGCAAGTAAATCTCAAGGTTTCAACTCTGTACTGGCATTTTCCCAATAAAGAAATTTTACTCGGGACCATGACCGATCAGGTTATTGAAACTGCCATCAGCGATTTCCCGCAGGATAATCAAGCTGGCACCTGGCAAGAGAACCTATTAGCCAGTGGCTTAGCCTTTGCGCACGCCATACGTGAGCGCCCCTATTCAGCCGAATTATTGATTTCGCTGCCACCTAATTCCGATACGCTCTTTAAAATGGCTGATCGCTGGCTGGATATTATTGATGAAGTTAAGTTAAGCGATAAGGAAAAATTTTATATCCTGTCCATTTTTCAAAATTACATCATTGCCTTTGAACGAGATTACCTAGTCCAAAGTACCAGTCAGCCGCAAGCCCACAACCCAGCTTTGGCGCAGTTACCACATATCAATCGACTGTACGACGAAGGTTTATTTCAAACGATGGGCACCGATGAAATGCTAACTTGGAGTTTGAACACGATCATCGCGGGCATAGCCGCTCAAATCATTCACTAAGGAAATGACACTTAACAAGTGTCATTTTTTATTTGACTTTTTCTAGAACAGTGTTAGAGTAATTATCGTTCTCTAGAACGGTGTTCGATAAATGCAAATATTCTAGATACGTGTCAGACAATTAGGAGGTTATGACATATGGTGACAGATACTCAAAGTGAGCAACCCTTCTCACTATTAAAAGTTCTACCAGCAGTCTTTACGGTGGCCATCGGGATGCTGCTAACAATGATGGACACGACAATAATGAACGTTGCCATGCCGACGTTGCAACACCACTTTGGCACCTCGTTAACAACGATTCAGTGGGCAATCACAGCTTATACGTTGGCTTTGGCGGCTGTGACGCCATTGTCAGGTTGGCTTTCGGATCGCTTAACTTCTAAATGGGCATTTGGCAGTGCGATTGTCCTATTTACGATTTTTTCGGTGGCCTGTTCACTCGCTTCATCCGTCGGCATGTTGATCACATTCCGCGCCTTGCAGGGATTGGCCGGCGGTATTGTTGGCCCTGTCGGGATGGCGCTGTCGTGGCAATTAATTCCACAAGACAAGCGCGGTTCACTGATGGCCATCCTAGGCTTACCTTTGGTGATTGCGCCCATCGCCGGGCCAATTTTGTCCGGCTGGTTACTGCAACATGTGAGCTGGCGAGCCATTTTCCTCATCAATGTGCCAGTTGGAATTTTGGCCGTGATCTTAGTACTGTTGTTCATCCCTCAAATCAGAAGTGAACAAAAAGATTCCTTGGATTGGGTCGGATTATTGTTGGCCCCAGCAGGATTCCTGAGTTTGCTGTATGGTGTTCATGAACTCGGCAGTCATGCCCTCACAACGTTAACCACCGGTGGATTGATTGCATTGGGAGCAGTCCTGTTAACCCTATTTGTGATTAATGAGCTGCGGGTGGAGAATCCTTTGATGGCCATCCATGCTTTTAAATCACTCCGATTTAGCCGTGGGATGCTGGTCAGTTGGCTGAACCAAATCATCCTGTTTGGGACTACCTTGCTCGTCCCGTTGTTCCTGCAAACCGCCAAAGGCTTTACCGCCTTACATGCTGGCGAAATGATGGCACCACAGGCACTCGCCTCATTCGTCGGAATGATTATCGGTGGCCGGCTATTTGATAAGTTTGGTGTTCGCGCCGCTGCCGTGCCGGGGATCTCGATGATGGGCATTGCCGTTTATTTCCTTTCTCAAATTACCCAAGCCACCACAACCACTAATTTGGTTCTCATGATTGTTCTGCTGGGCATTGGACAAGGCATGTCAATGATGCAAATTTCAACTTACAATCTAAGTGTTGCGCCGAAAGCTATCGTGACCCGCGTCACCCCAATGATTAACGCCACCCAACAAATCGTTAACTCTTTATCCGTTGTGCTGCTAACCAATGTGTTATCACAAAACATTAAGTACGCAATGCATCATTCAACGCTCTTAAACTTGAAAGCGAACATTATCGTGGCCTATGGTCATACTTTCTTGGTCCCGTTAGGAATTTTAGTGGTCAGTTTGCTCATTGCTCTAACACTGAGCAAGCCTAAGAAAAAAGCATAAAATCGCGGCTCCCTTATACGCTGGCCTGGTCAAACGAAAAATCCCTGAACTTAAGTGTTTAAGTTCAGGGATTTTTCTTTCGTTCAAGCTTCCAAAGAGTGTTCGCTAATTTAAAGTTATTTATATTATATTATTTAAATATAATTATAATATGCTTTATCGTTGACAAGAGAAATTTGTGTGAGCACAATAAACCTGTTTCAATTACTCTCTATAAAATAAGGCACTATTTCAGACGACTTAAGAGCGTGCGGAATCATCCGCACGCTCTTTTTGAAAGGAGCATTTCAGTGAAAGCCAACCCCAGAATAACATCCATAATGATCATGCTTCTTCTCTATCTTGGTTTGATAACTTGGAGCGTGACGATGACGGTGAATGCCAATCTTGGGGTTGGCATCCATGGTGATACGGTACTAACCGACTTCTGGTACGTCCAATTCGCCGGCCCAGGTGACCCAATGGTTGTCGCGGTGGCAACGTTAGTGTTGTACACAGCTCTCCCTGCATTTATGTATATCTACCTGAACAACAATTCTGCCTTCTTTAATGTGCAACAGCGGCTCAACTATCATGGATTTTTAAAACTGGCGACAAGAACAACATTTAGCGGCGCGTTTGGTTTTTCAATCGTGACAAAACTTTACGAATTGATTTTGATCATGGCCATGGTACACACGTGGCCTTCCAACGTCATCTTGCCGCAACAAATCCGATTTGGACTTGGACCCTTTAATGACAATACGTTGCTCAGTTTTGCGATGTTCGCGCTAATTTCGTCCATAGGCTGGGGGATCTTCGCGGTATTCGTTTTCTCGATTGGCTTATTCATCAAGAAAAACAGTATCTTTCTTATCCTGGGTGCGTTGATTGCGACCGGGCTAATTGTCGGCCCTGGTTTACTCGTCATGGTCCTTCCCAAAAGCTTGTTGTTCGCGAGTTTCATCAACGTCCTCTTCATCCCTTCGTTGATTGCGCCCGGACAAATGGTCCTTGCAGTTTTTAATGGAAAAACGCCTAATGTCTATTTGACATTTCTAATTGCTACCGCTATCTATTCCAGCGCTGCCTGGCTGCTCACAGGATTGTGGATTAAACACCGAACCACGAGGGGGGTGACTTGATGAAATCAAGAGCCGAATACGGACTCTGGCGGTCCACATTCTGGCAAGTCATGATCGTTGCTTTGCTAGCCATTGCTGTGAGCACCTGGGATTTATTCACCAATGTCGAGCACAAGGACATCATTGCGACTTTGATTCGTTCTCACCTGTCTGTCTTAATCCCGCAGTCCATCTTGTTAGTGCTGATGATGTGGCAAGTTTTGCGCTATCGGGCTGCTTCGGTCTTAATTGGCATTCGACATCAGTCTGAACTCGTCCAAAAGCGGCTCTTAATCCAGAATGTCGCAGAAGTCACTGTGTACTTTGGCCTGTATTATGGGATTTTCTTCTTGAGTGGAAACAAAATCTTTGTTGATGGGTCAGTGGAAATTGGATTGTTACTTTTGCTTCTACGTTATTTCCTGATGCTGGTGTTAGCCATCCTCATTGTATTCGCCTATCGTTCACAGCACCCGGGGATTTTAGGCGTTCTAACATTGCTTATCAGCTTGGGTTATCACTACTGGATTGAGGCAAATTATTTACTGATTATGTACAGCCCGCTGTATGACCCGCTATACCGAGCGATTCACCACATTTATCAATGATGAAGGAGAAAACTATGCTAGCAATCAACCAAGTGTCAAAGTCTTTTAAAGACAATCCAGTGCTTGAGCGTGTTTCACTGACGGCTGAACTCGGCCAGCTGTTGCACATCTCCGGCGATAATGGCTCCGGGAAATCCACCCTCTTTAAAATCATCACCGGGTTATTGGCCGCTGATTCCGGTTCGGTCTCAATCGGTGACAACGACATCATCGGCGCTTTGATTGAAAACCCTGGGTTCTTAGAATATGAAACGGCAATGACGAACTTAAAGTTTTTAGCCAATCTGAACAAGCGGTTTGATGCCGCGAGGGTGACGGAATTAATGACACAGTTTGACCTCAATCCCCAAAATCGCCAATCTGTTGCCAAGTATTCGGTGGGGATGCGGCAAAAACTGGGCATCATCCAAGCGGTCATGGAGAATCAAGATATTATCTTATTAGATGAGCCCACCCGAGGATTAGACGAGGAAAGCATTAGCCAGTTCATCGTATTGTTGAACTCACTCAAAGCCGCCAACAAAATGGTCATTGTTGCCAGCCATGATCACGTTGACGGTTTGAACTACGATCAATCCTGGGTGCTAAAAGCAGGAATTTTGGAACATGAATAGGAAGCTTGGGTTCTGGCTTTACTTTGCCCTCACAATTGGCCTATTTCTCCTAGTGCTGCTGTCCTTTCCAGGCATTTCGCAGAAAGAATACTCCGGCTTACTCTTCGGCTATCAAGAGAAGCCGTTTTACTTGATGATGTTCAGTGTTTTTGATCTTTTCTTTGACTATGTCTCATTAACGATACCGCAGGCAGAGTTACGCTCAATTCGGTCTTTTTTCCTGATTCGTCGGCCGACAGCTGCTCGGTTATATGCCACATATTTCCGATTCATCCTTCCGTATTTCATCCCATTTATCCTGACCAAAATGATGGGCTTACTCATTTTCCCGCGGCCCTCAACCTGGCTCTGGATTGGGTTGGCAATTGTCGCTTGGCCAATGTGGTTGCTCGTAAACTTGAATCGCAAGTTTGCCATCTCAAATAGCGTCATTCTAGCCATCTTTGTGACGCTGCGAGTGCTGGCCCACTTTTACTATTGATGGCCACTTCTTAGTGAAAAAAAACATTTGCGATTACGACTAGCCCCGGACACATGTGCCTTATACTGTGACCATACTGAGTCGCCTGATGGCCTATGGGACATTTCTTAGACCAACTCTAGAAATCTGCAGGCGCCGATTTTGTGGAGAAAGAATGGCAGCTCGAAAAGCAAATCCCGATTAAGTCTGCTTAAATTTGCCTGTGGAATAACTCCATAATTAATTCAAAGAGGACGTCATTTCCAGTCGCAATTTGATAAGACCATATTCTTCCAGGATTCCATAAGCACTGCCAACGTTTATAAATAGGCCTCAATAAGCTTTCTAGGCACTAAGAATTGTCACGCTTATTGAACGGTAGTACACTCACACTGAATCACATACAATAGCACTAAGGGGGAGATTATATGGATTTTTTCAATATGAGTTTTATCGGGAATATGCTCAACTTTGAAGCAATTGCTGTCATACTTGGTCTAATGTATCTACTGTGGGACAGTCGAAAGGATCCAAAGGCGTTCAAAGAGCATTGGTTCTACCTCATCGTTGGGACAAGTATACTGAGCACCGGCAATAATATTGCGCGTTCAGTATGGTTTAGCTGGTTCTCCTTAGCACTGATTATCGGTGAGCTGATTGCTTTCGGTATCTACTTCTATCTCAATCGGAAGAAAACGATTTCATCATCAGCCTCAACTCGCCGCTAGCGGGGAACCGACTCTCATTTCAATCGACTATAAAATAAGGCCAACCTCCATAGAGGTGATCCATTTGACATGCATTGATTCACCAAAACCTAGTAATAAGCATTATCTGGTATTGCGCCGCCGAAAGATGATTAGTCCTGCGCCTAAGAACAGCACGGCATAGGCCAGATAGCCCACAGTCATCTGGAATAGGCTGAGACGGGTTACTTCCGACATTGATGGCGTCAGAATCTGATCGCCGATGTTCATCATATTGAATGGTGTCCATTTTAGCCAATCATGTTGGATAATGAATTGAAACAACAGTTGGTTGAAAATGCTGGTGATAAAGTAAGTCGCAATCCCCGCCACAAGCGCCGCGGTTGAGCTCGTAAACAGTGTTCCTATCAGCAACACAAACGTAAGCAAGAATATCAAGGATAAGAACGACCCTAAACTAGTTAATGCCCAAACTTGCAAGAAAGAATGCCCGCCAGGCAATCGAACAGACAGTGGAATTGTCTTTTGAAACATCATCCAATGCAACACCAGGCTAATAATCATGCCGGCCACATAAAGGGCAATGGTATAGATCAATAATGATAGCCATTTACTGATGAGCACTTGATAGACTGAATATTTGCGGTACAACAGTGATTTCAACGTCCCTGACTGAATTTCAGTAGACAGGGTCGTGCTACAAAGTGAAATCATAAAAAAAGCAATCATAACAGGCACAAAGAAGTTGCCCAAGAAGGCTTTCTGAGGATTAACCTCCTGCGGATTACGCGAAACATAAATGGCAGCCGCAATTTGAAAGACTAACAGAAAGCCCCAAAAATAGGTCAGAGTCGGACGCTTAACCAATTTGTATATTTCTTGTTTCACTAAGTTTCCCAAAAGAATCTCCTCCTTAGTTTGCCTTGTCATTCCCCAATGGCATTGAAGACCGAAGTCTCCAAATCGGCAGGTTGTTCATAAATCCGCTTAATCGTTAAATCTTGGTCAAGCAGTGTTGTCAGTAGATGATTAAGACTGTCGTCTTTGACTAACACTCGCAATTGTCCTTGATCAAGATCTGTCTGATAACCAGCTTCATTGAGTAACTGTTGCGCAACTTCGTCTTTATCCGTCTGAATTTCAATAAAGTGCTTCCCGTTATCCAAAATCTGACTCATCGTGCCCGCAAAGATTAGGTTGCCTTTATCAATGACAATAACGTCATCGGCAATCTTTTGCAGCTCAGTCAGAATGTGACTGGAAATTAAGAATGACACGCCTTGAGCTTTTTCTTCAGCAATCAAATCTCTAAGTTCTTTATTAGCCTTTGGATCCAGGCCGTTCATCGGTTCATCTAAGATAACCAGCATTGGCTTGTTGACGAGTGCTAACGCAATGCCCATTTTTTGGCGCATCCCCAGAGAATAACTTGCTGTCTTCTCGTCGGCATAACCCGTCATATGTAATTTATTGAGGACGTCATCCACTTTGCTCTTCTTGTCATTGCCAGTGGCAAAGAGCATCAATTGTTCCCGGGCAGTCAGGTACCCATACAGACCGGGATATTCAATCAATGCACCGACAGAGTCCAGTGCTCTGTGGTCATGAACAAACACCGACTGCTTATCCAATTTGATTGATCCACTAAACTCCGAGATACCCAAGACTGTCTTCATGATGGTCGTTTTACCGGCACCATTTTCGCCAATTAATGCAGTCACTTTTCCACGTTCAAGATCAAACGACAGATTATGTAAAACTTTCTTCTTACCAAAGCTCTTTTTTAGGTGCAAGACTGATAATACGCTGCTATCCACACCAATACCCCCTTTTTCATACCCACAATCCAATTTTAGAATTACTTGTCCTCTCTTAAACTTTATGCCTAAGCTGTGATGATGTACACAAATAAGTGTTAGCGTATACAATTATTAAAAATTACACGCAGATCGCTAATGCTGCCTCGAAAATCTGGAGATTGACATTGCTATTACTTCGGGGGCAATCATTGGGGTAACTATGCTCTTGTGAAACTACGACTCAAAATATTAAGTTACAAAGAGGCGCTGCCACAAAGTCGAGAGATTTTGTGGCAGCGCCTCTTTGTTAATCATACTTCATCTTACGATTGTGGCTGCGTCGTAATATCAAAGTCATCCGATAAAATGACATTTTGGCGATGACTCAAGCGCACTGTGCGGCGGTACTCGCGAGGAGTTTGGTGCTCATATTTCACCAAGAGCTTACTGAAATAGTTATTATTCAACCCCACCGTGTTGGCGATTGCTTCAATAGTTTGGTCAGTGTGCTCAAGGAGCTGCTTGCCGTACCGAAGTCGTGCTTGTTGAATAAACTGATTGGGTGTTACCTGAAGCGTTCGCCGAAACAGTTGATTTAAGTACGCCTTGCTATACGGAAAGTGCGACGCAAGTTCATCGAGGGTTAAGGAATCAGCAAGATGTTGTTCGATGTATGTGATGACAGGTTTGACTTCAGCAGGAATCGTGCTGTGATTGATCAGGCTACTAGTAAAGCCGTTTGGCGTTGAGACCAGTTGGACTAATTGCAGCAAGATTGTTTTAGTCATGCTGTCAATCAGGCTCAAACTTGTTGCATCGAGTAGCTTATCCCACTCGCTCTTTGAAATTAATTGCAGCATGTACGTGATGTTGCTAGTGATAGCGTTGTCACCGATTTTTAAGACAGGATACTTAAAAATTGGCGCAATGATAGCCGCCAATGAGGCGTCTATTTTGAACTTCCAATCAATGATTTGAGCTTGTTTAGAGAAAGTATATTCGTGTGCTGTATCCGGACAAATGAGCACCCAATTTCCTGGCACTAGTTTGTAGTGCTCTTGTGCCAGTGTGAGATCAATCTGTCCAGACACAACGTACTGAGCTTGATAAAACTGATGTTTGTGGTGTGTGATGGTTTGCATGGGTTGGTAGGAGCGCCCACTCATCCAGAGCACATTCAATTGTGAATCGCGAACCATAAAAAAGCCCCTCCTTATCGAAAAAGCGAAAAAGTCAATCCAAGTGAGCGATTGTAATCGCTTACTTGACCTTAAAATGAATTTATGGATTAGGGCCTAACCAATAAAACTTTAAAATTAGGGAGGTGTCGCGATGGATGAGTCAAAGATTAGCCAAAGTGCTCGTCGGAAAGTACGTTGGCATTTGCTACCATATCTGTTTATCGTCTATTTTGTGGCATTTTTGGATCGGAGTAGTATCACATATGCTTCAATCGGCGGCATGGACAAGAGCCTCGGGCTGAGCGCAACAACTTACGGGTTAATTGCCGGTATCTTTTTTATTGGGTATTTCATCTTCGGAATTCCTGGCAATATGATGCTCGAACGCATCGGTGCTCGCCGCTGGATTGGTATTATTCTGATTGGCTGGGGCGCCGTTACGCTGGTCACGGGGTTTGTAAATTCAGCGATTGAATTATCGGTACTGCGTTTCTTACTTGGGACGGCTGAAGCGGCCTTGTTCCCAGGGATGACTTTAATTATTACCTATTGGGTGCTGTCGCGCGAACGGGCGGCAGCGGTTGCACTGTTCATGATTGCACCGCCTTTAGCCAACTCATTTGGCGCCCCAGTTTCAACGTTCATTATAACTCAAATTCACCAAGTCATGGGATTAGACGGCTGGCGCTGGCTTTTCATCTTGGTCGGAATCCCTGCTGTGCTCTTAGGATTCATCACGTTCTGGTATCTCAATGATGATCCTTCTAAGGCAAAATGGCTCACAACTGATGAAAAGAAATGGTTAACTGTCGCACTGGATGAAGACCGCTTGGCAGCCTCGCAGCACGGCGAAATTACCGCGCCTTTCAAGGAAGCCTTCAAGAACAAGCAAGTGTGGTTAATGACCATCATGAACGTCTTCTATGTCATGGGACTGTACGGGCTCACGTTCTGGTTGCCACAGATGGTGCGTTCACTCAGCAGCAAGAATTCAACCATGATGGTTGGTTGGCTCACAGCTATTCCTTATCTGTTAGGGGCGATTGCACTTGTTTTGAATGCACGTAGCTCTGACGCAACCGGGGAACGGATTTGGCACACAGCATTAAGCGCAATCGTCGGAGGGATTGGCCTGTTTGGGGCGGCTCTGGCTCCTAACCCTGTTATCTCATTCTTATTCCTATGTGTCACTGCTATTGGGGTTTATGCGTGGTCTGGGCCTTACTGGGCCATCACAACCAACATCGACCCACGGTTAGCGGCCGTTGGTTTGGGGATTGTTAACGCATTAGGTAACCTGGGTGGCTTCGTCAGCCCATATGTTGTCGGTTGGTTAAACGATAAGAGTGGTAGCTCGCAAATGGGGATGATATTCCTTGCTGCGGCATTGGTCATCGCGGGGTTAATTGTGATTATGTTACGGCGGACAGAAGTTGGTCAAAAATTAATTTTGGCCGTAAAACATTAGGAGGAAACGAATTATGGTTCGTAAAATGGTTGTACCAGATATGGAATGGGTTGACGAAAAGGCGCCAGATACACAGCAAGTTGCCGTTATGGAAACGGTTGGCAAGATTGATATCAAGTATGCAAAAATCCCCCACGCCAAGGACGGAGAAATTCGCGTCGATGTCAAATGGGTTGGCATCTGTGGTAGCGACCTCGAGGTTTATCGTGGTGCCCGGACACCAGAATTTTTGACCTATCCAATGCGCTTAGGCCATGAAGTATCTGGCATTATTGACGAAGTTGGACCAAACGTGGTTGGTTTAAAGGTTGGGGATCATGTCGCCTTGCGATACGTATGGGGGGCGTTCGCTGAATATATTACATGCGACCCATTCTCAGCAGTTGTTTTGCCTCCAGCCTTTCCGCTGATGCATGGTTCATTGATTGAAATCACGCCCACAATTCTGACAGCGATGGAACGTGGCGAAATCAGTCAGGCCAAGAATGTCTTAATTATGGGCCAAGGTGTAAGCGGCTTACAATTAACACAATTTGCCAATTTGTATAGTCCGAAGAACTTAGTAGTGACTGACTTATTTGATGAAAAGTTGGCCCTAGCTAAGAAATTTGGCGCAACAAAGACCTATAAGATTCCAACACCAGATACTCGCACCATGGATGTTGTAGGCAAGGACTTTCCAGAAGGCTTCGATGTTGTTATTCCAGCACGTTTGGAGGGCGACTCGGTTATTGATGCTCTCGATGCAACTGCACAAAACGGCAAACTGGTCATGTATGGTGGTATCGGTAAAACAAATAGCACGATTGATTTCTTCAAAATGCACCGGCGTCGTGTAGATATTTACACAACAGAACCAAAGCGCGATATCGACAACCACCGTTTGTTGCGTGAAGGTCGCGACATGGTAGTTAATGGCTTAATTAACACAGAAGAAACCGTCACAAATATTTTCCCATTATCCAAGATCGAAGAAGCGTTCCAACTGCGCAATGACACACGCGGTGATGTAATCCACGTCATGATTGACTGCGATTCAACGCATGATGATGGTCGGTATGATCATGGGAATATTCCAGCTGAAGTACATGAACCAACAATCAGCGACTTGTAGGAAGTGACAGTGATGAAATCTCGTTATCGCGACGGTTGTTTCTATTGTGAACACAATCAGACACAAATAGAACGCATGGTACCTGTCATGCCACTTGATGTTTCCACGTTTTATCTCAATCGGGATCAAACTCACCCGGGACGGGCGATTGTCGCGCTTGATTGGCATGTTGATGAACTCTTTGAATTGACAGATCCAATGCGTCAGGCCTTTATTGATGATGTTGCGCAAGCCGCTGCTATTCTCAAACAGTATACTGGCGCAAGCAAAATCAATTATGGCATCTATGGCGACACAGTCTCACATCTCCACTTTCATCTAGTACCAAAATTGCCGAGCGACGCGGACTGGGATGATGCTTTTGTGAATAACCCGGACACTGTCACGCCTAAGACTGACGCTGAACTCGCACCAATGATTAATGATTTAAGAAAGCTGGTCGATCAAAATTATGAAACGTTCAGAAATTAACCATATTGTTGATGACTTATTGAAATTTGCTGGGGAGCATCGCGTGTATTTTCCCAAGTTTGCGTCGTGGACACCCGAAATGGTGGCAAACGCAGATGATCGTTATGCTGAAATTTTTGACACCATGTTAGGTTGGGATGTCACCGATTTTGGCAGTGATGATTTTGCTAAGCGTGGCTTGGCAGTTTTCACTTTCCGCAATGGGAGTTATCGCAACCCTGACAAATATCCTAAGGTTTACTGTGAAAAATTGTTAGCACTTGAGGATGGTCAAGAATTACCCATGCATTATCACCAATTAAAATCAGAAGACACCATTAATCGTGGCGGTGGCATTCTTGACATCACTGTCTATAATGCAACAGACGATGATAAACTCGATGAAAAGAATGACGTTCACTTGGTGAAAGATGGTGAAGCCATTACCGTTGCCGCTGGTGGCGTCGTTTCACTTGAACCAGGCGAAAGCGTGACAATGACACCACGAATCTATCACCGCTGGCAAGGACGTCCAGGGACTGGTAAAGTCATGGCATGGGAAGTCTCAAGCACCAATGATGACAATACCGATAATTACTTTCTTGAATCATTACCGCGATTCAGTCATGTTGACGAAGACGAACCGATTAAGCACGTTTTATTTGCTGATTATCCAACTCTCAGACAGTAGCGGTATTAACAAAAGGAGATTAGCCGATGAATCAACGGCAAATCTCTTTTTTTGATAACGAAAGGATGAATGAAGATGGCAGTTGTACTAGGAATCGATTTGGGTACCAGTGCGGTTAAAGTGTCCGCCGTCTCACCAACGGGAGAAATAGCGGCCCAGGCGAGTGAAACATATCCGTTGAATAATCCTCAACCCGGTCATTATGAACAGAATCCGGCAGCTTGGACCAATGCCACTATTGCTGCAATTCGGACGTTGCTAGCCAATGGAATAACACCTAGGGA
>Ga0153951_1000248_pt1 | contig 20009 bp, 15 predicted proteins | sample TSNJ035MetaG_FD_102278 | JGI IMG/M metagenome (GOLD analysis project Ga0153951, IMG submission 102278) | Attine ant fungus gardens microbial communities from New Jersey, USA - TSNJ035 MetaG | ecosystem: Host-associated > Fungi > Mycelium > Unclassified | place: USA: New Jersey, Wharton State...
CACGCCGGGATCGCGGGCGGCCGCCTTGATTTCCAGCAGGCCCTGTTCGATTTCCGGCACTTCCATTTCGAACAGCTTCATCAGGAATTCGGGCGCCGTACGCGACAGCTCGATCTGCGGACCGCGCGCGGTACGATCGACCTTCGCGATGTAGGCGCGCACGCGGTCGCCCACGCGCAGGTTTTCCTTCGGAATCAGCTGGTCGCGGCGCAGCAACGCTTCGACACGGCCCGATTCGACGATGAAGTTGCCCTTGTCGAGGCGCTTCACCGAGCCGGTCATGATGTGCTCACCGCGCTCGAGGAAGTCGTTCAGGATCTGCTCGCGTTCGGCGTCGCGCACCTTCTGCAGGATCACCTGCTTGGCGGCCTGCGCGCCGATACGGCCGAATTCGATCGACGGCACCGGTTCTTCGATGAACTCGTCGAGCTGGATATTGGGCTGCTGCTCGCGAGCCTCGAACAGCAGGATTTCCTGATCCGGCTCCTGCAGCCCGGCTTCGTCCGGCACCACCTTCCAGCGGCGAAACGTTTCGTGCTCGCCGCTTTCACGGTCGATATGGACGCGAATATCCGCATCTTCTTCGAAGAGTTTCTTGGAGGCCGAAGCGAGAGCCGCTTCGAGCGCGGCAAATACCACGTCCTTATCGACATTCTTCTCGCGTGCCAGCGCATCCACCAGCATCAACACTTCGCGACTCATTGTTTGCGGCTCCTAAAGTCAACTTTCGGAACAAGGCGCGCCTTGTCCATGTCCGCGAGCGTGAAATCGAGCATCGCGGCGCCTTCTTTTCCTTCAAATTCCAGACCGATCGTCTCGCCTTGCGGAGCATGCAGAATGCCCCGGTACGATTTCCGTCCGTCCAATGGCTTTTTCAGTGTGATTACCGCCTCGCTGCCCGCGAAGCGCTCAAAATCCGCCAGTTTTTTCAGCGGGCGGTCGAGACCCGGCGACGACACTTCAAGCCGCTCATAATCGATATTTTCGACCGTCAGAACGTGCTGGAGCTGACGCGTGACCTTCTCGCAGTCTTCGATCGCGATGCCGGCCGGCTGGTCGATATAGATACACAACATGCCGCGCCCGGTGCGCTCGAGATCGACGAGCTCGTAGCCGAGTCCCACGACCGTGGTTTCAATCAGTTCCGTCAGTTGCACAGTGCCCTCTTAGATGTTCGCGCAGCGAGCCTCGCGCCTCTTCAGCAAACAACCAATGCGGGCCGCGCGCCAAGCCGGCGCACGTTCGTGCGAACCCGAGATGCCGAACCACGCTGAAGTAAGCGGCAAAAAAAAATGGGCTGAACGCCCATCATCTTGTTGCCGGTGGTCGCACCTGAGCCGCACATGAAAAACCGTACGCCCAGCGACTCCGCGATTGTAGCCATTTTTCGGCCCAAACGCAATCCGCCGAACGCTGCACGGCGCGCATTTCCGCTTGATTTAATAGGAATCTTTGGGAAAAGCGGCGGCAAGATCGGGCTTTTACGGAACGGCCCGTATTGCCTCAAACAGCACCCGGACGAATCTCGCCGTTGAGTTTGGGCGACTCGTCCCGCATTGATTCGCGCCGCGGTTTCGCGCGCATTCCCAAATCCGAAAGACCTGCTGAGCGCGGCCAATGGCGAGCCGGAAAAACCGCTAAAAACGAGTCACGGCTCGCTGTCGTGCGCAAACGGCGTCGCTTGCCGAAGGGATCGATCAAGCGCCCGACGCTGTCGATGGCAGCATGACCGCCATCCGCTGATTACCTGGGGACAGCCGCCTTGCCTCGTTCAAGCAGGCGGCCGCCCCAACCACCACGAGAAACTCCGCTTAGCGGCCGCGCGAACGGCCGCGTGCCGTACCGCCACCGTTGCCACGATTTGCGCCGCCCGCCCCTGTGTTGCCGCCGCCGCGATTGGCGTTACCGCCACGATTGCCGCCCGGCGCGCGATTGCCCGTGTTACCGGGAGCGGCACGCTTGCCGCCCGGGCGCGCGCGATTGCCGTTGGGCGACGGCGCACGATTGCCGTCGACATCGCGGCCGCGCTGACCGCCGGCACCGCGGTTGCCGTAGCCGGTACCGGCACCGCCGCCCATACCCGTACCGAAGCCGCCGCCCGCCGCACCCCGGCGGCCCTGACCGCGCGGCTGCTGCTCGAAGCGGCTATGCGACATCAGCACCGGCTCGCGGTTGATGAAGCCCATCGACGTCTGCATCGGGTCCGGCTGCCGGCGCTCCGGCGCCGCATTGCGGCCACCGCGCTCCTCGCTCGGCGCCTTCAGGCCGACCGACGCCATCAGCGCGCGCACCTGGTTGTCGTCGAGTTCCTCCCAGCGGCCGCGTTTCAGCCCCTTCGGCAGCGAGATCGGGCCGTGGCGCGTGCGGATCAGCCGGCTGACCATCAGCCCGGCTGCCTCGAACATACGGCGCACCTCGCGGTTACGCCCTTCGGCAAGCGCGACGTGATACCAGTGATTGGTGCCTTCGCCGCCGCCATCGCGGATGCGCAGGAAATTCGCCGGACCGTCCTCGAGCTCGACGCCGTGCAGCAGCTTCTGGCGCATGCCTTCCGCGAGTTCGCCGACCACCCGCACCGCGTACTCGCGCTCGACGCTGTAGCGCGGATGCATGAAGCGGTTCGCGAGATCGCCCGAGGTGGTCAGCATCAGCAGACCTTCGGTGTTGAAGTCGAGACGGCCGACGGCGACCCACTTGGCGGTCTTCATCGGCGGGAGTTTGTCGAACACCGACGGACGGCCTTCCGGGTCCGCGTGGCTGACGATTTCGCCGGTCGGTTTGTGGTACAGCAGCACGCGCGGCGGCTTGCTCGCCAGCTTGCGCTTGACCGGCTTGCCGTTGATGCGAACCTGGTCGGTCGGCATGATGCGCTGGCCGATGTGCGCTGGTTCGCCGTTCACCGACACGCGGCCGGCGATGATCAGCTCTTCCATGTCGCGGCGCGAGCCCATGCCCGCTTCGGCGAGCACCTTGTGCAGCTTCGGCGCATCGTCGTCCGGCGACAGCACGCGCTTCGGACCAGCCGCCTTGCCTCGGCGCAGCATCGGCGCGCGCACGCCGCCGGTCGTGCTGTTGTCGGCGTCGAACGCCGGCGACATCACGTACGAGAACAGATCGTCTTGAGCGGAATCCGCAGCCACGTTTGCGTCGGCGCCGCGACGGTTCTGGCGCTGCCCCTCGCGTTGACCCTCACGCGGCTGACGCTCGCGCTGGCCTTGCTGACCCTCGCGTTGCCCCTCTCGTTTCGCGCCGCCCGCATTGCGCCGCGCGCCCTGCTTCGCGCCCGCGTCCTTGCGCGGCATGCGCACCTGCGTGACGACCTCGCCATCCGGCGGCGCCTCGGTAACGACCGGCGCGGCCTGCATGGACGCGTTTTCGGCAGCCTTCGTCTTCGCCCCGGCGCGGCGGCGCGCGATCAGGCTGCGCGGCCCGCGACGCAGACCGCGGCGCGGACGCTCTTCGCCGTCGGCTTCCGCGCTCTGTGCCGGGCGCTCGCCCTCGCCTGCCGGCGCTTGCGGGTTGCGCGCTTCGTCGGCCCGCGCCGACGGCACGGCGCGCTCGGATTCGGACGAATCGGTGTCGTGGGTATGTGTCAAAACAACCTCAAAATGTCAGGTCGCGCGCGCCCGTTGCGGGCGCGGCAAAAAAAGTTCGGTTACGTCAGGCGCTGCGCGACTCGGTTTCGTCGTCGGTCAGAAAGCCTGCGTCCTGTGCGGCCTCACGGCGATCCTCGGAATCGTCGTGCGCCGCCTCGATCGGGTTCGGCCCGGTCGCATGCTCCGTGTTGCGAGACATGCCCGAGTCGTGCGCGAGTGCTGCCGAATCGGTCTGGGAGACCGGATCGTGATGCTGTGCAGTCCCGGCGACGCCGCTCCGCGGTACTGCGTTTGCCGTTTCGGCGTGTTCTTGAGCGGCGTTTGTGGCGTCGCTTGCTGCGGGGTTGGTTGCGTCTGTCGCGTCGTTTGTAACTTCGTTCGTGACTTCGCGTATTGCTTCGTGCGCCGCGCCAGTCTCGCCGACGGCGCCGCCCGGCCCGGCCATATCCGGACGCTGTGGCGCTTCGAATGCCGGCCCGGTCTGTGCTGCCTGGCCGGCCGGTTCCGTTTGCGCCGACTTCTGCGCCGCTTCCGGTTCGCCCGTCACGTCAGTCGCCACGGCCATTTCAACGGGCGTTACCGACTCCGACGACGGCTCGTCGCCCTCGCTCTGCGCATCGCCCGCTCCCCGCGCGGCCTCAGCCTCGCCCTCGGCGAACTCGATGGCGTGCTGGCCCAGCAGATCCGCATTCAGTTGCGCCGACGGATCGGCAAGCGGCGGCAATTCGTCGAGCGCCGTGAGTCCGAGGTCGTCGAGAAACTGGCGCGTGGTCGCGTAGAGCGCCGGACGTCCCGGCACGTCGCGATGACCGATCACCTCGATCCAGCCGCGATCCTCCAGTTGCTTGACGACCTGCGTATTCACCGTCACACCGCGAATTTCTTCGATATCGCCCCGCGTGACCGGTTGCCGGTAGGCAATGATCGCGAGCGTTTCGAGTACCGCACGCGAATATTTCGGCGGTTTTTCCGGATGCAGACGATCCAGATACGAACGCATCGCGGGCTTGCTTTGAAACCGCCAGCCCGACGCCAGCCCGACCAGCTCCACACCGCGCCCGGACCAGTCCCGCTTGAGGTCTTCGAGCAACGTCCGAACGGTGTCTGCCGACACGCCGTCGGCAAAGAGCTTGCGCAAATCGCCGAGCTTTAACGGCTCCTGCGCGCAGATCAAGGCAGTCTCAAGGACGATCTTCGCCTCTTGGGTATTCATGCAGCTAGGTCAGACCCTGTGGTCAAAGAACCGGATCAAACAGACGATGTGGAACTGAAGACGCGCTCGCCCGATTCTGATCGGTCATATTGATGGGAGCACGCACCGGGGGGCGGCGAACAGACTTATCGAACCTGACCCAGCCGGACGGAGCAGCGATATTCCTGAAGGGAATCGCGTGACTGAGCGCCATATTACGCAAAAACGACCGGGGCGTAAAGCCGGAATCCCCCACGTACCGTCTCGTCGCGCGCCGACGGACACGCCCGGGCGCCAAACGGATGAACGGAAACAGAAAATCCGCCGAGGCCATTTTTTTGCCGTTCGCGAGGCGTAGGCCGCCGGCCGGGGGGCGGGTCTGCTGCCTACGCATTTCCGGCAGCGACCGAGGCAAAGTTCGCCGGAAGCCTCATCGATTTCCGCCCAGTTTCAGCCGCGCGCTATCCGAGCCTCAGCCCCCCATTCGGCCCGGGCTTCGGGCTCAGTCGCGAAATCCCGCTCGACGCCGGAATCCGCGCCGCCAAGCCTCCGCGCTCAGGCGCCCGCGGGGCGCGCCAGAAACTTTCTCAGCCGCTCGACGCCCGCATCCAGCCGCGCCGTATCGCACGCATAGCACCAGCGCACGAAGCCCTCGCCCTGCGGCCCGAACGCGCTACCCGGCGCAATACCGAGCCCCGCCTCGCGCACCATCGCCTTGCACAGTTCGAGGCTGTGCGCCGCGCCCGGCATCGAGAAGAACAGATACATCGCGCCCAACGGCGCCTTCACGTCGACACCCGGCACCGTCGATAACGCCTGCACCAGATGATCGCGCGACGCCTTCAGGTCGCGCACCAGCTCCTGCGTGAACCGCTCGCCCTGCTCGAGCGCGGCAATGCCCGCCTGCTGGACGAACGAGGGCGCGCACGACGTGTTGTACTCGACGAGCTTGGCCAGATCGTCCATCAACGCGGCCGGCGCGACGATCCAGCCGAGCCGCCAGCCCGTCATCAGCCATGCCTTCGAGAACGAATTCACGCAGATCACACGTTCGTCGCGCGTGGCCAGATCGAGAAACGACGGCGCGGTGCGCGCGCCGTCCGCGTAATAGAGCCGCTCGTAGACCTCGTCCGCGACGATCCAGATGCCATGACGACGGCAATGCTCGAGCACGCTGCGCTGATCGTCGCGGCTCATCACCCAGCCGGTCGGATTGTTCGGCGAGTTGATCATCAGCATCTTAGTGCCGGGCGTCAGCGCGGCCAGCAATTGGCCGACGTCGAGTTGCCAGCCGCGCCCGCCATAGCCGAGCGAAACGGTTTCGACATGCGCGCCGAGAATCTTCGGAATCTCGACCAGGTTGGGCCACAGCGGCGTCACCGCGACCACGCGATCGCCGGCGCCGACCACCAGTTGCGCGGCCAGCATCAGCGCGTTGACGCCGGCGCTCGTCACCGCGACGTGATCGGCCGACGTCGCACCGTGCAGCTCGCTCACATAGCGGGCCAGCGCCGCGCGCAACGGCGCGATGCCGAGGTTATGCGTGTAGAACGTGGCACCGGCGGCCAGCGCGGCACTGGCGGCGTCGCGGATAAACGCGGGCGTGACCCGGTCGGACTCGCCGAACCAGAACGGCAGCACGTTCTCGACACCGAAACCGGCATTGGCGACTTCGCGGATTTGCGACGGACGCAGCGCGCGCACGGCGTCGCGCGCATTCGGGGTGGAGGGCACGGGCAAGTCCAATTCGCTCATCGAGGCTTCCGGATGGATGAAAGATAGCGGCTCGGGGCGCACGCGCGACAGGCGTGCCCGGCCAAGGCGCTAGTTTAGCGCGCCGTGTGGCCGGGCAGCGGCGCGGTGGCTGCGGATTGCCCGCTAGGGCAACTCCTCGGCCCGTCCCGGCAACTGCCGGATCAGGTTCCACACGGCCTCGGCCGCCGGCGACAGCGATCGATCGCGCCGCCGCACGAGCTCCACCCGGCGCTCCGCGCGCGGCACGAGCGCTCGCGCGACCAGCGACGCGCCCGCCGGCAACGGCAACGCGAGCCACGGCAACACGCTGATGCCGACGCCCGCCTCGACGAGCCCGAAGACGGTCGCGGAATGCCCGAGCTCCTGCACGACGCTGGCGTTCACGCCCTGCTCCTGCATCACGGCGTCGATGATCGGCCGGCTGCCCGAGGCATAGTCGAGCATCACGAGCCGCTCGCCGTCGAGATCCCGCCACGCGACCTGGTTGCGCGCGGCGAGCCGATGATCGTTGCGCGAGACGACGCAGAACGAATCGGTCATCAGCGTTTCGCTGAGCAGATCGTCGTCGGTGAAAGGGCCGATGATCACGCCGAAATCGACCTCGCCCGACTTCACCTTGCGCATCACGTCGCTCTGCACGTCGTCGCGCAAGCCCAGCGTGACGTACGGAAACTGCTGCACGCACGACGCCACCACGCGCGGCATCAGCCGGCACGCGACGGTCGGGCTCGCCGCCACCACCACGCGGCCGCGCCGCTGCTCGCCGATTTCGCGGATTTCGCGCAAGGCGTCGTCGAGATCGGCGAGCAGCCGCGACACGCTCGACACGAGGTTGCCGCCGACGTCGGTCAGCTGCACCTCGCGCGTCGTACGGTCGATCAGTTTCAGGCCGATCTCGCTCTCGAGTTCGCGCACGCAGCGACTGACCGCCGACTGCGTCAGGCCGATTTCATCGCCCGCCCGGCTGAAGCTTTGCAAGCGGGCCACCTCGATGAAAACCCTGAGTTGCCGCAGCGTCACATTCATTTATCCACCTCATCAATAGCGCGATTTGATGCGCATTCTAAGGCCAAATGCAGGCGCATCGCGCCTTCGGCGGGATTCGCTGCAATGCGGCAAAAAAGGCGCAAACGCACGCTGGCCGGGCTTGACTGCACAAGATTGGTGATTGTCCCGATTTGCGAAATGGTTTTTTTGGATTCTTATACGGCCCTGGCTGGCGCCCGCACTGGCCCGCTGCCACGGGGTTTTCAGGCGATCTGAACCAGATTGGCACACTTCGTGCGTGAGGAGACGCACAGGGTCGGCGCCATGACTTCTGGCCGATTAGCGGATCGTGGCGAGCCGTCCCCTTTGGCACTCGCCCTGTCGAGTGCGGAAAGAGTGCGCGGCGCGGGGCAGCGCACCGGAGTTAGCTTCGCTGAGGTGAAACATGATGCTGTTCGACGATTTGAGAGACAACGAGTGGGCGCTGGTCGAAGCTTTGTTCTGCGCCGAACCGGCGCGTAGCGAACGGCGCGGCCGGCCGCGCGTGGAAGCGCGCGCGGTGGTCAATGCCGTGCTTTGGGTGCTGTCGACGGGTGAAGGCTGGTCCAAGTTGCCGGGCCGTTATCCGTCCCCGCCGACTTGCCGCCGGCGCTTCGACGAGTGGCAGGCCGATGGCACGCTCGCGGAAATAGTCAAGCTGCTTGGCACGAGCGGCCGTGAAATTTCGCTGCGCGGCCGGATCGGGGCAACCGCCGCGAAACCGCCGGCGCCGCCGAGCCGCGATCGTCTGCGCGGCGCGTTCTGGACCAATCCGGAATCGTGGCGCGCGCCGGCCAAGATGGCCTGACGCGACACTGCCGAAACTGCCTTAATTGCCTTGCCACCGGGCGCCTGCGGGCGCCCGGTTTTTATCCGGCCGCGATCCGCATCGTGGTTCGTACGCGAGCCCGCGGCAAGCCCGAGACTTGCCGCGGGCGCCCCGCTTCCCGCGCTCCCCTTCCTGTCTTCCTGTATCCGCTCGCGCTTACGCATAGGGAGCCTGCTTTTCCTTTCCGTCCACCGCCAGGCGCGCCTCGTCCCGCGCCGTCTCCGGCAGATACGCCGGGCCACGAACGGCTCCGGGTGAAACATCCATTTACTATTAATTACAGCGCGCTTTCGCGACCCGGCCTACCTTTGTAGCTATGCAAACAGGCCTTGATTCCAGGGGCTTGAGGGGGACCTCAGCATGAAACCAATGTCCGTGCTTGTGTGTGGCATTGTGATTTCAGCGATGGCCGCACCAGCAGTCGCTCAACAGCATCCGCAGGGATGGAACTGGCGGCCGGACCGGCCGGCCACGCTCGAAGCATGGCAGCACGGCGATGCGCGCAACCGCGACTTCACACCGCCCGTGCCGCGCGGCGACTTGCGCGGCGATATCGCCAGCAATGTGCGGGCGCGGCCCGATGCTCAACGCGACGATCAATCGCGACGTCGTTAGTCGTGCATGGATCGGCGTCCGGCCCGTGGGCGGCGGGGCCGATCGCATGAAGTCGTATCCCGATCGAATCATCGGGGAACCACCGGGCGCCGGGCGCAGTCTGATTCAACGCCATTAGCACAGCGTGGCAGTAGTAATTCCGGTACGCCCGTATCTTCGCGATACGGGCTTTTTTTCGCGCACGCGCAACGGCATCGCGCAAGCGCGCCGGAGGTTCGTCGAGGAATGGAAGCAGCGGATCACCACCTGCCGTGCGATGCGGCCGGTCAGCGGAAGAAACCGCCCGCCGAGGAAACGATGGACCTATGCGGACGTTACACGAGCAATGGCAAACAACCGGCGCACATTGCGCCTGAGGGAACGATGAACCTAATTCCGGGCTTCGAGCGTCGCGGCGGACTGCGGTTCGGCAGCGGCGAGCACATAGTCGTTCATGCGCTGCGCGGTCCACGTGAGCATCCGCTCGTCGTGCTCGAGCCTTGCGAATTCGGCTCTGCCCCGCTCGGTGAGCACGGCGATGTCGACGGGGGCATGAAACCCCGGCGCCGGCGCGACGGTGCGCTGTCGAACGGTATCCATCAGACCCAGCGCGCGAAGATACTGGAAAACACCAGGCCTTCTGGCCCAGGGAACCTGACGATATTGCGCTCGCCGCAGCGCTTCAAGTACAGCTTCGTTGGAATACGTTGTCATCTCACTTCTTTCTTAAAGTGCAGCCATGACACATCCATGCCAACACGTCACCGCGCCACTGGTCACGCGTGTGGCACCCGCCTCTCTGGCCCGCGGCTCGGCCTAGGCCGGCTCGCGGATTTCCGCCAGGTGCTGCCTGGTCTCGTTTTCGGAACCCCCGTCCGAACGGCATGTTAGCGTTCTGTCTACGAACCGACGATGCAACCGCCGCGGCGCGATGGCAAGTCCGTAGATTTGTCCCGAAAGATATACGTTACCGCATTTAAATTGATTCTATTCACTTTATTGACGCTTTTTTTTGCAGCAATCGTGTTATGGAAACGCGTGCGCCGCCCTCTGGCCGTTTGCGCGATCGTCCTGTTCTGGCTGCTCGCGGCCGGCTGGCTGACCGTGCCGCTGCTCGATCTCGCGCAGCCCGACCGGCATAGCGCGGCGCCCGCGGCGTTTGCGCCGCGCACCGCGATCATCCTGCTCGGCGGCGGCACGATCTACGACGACAACGACGTGCTCGTGCCACCGCGCGACGCGCTCAGGCGCATCGAGGTGAGTGCGCAGAACTACGCGGCCTGCAAGCAGACGGCGGCGACCTGCGCGGTGATCGTGAGCGGCGGCAACCCGCAGCGGCACAGCGCGACCGAAGCCGACACCTACCTGCCCTATCTGCTGCGCCGGCAGGTGCCGCGCGCGGACATCGTGCTCGAGAAAGACAGCCGCACGACATACGAAAACGCGCGCAACGTCTCGGCCATTGTGGGCCATTCACATTACGACACGTTGATACTGGTCACGTCGGCGTATCAGATGCCGCGCGCGCTGCTCGACTTTCATCACTTCGGGATCACGCCGCAGCCGCAGATTTCGAGCGCCCGGCATGTGCGGCTTGGGATGCTGCCGCATTACGACAATCTCGTGGCCGCCGAAATCGCGCTGCATGAGCTGATCGGGATTGCGCAATTTCACGTGTATCGGGCACTGGGCTGGTTCTGACGGCCTACGGCCCGACGCCGTGATGCCGCATGTCATCTAACAATGCGAAATACTCTCCCGGCTGCGCGCCAAACCGGCGCGGCATGCCCGATGCCGATTTGAAGCGGCTTGCAATCGATGGGAAAAACGACTAATTACAAGGTGTAACAAATGTTCATAGCGGTTACAAAGGTATCCGCTGGAGCGAAGATTGCTCGATAGAATGCATTGTCTTTCTCAATAGACATGCAATACTCGGGTCCACCACCACTCTACGGAGGTAACGATGAAGAAAGTGTCCCTGGCGATCCTGGTTTCCCTCTGTGCCGTAACGGGCGCGGCTTATGCGCAAGACAACGGCATCGTGACGAGCACCGATCCGGCCAAGGTGGCCGAGTTCGAGCAGCATGCGCAAGATCTGCAAAACCGCCAGCAAACAATGGGAGGCGCTCCCGCCATGCCGGCCAGGCATCACAAGATGGCACCGCATCACCACCACAAGAAGGCTCCCGACGCTTCGAGCTCCTGAGCGAGCCTGAAGTCCCGCTTCGCGGCCATGCCGTGAAGTGAAAAGCCGAAGCTGGCGCCGCCGGTTTCGGCTTTTTTGTTGTCCGCCCGGTGTCGACCATAGATTTCGGATACGGCGCGTAAAGCGCGTGAGGCGGGGCCTGTGTCGCCAGTGCGTGGCGGCATGGCGGTGGTGATCCGGCATGCTCGATACCTGTTCGATGCACGCACCCAAACGCTCTGCGGAAACAGGCTTGCGACATCCCTTCGAGCCCCGCCCGGGCGGGCCCGGTTCGCGCGCTTGCTGGCATCCGCCCGCCATCGCCCGTTCGCCGCGGCATGCCGTCGGGCCGCCGCTTTCGGTATGCTAAAGTCGCGCACCGGCCGGCACCCTGCCGGCATCCCTAACCCGTGCGCACCCCGGTGCGGAGGACAGCATGAGCAACATCCAGCTAGATATCGAATGGACGGAAGCAGCATCTCGCAAAATCGAAAAACTGATGCCGCGTGGCGGTCAGGAAGCGTACCTCGCGCTGCCGCCCGTCGAATGCCTGCCGATGGAAGGCGACGTGCTGTTTCTCGGCCCGGCTGGCAAGCAGCAGCCGTTCATCGTCGCGGAACGCCAGTATCACCATGACGGCGACGCGGACTGGACCATCATCCTGATCCTCGACGTACCGCAAGCAACGCATTGATGCCCGGCGGCAAACCGCGGCGCGACGGATCGGCCGCCTTACCGCCTGGCCGATCCAGCCGGACCAACGCGCCGCCTCGTGCCCGGTGCGCGCCGGGCTCTTCACCCGGCACCTGCCCGCTTGCGGCGCTTCAACCCACAGACACTCAGACGATCTTCGACACGACGCGAATTTCCGAGTGCTCGACCCAGTCGGCGACCGCTTTCCGGTACGCCAGGACATGCGCCGACTTCGCATGCGCAGCAAGCGCTTCCTGGCTCTCCCAACGTTCGACGAACACGAACCGGCGCGGCTCCTGCACATCGCGATGCAGGTCGTACTGAAGCACCCCCTGCTCATTGCGCGTCGGCCCGACGATGCCTTCCAGTACCGTGCGCAGTTGCTCCTCGTACCCCGGCTTTGCCACCGAAATTGCGACCACCGCGATTTCCGACATGCGTCTCTCCTTTCGACAAAAAGCAGCAGCATACCTGCCGCTCGCCGACTCTGCCCGCGATGCGGTCCACGCTCCGCGCTCCGCGAACGACACCGCCGTGCCGCCTCGACCAACCCCAGCGCCCTGAACCGAACGCGTCGAACACGTCAGGAAAAGACACAATCCCGGCCATCGCCCCCGAGCACCGTCCGCGCCTGGAATTTGGCGGGCGGCCACTGACCACCCTGCTACCCTCGGCTGATACAGCATGCGATTGAGCATCGGTTTCGCGCGAGACAAGCGCGCAAGACAAGCCGGCACATTGTTTGAAACGCATGATCGGATGGCCGTGAGCAGCCGGTTTGCTGACCGCCAGGGTGCTCGGGCGTCTGTGATAACCCGCACATTCTTGCCCCCTGCAAACTGCTAGACTCGTTTTGACCAATTCGCCGGAGTCCAGCATGGCTGGCATCGCGCTTCGCGTTTGCGGGCAGTATCCGTCGTGCCCCGTCGACGCTTCGGGCGTGCAACCGTTGCGCGCCGAATGGGTTTGCGCGCCCCCTCACCCGCTTGCCGCAAGATTCCCATGTCAGCTCTCATGCCCGCTTCCATGCCATCCGTCAGCGAATTGACCGTCAGCGGCCTGCTCCCGCATCTGGTCCGCGGCGAATCAGGCTGGACCGCGACATGGCGCGCGCTGACGCTGCACAGCGTGTTCCAGCCGGTGCTGTCGGTGACGCATCAATGCGTGGTCGGCTACGAAGGGCTCTTGCGCGCGTTCGACCCGGTCGGCCTGCCCGTTTCGCCCGACGTGCTGTTCTCCGGCACGCGTTCGGCCACCGAGGCGCGCGAACTGGACCGCATCGCGCGCTGTCTGCACGTCGCCAATTTCATGGAGCAAGGCATCAGCACGGGGTGGCTGTTTCTGAACACGCGCCCGCAGGTATTCGAAACCGGCTGGCCGCAGCGCGCGTTCATCGACGAGCTGTCTGCGCATTTCGGGCTACCGCAGGAGCGCATCGTGATCGAAGTGCTCGAGCAGCCCGCCGACGATGAATCCGCGGTCGCGAGCATGCTCGCGGCGTCGCAACCGCGCGACTTCCTGATCGCCATCGACGACTTCGGCACCGGCTTTTCGAACTTCGACCGCGTCTGGCGCTTCCGTCCCGACATCGTCAAGCTCGACCGCTCGCTCGTCGCGCGGGCCGGCAAGCACGAAGGCGACGATTCGATGATCAGCCACCTGATCGCGATGCTCCATCAATCCGGCACGCTCGTGCTGGCCGAAGGCGTCGAAACCGACGAGGAGCTGATGCTCCTGATGCAGGCCGACGTCGATTTCGTGCAGGGTTTCTGGTTCGGCCAGCCGAAGGGCTCGGTGCAGGCGGCCTGCACGAAAGTGCCAAAGCTCGTCGAATCGATCTGGAGCAAGTTCGCCGACTACGAACGCGCGCACGACGCTCACCCGCGGCTCGGCTTCGAAGGATTCGCCGAAGCGCTGCTCGCCGCCGCCGACCTCTACAAGGCAACCGGCGACCTCGAACAGGCGGCGCAAAAAATCCTGCATCTGCCCGAAGCGCGCCGCGTATTTCTCACCGACGGCCAGGGCGAGCAGACCCGGCCGTCCGTGACGGCCGCCTCGGTGCCGCCGCCTCCGCAGCGGCTCGCGCCGCTCTATGCCGAAACGCGCAGCAACTGGTCGCGGCGCGCGTATTTCCGGCACGCGCTCGCCGCGCCCGGACGCGTCGCGATGATGGGCCCGCACTATTCGCTCGCGGACGGTCAGGACTGCTACACCGCGGCAATCGCGTTCGAGCATGACGGCATGCATGTGCTGTGCGTCGATTTCGTGCCGGCGACGGCAAACGCGGACGCGCGCCCAGGACAGCGCGGAGCCCGGCGCTCCTGAGCGAGCGCCGGCGGTTCGCGCCGTTATTCGCCGTTATTCGCCGTTATTCGCCGTTATTCGCTGCTATGCGTTGCGATTCGTTGTTGATGTGCCGTTATTCGTGGACCCGGCCGCGGCCCGATTTGACTTCGCCGCGTTTCGCCTTGCTGTCGAGGCGCCGCAGATTCGATGCACGCGTCGGCCGGGTCGCGACGCGCGGTTTGCGCGTGACGCTGACGCTTTCGATCAGCTCGTCGAGCCGCGCAAGCGCCGCCGCGCGATTCATCTCCTGAGTCCGATGCTCCTGTGCCTTGATAATCACCACGCCGTCGCGCGTGAGCCGGTGATCGGACAGCGCGAGCAGGCGCATTTTCAGCACCTCGGGCAATGACGAAGCCCGCACGTCGAAGCGCAGATGAATGGCGCTCGACACCTTGTTGACGTTCTGGCCGCCCGCGCCCTGCGCACGCACGGCGGTCAATTCGATTTCGTTCGACGGGATCGGATAGCGGGATGTCATGGGCGGGATCGGGCAAAGGTCGGTCAGTGTACAAGCGGCAGCGGCAATGCGTGTGGCGCGGGTTGGACAGCGCGGCCCCCCGCTAGTAGCCGGTCATGTGAAACACCCACACCCGCGTGAAGCGACGGACCACCGGCCGCGAACATGACGAAAAACTATTTGCGTCGACGTGGCCTGTTCATCGATACTGCCTTTTTCGCTTACAGCGTAAATTAACATGAAGATTCGTCCCGGTTTTGTGCTCGAACTGGCCGTCAACTTCCTGCTGCCGTGGCTCGCCTACCGCCTCGCCTTGCCGCGCCTCGGCGAAACCGGCGCGCTGATCGCGTCCGCGGTGCCGCCGCTCGTCTGGAGCGCGATCGAGCTGGCGCGCTTTCGCCGCGTCGATGCGCTCAGCGCCATGGTCATCGCGGGCATCGTGCTGTCCGTCGCGGCCATGGCGCTCGGCGGCAGCCCGCGCATGCTGCTGCTGCGCGAATCGCTCGTGTCCGGTGCCGTTGGCGTGGCGTTTCTCCTATCGCTGCCGATGCGCCGCCCGCTGATCTTCTATCTCGCCCGCGCGACGGTCGCGCGCGAAATGGAAGGCGGCGCCGCGCGCTTCGAGGCACTGTGGCGCGAGCGTCCGGGTCTCGCACCGGCCATACGAACGATGACGCTGATCTGGGGCCTCGGCCTGACCGGCGAAACCGCGCTGCGCGCCTGGATGGCGCTGACATGGCCGATCGGGCGCTTCCTGATCGTGTCGCCGTTCATCGGCTATGGCATCTACGGCGCGCTCGCACTGTGGACGCTGTGGTATCGAAAGACGATGCGCAGCCGTGTCGAGGCGAGTGCGCGCGCGAGCGGGATCGCAGGCTGAAGGGTGGCGCGCGAAAGAGAAGGCTACTATGCCTCGCGCCAGCCGCATCGTCCGGCGTGTCGCCGCCCCTTGCTCCTTGCTGCCCTTCACCGCCCTTCACCGCCCTTCACTACGTTAGCTCCGCGCGTCGCTCTTCATCGCCACATTCGCACCGGCAATCCGCGCGGCCAGCCCCGAATCGCGCTGTGTCGGCGTCGCGATCGCCTGCGCGAGCACGGCCCGCGCGCCGATCACCTCGACCCGCTCGCGCGCACGCGTAATCGCCGTATACACGAGTTCGCGCGACAACACGCGGCTAAACACCGACGGCAACACCAGCACCGCGTGCTCGAACTCGGAGCCTTGCGACTTGTGGACCGTCAGCGCAAACGCGGTGTCGTGCGGCGGCAGCGCGGCCGGCGAAACCGCCCGCACGGAACCGTCGCCGGTACGGAAATACACGCGCAACGCGCCGCCCGCGCCCGGCAGCGCAATGCCGATGTCGCCGTTGAAGAGGCCTAGCGCATAGTCGTTGCGCGTCACCATCACCGGCCGCCCGGCAAACCACTGCGCACCGACCGCGAGCGTCACGCCCGCGGCACGGCGCACCTGAGCCGCCATCGCCGCATTGACCTGATCGACACCGCGCGGCCCGAGACGGGTCGCGCACAGAATGCGGAAGCGGTTCAACGCATCGAAAAGCGGCAACGGATCGGGGGTATCGCCGGGGAGTGCCACAGCGAGGGCCTCCGCGTACGGAGCGAAGCCGGCGGCGAGCCGTGCGACGGTGCGCTCGGCAAGCGTCGCGTGCGCGTCTTCGCGCAGCGCCGCCGCGCAGGGTTCGGCGGGATCGATCCGCAGCACGTCGAGCGCGGCGCTGGCCGAGCCGTTGCGGATTGCGAGCGACAGCCGGCCGATCGGCGATTCGAGGCCGAACCGGTAATTGCGTTCGAGCCAGATGACACAATCGGCAAGCGGGCTGGCGTCGTGCGCCGGTAGCGACTCCGCGATTGGCTCAGCGTTGGCTGGCGCGGGCGCGTCGAACAGATCCAGATTCGCCGGCAGCGCTGAGTCGAAACCCTCGAACCTGTCAGGCGGGGCAAAAAAATCGTCGGCGGGTATCTCACCGAGATCGCGCGATTCACGCGGCAATGCGCTCTCGAACCGTGCCTCGCCGATACCGAGCGCCTGCGCCACGCGCCGCACGCCACGCGGCGTCAGCGCCGGCCGCGCGCTCAGTTCGGCGAACACCGCACCGGCTTCGACGGCAGCCAACTGATCCTTGTCGCCGAGCATGACGAGACGCGTGCGCGGCGCAATCGCATCGAGCAGATGCGTCGCCATCGCGACGTCGATCATCGACGCCTCGTCGATCACCACCACGTCGTACGGCAGCGGATTGTCGCGATGATGGCGGAAGCGCCCGCCCGGCCCCGACCCGAGCAGGCGATGCAGCGTGTACGACGTCTGCGGCAAACGCGCGGCGAGTTCGGGCGGCAGATCGCCGGCCCGCGCGAGCAGCGCTTCCTGCATGCGCTGCGCCGCCTTGCCGGTCGGCGCGGCGAGCGCGATGCGCAGATCGGCGCGCGCATCGAGCAGGCACGCGAGCACACCGACCACGGTGGTCGTCTTGCCGGTGCCCGGCCCGCCGCTGACGATCGTCAGCCGCCCCGACAGCGCCATCACGGCCGCGACGCGTTGCCAGTCGATCTCTTCGTCTTGCGGCGGCCCGAAGTAGCGCAGCAGACGCTCGCGCAACGCGGCAAGGCCCGCGTCGGGCTGAACCGAAGACTCGGCGGCAAACTCCGTTGCAGATTCCGCGGCGACATGAACCGCGCGATCGGCCACGGCATCCGATGCGTGTCCTTCGCCCGTTGCATGCGCGACCAGCGCGCGCGCGAGGCGCCGCTCGTAATCGTAGTAGCGCGCCAGATACAGCCGGCCTTGCTCATCGATCACGAGCGGCCGCAATGCCGCCGCGCTTTGCGCGCCGTCGTCCGTCATGCTGCTTGCCATGCCGCTCGCAAGCAGCGCTGCGCGCACCTCGGCGCTCGATGCCTCGAAGCGGCGCGCAAGCGTCGCGAGCGGCACGCATACGTGGCCTTCGGCGGTCGCGCGGCTCGCCGCGAACGCCGCGCGCGCGGCCCACCTGAGCGCCTCGCCCGATGCGCCGCCGCGCCGCGCGAGCATGCCGATACGGCGCGCGAAACCCTCGGCGAGCGCAATGCTGAAATCGGCCGGCGCAGGCAGATTGACGCCGATGTCCTCGAGCCCGAGCGGCGCGGCCGCGCGTTCTTCGAGTGTGCCAGGCGTGCCGGGCGTGCTCATGCGCTACCTCCGATCATCGCCGCGTCGAGCAGCGCCACCAGTTCGAACGGCGCGCGCCGCCGATGCACGCCGGCCGGCCCACCGGCATCGCGCCACTCGGGTCGCACGCCGCGCACGAACAGGTACAGATAACCGCCGATATGCGTGTCGTACGCGTAGTCGCGCACCCGCGTTTTCAGATAGCGATGCAGCGCGACCGTATAGAGCAGCGCCTGCAGGTGATACGCGTGGCTCGCCATCGCCGCGTCGAGCGGCGCGGCCGCGTAGTCGGCGGCGGTATCGCCGAGGTGATTCGATTTCCAGTCGACGATCCAGAAGCGGCCGTCGTGCTCGACGATCATGTCGATAAATCCTTTGACGAACCCACGCAACACGCCGGACTCCAGCGCGACATCGGGATAACCGTACTCGATCAGCAGTTCGCGCAGCCCCGGAAAATCGAGCGACGGCGCAGCGAACAGAAACTCGAGTTCATTCAGACGCCGGTGCGGATTCAGCTTCGCGAGCGCCATGCCCGGCACGAGTTCGGTCGTGACGACGTCGCCGATCAGCCGGTGCATCATCGCGGGCAAACGCGCGGCGAGTTCGGGCACGGCCGGCGCCGGGCGCTCGCGCAGCGCACCGCGAATCGCCTCGGGCCACGTGCTCGCGTCGGTGAAATCGGCGAGTTCGAACATGCGATGCAGGCAGTCGCCGGCCGCCGCGCCACGCGGAAACGCGAGAATGTCGTCGGCGGCATAGGCAGGTGTTGGCGGAACAGAGGCCGGCGCGAGCAACGGCGCGAATTCGAGCGCGTCGGCAATTTCATCGTGATCGGGACGCACGTCTTCCGGCAGCGCATGCAGGTCCGCAGCCTTGCCGCCCGCCGCGATCAAACCGCTGAAACTCGCCATGCGCCACTGATCGCGCAGCGGCCGGCGATAGGCTCGCGCGAGCCATTGCGCGTCATGATCCTGCAGACTTTCGAGCGGCGTACGACGCGCCACTTCAGGCAAGGCCTGCAGCGCGACAGGTCCGCCCGCGAGCGCCTGCCAGCTTGCCGCGAGCGCGGCTTCGTCGGGCGGCTCGGCAAGCCAGGCGTCGAACGCATGGCCTGCACCGCCGACGAGCCAGTTCAGCACGCTGCGGCGCGACTCCTTTGTCGAGCGCGACGACAGGTAGGTGCCCGCAACCAGATAGCAGCGATACACCGCGCGCGTGAGCGCCACATAAACGAGCCGCGCACGCTCGGCCGCCTGCTCGCGCACCGCGTAACGCGAGGCGCGCTCGGCCTCGTCGTCGTCGCAACCGTAGTGCAGCACCGCGTCGCCGCTGTCGTCGTGATACTCGCGCGCATCGGGCAAGCCGGACGAAGGCGGCTCGCGCAAGCCGCCGTCATTGAGAAACGGACAGAACACGACCGCGTATTCGAGCCCCTTCGACTTGTGGACCGTGACGATCTGCACGAGATTGCGATCCGATTCGAGCCGCAACTGCGCCTCTTCGCCGCCGCCCTGCTCGCGCTGCGCGGCGAGCCAGCGCAAGGTCGGCGCGATGCCGGGCTGCGTGGCCGCACGCGCCTGCACGAGTTCGGCGAGATGGCTCACGTTGGTCAGACGGCGCTCGCCATCAGGACCGGCGACGAGCCGTTGCGCGACGCGCAACTCGCGCATCAGCGTGCGCCACATCACCGCGAAACCGCGTTCGTGCCACAACACGCGGTAACGCGAAAAGCGCTCGACCCAGCCCATCGCGTCGGCCGCATCGAATGCTTGCGCGGCTGCGTCGACGGCGGCGGGCGTGTCGGCTACCTGCGCGAGCCGCCATAGCGCGGCGGCATCGAGCCCGAGCCAGTCGGTCGCGAGCGCGGCGCGCAGCCGGCGCAGATCGCCGGGCGTGTCGATCGCGGCGAGCACGCGCTCGATCTGCTCGGCATCGAGCGTCGCGAACACCGACGCCTGCGCCAACTCCACGCTGCCGACGCCCCATGCCGCGAGCACGCGTTTGACGAGGCTGCCCTGCTTGTGCGTTTGCACGAGCACGGCGACGTCGCCCGGCGCAAGCGGCCTGTCGCCGATCGTCACCGTGCCTTCGCGCGCGCCGCGCAGCAATCGCACGATCTCGGCCGCGCACGCTTCGCTTGCGGCGCGTTGCGCATCGCGTTTGC
>Ga0153951_1000249_pt1 | contig 19979 bp, 15 predicted proteins | sample TSNJ035MetaG_FD_102278 | JGI IMG/M metagenome (GOLD analysis project Ga0153951, IMG submission 102278) | Attine ant fungus gardens microbial communities from New Jersey, USA - TSNJ035 MetaG | ecosystem: Host-associated > Fungi > Mycelium > Unclassified | place: USA: New Jersey, Wharton State...
CCTGTCGGAGAACGCCGACTTTGCCGAGCGCGTCGAGCAGTCCGGCTTCACCTTCATCGGCCCGCGTCCGGAAACGATCCGCATGATGGGCGACAAGGTCACCGCCAAGCAGACCATGATCAAGACCGGCGTGCCGTGCGTGCCGGGCTCGGAAGGCGCATTGCCGGACGATCCGAAGGAGATCGTGAAAATCGCCCGCCAGATCGGCTATCCGGTCATCATCAAGGCGGCGGGCGGCGGCGGCGGACGCGGCATGCGCGTGGTCCACACGGAAGCGGCACTCGTCAACGCGGTCAACATGACCCGCGAGGAAGCCGGCCGCGCGTTCGGCAACCCGCAGGTCTACATGGAGAAATTCCTCGAGAACCCGCGGCACATCGAAATCCAAGTGCTGTCGGACTCGTTCAGGAACGCGCTGTGGCTCGGCGAGCGCGACTGCTCGATGCAGCGCCGCCACCAGAAAGTGATCGAGGAAGCGCCTGCACCCGGCATCGCGCGCCGCCTGATCGAGCGGATCGGCGACCGTTGCGCCGACGCCTGCAAGAAGATGGGCTACCTCGGCGCGGGCACCTTCGAATTCCTGTATGAAAACGGCGAGTTCTACTTCATCGAGATGAACACACGCGTGCAGGTCGAGCACCCGGTCACGGAACTCATCACCGGCGTCGACATCGTGCAGGAGCAGATCCGCATCGCAGCCGGCGAGAAGCTCGTGCTCCGTCAGCGCGACATCCAGTTCCGCGGCCATGCGATCGAGTGCCGCATCAACGCCGAAGATCCGTTCAAGTTCACGCCGTCGCCGGGACGCCTGACCTCGTGGCACATGCCGGGCGGCCCCGGCATCCGCGTCGACTCGCACGCCTACAATGGTTATTTCGTGCCGCCGAACTACGATTCGATGATCGGCAAGCTGATCGCCTACGGCGCGACGCGCGAGCAGGCGATCATGCGCATGCGTATCGCGCTGTCGGAAATGGTGGTCGAAGGCATTCAGACCAACATCCCGCTGCACCGCGAACTGATGCTCGACGCGAAGTTCGTCGAGGGCGGCACGAGCATTCACTACCTCGAAAACCGGTTGGCCGCGCGTCAGCAGGTCGCGCCGGAAGAAGCGTAAGTCATGAGCTATCGGGAACTGGTCGCCGAACTGGCGCGCGAGCACGCTGAGGAACTCTCCGACGCGCTGCTCGACCTGGGTGCGCTGTCGGTCTCGGTCGAAGACGCCGACGCCGATACGCCCGACGAGCAGCCGCTCTTCGGCGAACCCGGTCTCACACCGGATCGCACGGCCTGGCAGCGCTCGCGCGTGATCGCGCTGCTCGCGCCGGAACACGAGCCGGCCGTGCTGCTGACCGCGGCGGCCAATGAAATCGGCCTCGACGCGGCGCCGTCGTTCAGCGTGCGCGAAGTCGAGGAGCAGGATTGGGTGCGGCTCACGCAGTCGCAGTTCGATCCGATCCAGATCGGCGAGCGCATCTGGGTCGTGCCGTCCTGGCACGACGCACCGGACCCCGACGCGCTCGTGCTCGAACTGGACCCGGGCCTCGCGTTCGGCACCGGCAGCCATCCGACCACGCGCCTGTGCATGGAGTGGATCGAGCAGTCGGTCAAGGCCGGCCAGTCGGTGCTCGACTACGGCTGCGGCTCCGGCATTCTGGCGATTCTCGCGAAGAAGTGCGGCGCGAATCCGGTGACCGGCATCGACATCGATCCGCAGGCGGTCGAGTCGGCGCGCCACAACAGCGAGCGCAACCACGCCGAGGTCGCCTACGGCTTGCCCGACGCGTGTCCCGCCGGCGAGTTCGACGTCGTGGTCGCCAATATCCTGTCCAATCCGCTGAAATTGATGGCGTCGATGCTCGCGTCGAAGGTGAAGCCGGGCGGGCGCATCGCGCTGTCGGGCATTCTCGCGCGCCAGGCGGACGAAGTCGCGCAGGTCTACGCGCGCTGGATCGATATCGGCGTATGGCGCGAACACGAGGGCTGGGTATGCCTCGCCGGAACGCGCCGCGAAAGCCATTAGAATAAGGCGTATTGTCAAACCAACGGCCTCAGGCTCAACGGCTCGATATGCTCCTGGCGACGCGTTGCCCCTTCTGCGAAACCGTCTTCCGTCTGCAACCGGCACAGCTTGCGCAGCGCCGCGGTCTCGTGCGCTGCGGGCATTGCCAGGAGGTGTTCGACGCCTCGGGCAGTCTGTTCGACGTCAGCGGGGGCGGCGACCTCTCCACCGCCAGACCGGTCGCCGCGTCGGCCATCGAGGCGCTGGCCGGCGCACCTGAGACAAACCCCGGCGCCGAAGCGCGGGACTCGTGGGCCTCCGCGTCCGGCAGCACGCTCGATAGCCATCTGCGTCATCACGCGGACAGCATGCAGCTCGCACCGCTACCGCTCGACAACGGCAAGAACGCGCCGTCCTCCGCTCCAACCGCCCCGACCTCTCCGACCCGTCGCGCCAGCGAACCGGAACTGCCCACCGGCGGCTTCACTGCGCCGCTGCCGCGAGATCAGGAACCAACGCTGCAGGAACCAACGCTGGCCGATGCGCCGCCCGATCCATTTGCTTATCCGTCAGACGACGGGCTTGCGGACGCGGTGCGGCGCATGCCGGCCGAAGCGCCGCCACCTGCCGAACCGCCTCGCGCGGCGCCCGTGCCGCCGTCCGCCGACGAAGCGCCGCGCGTGTGGCACAAAACCGGGCGTATCGAGCCATCGGCGCTGCGCGAACCGGCGGTGCCTCTGCATGGCATCCCCGATAACGAACCGCATTTCGGCGCGATCGGCTCAGGCATCGATGGCTCGGGCGTGGCCGATTTCGGCGCAGCCGCCGGCCTCGGCGAGGTAGCCGCGGCAACAGCAGCAGCAGGCGGCTCGGGCACCGGCGCGCCAGGCGGCCCCCGTCCGCCCCGCGGTCCCGCCGCGTCCAGCGGCGAGCCGTTCTCGGTCAACCCCGTCAACAGCGGCGCCGATCCGTTCCCGGTCATGCGCGAGACCCGCCCCGCCGAGAGCAAGCGTATCGGCTGGCTCGTGGCCGGCGCGATCATCGTGCCGCCACTCGTCATCGCGCTGCTTGCGCAACTCGCGTGGTGGCAGCGCGAAGCCGTGATGGTCAACGTGCCGCGCTCGCAGAGTCTCTACGCGAAGGTGTGTGCGCATCTCGGCTGCCAGGTCAGCCCGCCGCACGACATCGAGGGGCTGCTCGTCGAGCCGTCCGATCTGCGGCAGATCGACGGCCCGCACAAGCTCGAACTGAAGATGCCGTTGCACAACCGCATGAACATCGCGCTCGCCTACCCGGCGATCGAACTCACGCTGCTCGACGAGCAGAACAACGTCGCCGTGCGGCGCGTGCTGTGGCCGCAGGACTACGTGCCGCCCGGCACCGTGATCGCGGACGGCCTGCCCGCGCATGCGACGCAGACGATGATCGTGCATCTCGACACCGGCAATGCGGTGGCGTCCAATTTCCGCGTACAGATTTTTTATCCGTAACGCACCTTCACGCGCCCGCTGAGAAGCGGGCGTTCCATTGTCATTACTGACGCAATTTCGGAGCACAACATGAGTCAAGTCACGCTGGGTGGCAACCCGATCGAAGTAAGCGGCACGTTCCCGTCGGTGGGCCAGCAGGCCGCCGCGTTCTCGCTGGTCGGCCGCGACCTGAAGCCGCTGTCGCTCGCCGATTTCGCCGGCAAGCGCAAGGTGCTCAACATCGTCCCGAGCCTCGACACGCCGACCTGCGCGACGTCGACCCGCAAGTTCAACGAAGCCGCCGCGAAGCTCAGCAACACCGCCGTGATCGTCGTGTCGGGCGATCTGCCGTTCGCGGCGTCGCGCTTCTGCACGACCGAAGGCATCGAAAACGTCGTGACGGCGTCGACGTTCCGCGGCCATGAATTCGCGCAGGCGTACGGCGTCGACGTGACGAGCGGCCCGCTGACCGGCCTGACGGCGCGCGCCGTCGTCGTGATCGACGAGCACGACAAGGTCGTGCACGCGGAGCTGGTCGGCGAAATCAAGAACGAGCCGAACTACGACGCAGCGCTCGCCGCGCTGAAGTAAAACCGTTCGCGCACGAGCCCGGCGCCGCGCCTTCCCGCGCGGCGCTGTCGCATCGGCGCCCCTCTTTTTCACCGTTTTTTCACAGGAACGCTCGCCTTGGCTACGCTCATCTGCGGCTCGCTCGCCTACGACAACATCATGACCTTCGAAGGCCGCTTTCGGGAGCACATCCTGCCGGAGCAGGTTCACATCCTCAACGTGAGCTTTCTCGTGCCGACCATGCGCCGCGAGTTCGGCGGCTGCGCGGGCAACATCGCCTATGCGCTGAATCTGCTCGGCGGCGACGCACGCATCATGGGCGCGATCGGCGCGGTCGACGCGCAGCTCTATCTGGACCGGCTCGCGCAGCTCGGCCTGTCGACCGAGAACGTGCTCGTCGTGCCCGACACCTACTCGGCGCAGGCGATGATCACGACCGACCTCGAGAACAACCAGATCACCGCGTTCCACCCCGGCGCGATGATGCAGTCGCATCGCAACCGCGCCGACGAAGCAGAAGGCATCACGCTCGGCATCGTGGCACCGGACGGCTACGACGGCATGGTTCAGCACTCCGAGCAACTGGCCGCCAAAGGCGTGCCGTTCATCTTCGATCCGGGCCAGGGCTTGCCGCTCTTCGACGGCGAGACGCTGCGGCGCATGATTGAACTTGCCACCTATGTCGCGGTCAACGATTACGAAGCCCGGCTCGTGAGCAACAAGACCGGCTGGTCGATCGAAGAGATCGCCAGCAAGGTCGACGCACTGATCGTCACGCTCGGCGAAAAGGGCGCGCAGATCTATCACGGCGGCGGCATCGAAGAGATTCCGGCGGTCGAGGCAAAGCAAGTGCTCGATCCCACCGGTTGCGGCGATGCATTTCGCGGCGGCTTGCTGTACGGTATCGAGAAGGGTCTGGGCTGGGCCACCACGGGACGTCTCGCCAGTCTGCTGGGCGCATTGAAGATCGAACAGCAGGGCCCGCAAAACTACGCGCCCACCCGGGCGGAAATCAACGAGCGGTTCAAGCAGGCATTCGGATACGAGCTGCCCTGACACCGCGAGCTATGGGAGTTTGGTAATGGGAACAACGAGTCGCCTGGTCGTCGCCACCTTGATCGCCGGTTCGCTGGCCATGTCGGGCTGCGCGGTCAACAGTAGTTCTCCCGACGTTTTCACCGCCTCGCAGGCGCAGCGCGAACAGACGGTTCGCTTCGGCACGGTCGATAGCGTGCGCGCGGTACGCATCAGTTCCAACAACGGTCAGCCGAGCGGCGTCGGCGCACTGGGCGGCGCGGCGCTCGGCGCCCTCGCCGGCAGCGCGTTCGGCGGCGGACGCGGCTCGGTCGCCACCGGCATCGTCGGCGGCATTGGTGGTGCGGTGGCCGGCAATGCGATCGAGAACAACGTCGCGATGCGCGACGGCCTCGAAATCACCGTGCGGCTCGACAACGGCGACATCCGCGCGATCACGCAAACCTCGACTGGCGAAATCTTCCGCGCCGGCGACCGTGTGCGGCTGCTGTCGAGCGGCGGCGTCACGCGCGTCACGCACTGATACCACCCGCCCCTCGCGGCGACCCGCGGCGCCTGACTTGCGCGCCGCCACGACGACCCTCGCACGCATGCACCCTCACGGGTCCGTGCGTGTTTTTTTCGCCCGCGGATTTTGCATACGTGCACTGCACTACGTGCGCCTGTGTGCGCCTGTGTGCGCCTATCTACCGCCGCTACCGTCAGCACACGCCATCACTGAACCCCAGCACGGCGCAAAAAAAATCCCGTCACCGGAAACCGGTAACGGGACATTGACCGGGTTCGCTCAACACTCGAGCGCGACCCGGTCATCGGACACATCATGATGCGATGTGTCGAATTGCCTCTGCTGCTTACGGACGGCTGCCCGTCGGGAACGGCCATGCCGCTGCCGGGTTCAGCGCGGTCTTCACCGTCGACGCCGGTGCTGCGCTCGAGACAGCAGGCGCAGCGGGAGCAGGCGCAGCCTTCTTGGCGACGGCCTTCTTCGCAGGAGCAGCCTTCTTCGCGGGCGCAGCGGCCTTCTTCGCGGCAGCCTTCTTGGCAGGTGCAGCTTTCTTCGCGGCAGCCTTTTTCGCAGGCGCGGCTTTCTTGGCAGCGGTCTTCTTCGCCGCAGCCTTCTTGGCCGGTGCTGCCTTCTTCGCAGCAGCCTTCTTAGCCGGCGCCTTCTTCGCGGCAACCTTCTTCACCGCGGCTTTCTTCGCCGGTGCTGCCTTCTTCGCTGCGACCTTCTTCACCGCAACTTTCTTCGCTGCCGCCTTCTTGGCCGGCGCTGCCTTCTTCGCCGCAACCTTCTTCACCGCGACTTTCTTTGCTGCAGCCTTCTTGGCCGGCGCTGCCTTCTTCGCCGCAACCTTCTTCACTGCGACCTTCTTGGCAGCGACTTTCTTAGCCGGTGCTGCCTTCTTGGCCGGAGCTGCCTTCTTGGCTGCGGCTTTCTTCGCTGCGGGTTTCTTAGCCGCGGCTTTCTTTGCAGTTGCCATCATTTTCTCCTTCAGGTTTTCAGATGAGGTCAGTTCAAACTACACCCTTCGTCAAAACCCGCTTCCCGCGGACGCTTCTCAGGGCGCGCGCTACGAAGCGGGCTATTCATCGGCGTACGCAGATGCTGCGCGCTTACGCTAATGAATGCGGTAAGGCGCGCCGTGCCCCGAGGCACCGCGCGCCAGATATGGTCGGCATCGCAAGGCGACGCCGGCAATTGCTTGATCGGGCCGCCGGCGCTCACGCCAGCGGCTTTTTCCGGGGGGAAGTTTGCCCATCCCACTGAAGGGTCCGCAAAGTGCCTGTCATGTTTGTGGGCCGTCAAGGCACCGGGCACGCTTTGCATCAGGCCGTTCTGCTCCTAACCCAAGTTGCCGCGACACGAGCCGCGGCATCCCCATCAATGAATACATCAGCTATGCGAACCCGGCTTATTCCCAGGTCAGCGCACCGCCGGTTTGATATTCGATCACTCGCGTCTCGAAGAAATTGCGTTCCTTCTTCAGGTCGATCATCTCGCTCATCCACGGGAACGGGTTTTCCTCGTTCGGGTACAGCGGATCGAGACCGATCTGCTGGCAACGGCGGTTGCAGATGAAGCGCAGATAGCTCTTGAACATCGACGCATTGAGGCCGAGCACCCCGCGCGGCATCGTATCTTCGGCGTAGCGATATTCGAGCTCGACGGCCTGCTGGAAAATCTCGCGGATTTCCGCGCGGAACTCAGCGGTCCAGAGATGCGGGTTTTCGAGTTTGATCTGGTTGATCAGGTCGATACCGAAATTGCAGTGCATCGACTCGTCGCGCAGGATGTACTGGTACTGCTCCGCCGCGCCGGTCATCTTGTTCTGGCGGCCGAGCGCCAGGATCTGCGTAAAGCCGACGTAGAAGAACAGGCCTTCCATCACACAGGCGAACACGATCAGCGAGCGCAGCAGCGTCTGGTCTGCTTCGAGCGTACCGGTCTTGAAGGCCGGGTCGGTCAGCACATGGATGTACGGAATCAGGAATTCGTCTTTCTCGCGGATCGACGAGACCTCGTGATACGCGTTGAAGATTTCGCCCTCGTCGAGACCGAGCGACTCGACGATGTACTGGTAAGCGTGCGTGTGGATCGCCTCTTCGAACGCCTGGCGCAGCAGGAACTGGCGGCATTCGGGCGCCGTGATGTGGCGGTAGGTGCCCAGCACGATGTTGTTGGCGGCGAGCGAGTCGGCCGTCACGAAGAAGCCCAGGTTGCGCTTGACGATGCGGCGCTCGTCTTCGGTCAGACCGTTCGGGTCTTTCCACAAGGCGATGTCGCGCGACATGTTCACTTCCTGCGGCATCCAGTGGTTGGCACAGCCGGCCAGATACTTTTCCCAGGCCCACTTGTACTTGAACGGCACCAGCTGATTGACGTCGGTCTGGCCGTTGATGATGCGCTTGTCGGCAACATTGACGCGCGCTTCGGAAGTAGCGGCAGCAGCGGCAACGTTAGGAACCGGATTGGCGGCATGAGTAACGGGAGCGACGGCGAGGTCGTTCGCGAAAACTTCTTGAGCCGAGGGAGCATGAGGAGCGGAACGCGTTCCGACTTGCGAACCGACAGCCGATCCCGCAGCGTTGCGCAACACGTTCGGTTGCGTCGCGCTCGAGGGAGTTACGGCAGTGATCTCGTCATCCCAGTTGAGCATAAATGTCACCATCAATTTAGAACGGTTTGTACCATCTTTTCACGAGCGATAAAAGAGTTCGTTCATGAAAATTCCTGTTTTCGATTCGCGTTGCTACGTTCATACAACACTTTGTTCGACATGCTGCGTGCGATGCGTCGAGTGAGGCGTATCGAATGCGTGTTGAACATGCGTTGTCGAGGTACTTCGCGAACTCGAAGAGCAACGTTTCGTCACGACGTTTCGCTGCTCTATCTATCTGTATTGCGCAGTGCGTTCGCGGCATCCGTTGATCGATCGATGTCGCGCGAGCCGCTCATCGCGAGCGTCGGCGGTGAGCTGTGTTGGCCGTCTTGCGTCGGCGCTGGCGAGTGAAGCTCGATGTGGTGTCGAGCGATGCGTGCGGCTGCCGACGTTGCTCGCTTCCTGACTCGCTTCCTTGCTCGCCTCGTCGAGCGAGGCGTTCGCCGGACACCGTGTTGCGCGCACTGTCGTGCGCTTCGTCCGCTGTTGCCGACCGCTCTGCCGACTGTCTTGCTCACTTCGGTGCTGCTTCGCTACTTCGATGAGCGGCGAGACTTCGATCCTGCTCGCCGCTCATCGGCCTGCTGCTACTTCATCTGCGCGCGGTGCGCTGCTCGCCGCATGCGGGTCATCACCTACGACCTCGCTCGCATTGAGCAAGCAGCGCTCCCGCTGCCTGCCGTCCGCTTACTGGCAAGCCTCGCACTCGTCGAAGCCAGGGTCGCCCGGACGCATCATGCACACCGGACCCTCTGCTTCGGGTGCCGAAGCAACTGCTTCGACCGCTGCCGATGCCGCCGACGAAGCCGCAGCCTGGAAGCCACCCGCTGCGCCACCCGCCGCACCGCCGCTCACGCCGAAGCCGCCGGCTGCACCGCCCGCCGCGCCGCCTGCGCCGCCCGAGCCTTCGTGACCCGAGCTCACCGCGTTCAGCGCGCCGTGCGCAACCGTCGACTTCTCGACGTGCGTCGCCGCCATCGTGCGCAGGTAGTAGGTCGTCTTCAGACCGCGCACCCAGGCGAGCTTGTAGATCTCGTCGAGCTTCTTGCCCGATGCGCCCGCCATATAGATGTTCAGCGACTGCGCCTGGTCGATCCACTTCTGACGACGCGACGCCGCCTCGACGAGCCACACCGGATCGACTTCGAACGCGGTCGCGTAGATCGCGCGCAGGTCGGCCGGGATGCGGTCGATGCGCGAGAGCGTGCCGTCGAAGTACTTGAGGTCGGCGACCATCACTTCGTCCCACAGGCCGCGCGCCTTCAGGTCACGCACGAGGTAGTCGTTGACCACGGTGAATTCGCCAGACAGATTCGACTTCACGTAGAGGTTCTGGTACGTCGGCTCGATACATGCCGACACGCCGATGATGTTCGAGATCGTCGCGGTCGGCGCGATCGCCACGCAGTTCGAGTTGCGCATGCCGTAGGTCGCGATGCGCGAGCGCAGCGCCGCCCAGTCCATCGACTCGCTCGCATCGACTTCGACGTAGCCGCCGCGCGCCTGCTCGAGCAGCTTCACCGAGTCTTGCGGAAGGATGCCGCGATCCCACAGCGAACCGCGGTAGCTCGAATAGCGGCCGCGCTCTTCGGCGAGCTCAGTCGACGCGTAGTACGCGTAGTAGCAGACCGCTTCCATCGAGCGATCGGCGAACTCGACCGCTTCCTGCGACGCGTACGGCGTGCGCAGCACGTGCAGGCAGTCCTGGAAGCCCATGATGCCCATGCCGACCGGACGATGCTTGAGGTTCGAGTTACGCGCCTTGGCGACCGCGTAGTAGTTGATGTCGATCACGTTGTCGAGCATGCGCATCGCGACGCTGACCGTGCGCTTGAGCTTGTCGTGGTCGAGCGCGAGCGTGCCGTCGGCCTGCTCCTTCAGGTGCGCGACGAGGTTCACCGAGCCGAGGTTGCAGACGGCGATTTCGGCATCGCTCGTGTTCAGCGTGATTTCCGTGCACAGGTTCGACGAGTGGACGACGCCGACGTGCTGCTGCGGCGAGCGCACGTTGCACGGGTCCTTGAACGTGATCCACGGATGGCCGGTTTCGAACAGCATGCCGAGCATCTTGCGCCACAGCTGCGCCGCCGGAATCTTCTTGAACAGCTTGATCTCGCCGCGCACGACCTTGTCTTCGTAAGCCGTGTAAGCCGCTTCGAAATCGGCGCCGAACTTGTCGTGCAGGTCCGGGCAGGTGGACGGCGAGAACAGCGTCCAGTCGCCGCCTTCCATCACGCGCTTCATGAACAGGTCGGGAATCCAGTTCGCGGTGTTCATGTCGTGCGTGCGGCGACGGTCGTCGCCGGTGTTCTTGCGCAGCTCGAGGAATTCCTCGATGTCGAGGTGCCACGATTCGAGGTACGCGCACACCGCGCCCTTGCGCTTGCCGCCCTGATTCACGGCGACCGCCGTGTCGTTGACGACCTTCAGGAACGGCACGACACCTTGCGACTTGCCGTTGGTGCCCTTGATGTGCGAGCCGAGCGCACGCACGCGCGTCCAGTCGTTGCCGAGGCCACCCGCGAACTTCGAGAGCAGCGCGTTTTCCTTGAGCGCTTCGTAGATGCCGTCGAGGTCGTCGTCGACCGTGGTCAGGTAGCACGACGACAGTTGCGAGCGGCGCGTGCCCGAGTTGAACAGCGTCGGCGTCGAGCTCATGAAGTCGAAGCTCGACAGCACGTTGTAGAACTCGATCGCGCGCGCTTCGCGGTCGATCTCGTTGAGCGCGAGGCCCATCGACACACGCATAAAGAATGCCTGCGGCATCTCGATGCGCACGTTGTCGTGATGCAGGAAGTAGCGGTCATACAGCGTCTGCAGACCGAGGTAGCCGAACTGCAGGTCGCGATTCGCGTCGAGCGCGGCGCCGAGACGCTTCAGGTCGAACTGCAGCAGCTTGTCGTCGAGCAGTTCCGCCTGCACGCCGCGCTTGATGAACTGCGGGAAGTACTCGGCGTAGCGCTCGCCCATTTCGGCTTGCGTCACTTCTTCTTCGAGGATCTCGCGGCGGATCGTGTGCAGCAGGATGCGCGCGGTGACCTGGCTGTAGGCCGGGTCCTTTTCGATCATCGTGCGCGCGGCGAGGATGGCCGAGTCGTACACCTGGCTCATCGGCACGCCGTCGTACAGGTTCTTCACCGTTTCCGCGACGATCGGCTCGGCGCTCACCGCCTCGCCGAGATTCGCGCACGCCGACTCGATGATGCCGCGCAGCGCCGCCATGTCGAGCGGACGCGTGACGCCGTTGTCGGTCACGTTCAGGCCCGGCGTGCTGCCCGCGCCGGCCTGCTCGTCGTGCACGCGCGCCTGGTTGCGCTTCTCGCGGTACAGCACGTAGGCACGCGCGACGTTGTGTTCGCCGCCGCGCATCAGCGCGAGTTCGACCTGATCCTGAATGTCTTCGATATGGAACGTGCCGCCGTTCGGGCGGCTGCGCACGAGCGCGCGCACCACGCTCTGCGTCAGTTGCTCGACCAGTTCGCGCACCCGCGCCGACGCCGCGCCCTGACCGCCGTTGACGGCGAGGAACGCCTTCGTCACGGCGATCGCGATTTTCGACGGCTCGAACGCCACCACGCTGCCGTTGCGGCGGATCACCTTGTAGTCGGCGTAGCTGGTGTGCGGCGCGAGCGCCTGCGCGCTCTGTGCCTGGCCGAAGGCCTGGCCAGCCGGTGAGCCCTCGTAGCGGGTCGTCGCGTTGTCGGTGGTTTGCATGTGCAAAGCTCCTGGTCCTGGAAATTGCGGCGAGTGCCGCGGATTAAATCGAACGCCGCGCCGCCGCGAGCGCGTGCGATGAGATACAGGAAGGCCGGCTACGCCGGTTGGCGGGATGCGACTGCGATGAGGCCTGGTTCGATTTGATGTCGGTCGTCATCGAGCATGTCGCGATCACTGGCTGGTCCTTTCCTGAATGCGTCTGGATGCGGCCGGAGATCCCCTTACCCGCCGCGCCCCAGGAATTTTTCGCTGCCTGGAATGCTTGCGGCGCCATGCTCGAAGAGCGGGGCGCCGCAGACTTATACACCCGGTTATTCACATGGTTATGCACAGCCAACACAAGATATAGTGCGAAACCGGGTTTGTGGCACCAAGTATAGTGGAGATTCGAGACAGGTCAAACCGTTTTATTTGCTTTCGAAGTCTTGACTTTTCTGCTCGCGCGCGCAAAAGGCATCGCGTGCGGAACGAGGCGGCGCCTTGTTCCGCGCGCTTTACACGAGATTGCGCGAAGGATCGCGGAAGGCCGTTTACCGGCCCGCGGAAAACTTGAGATAGGGGAAATACCGAGCGTCGAGCGAGGTGTCGCGCTGCAGTCGCGGCCACTCGAAATGCGGACCGGGATCGGTCTTGCGGCCGGGCGCGATGTCGGAGTGACCGGCGAGCGCGTCGATCGGATAGCGTGCCTTCAAAGCGCTCACGAGCGCGGCGAGCGTGCGGTATTGCGCCGCTTCGAAGGCGGTGGTGTCGCTGCCTTCGAGCTCGATGCCGATCGAGAAATCATTGCAGCGCTCGCGGTCGAAAAAATTCGACGGCCCCGCGTGCCACGCGCGCTCGTTGCACGACACGAACTGTTCGAGCGCGCCGTCGCGATGAATCACGAAATGCGCGGACACGCGCACGCCGCGCAGATGCGTGTCGTAGTACGGATGCGCATCGCAGTCGAGCGTGTTCTGGAACAGCTCGGCGATCGCGGTGCCGCCGAACTCGTTCGGCGGCAGGCTGATGTTGTGGACGACGATCAGCGTCGGCACGGCACCTTGCGGCCGCGCTTCGAAATTCGGCGAGGGCAGCTTGCGCGCGGCGGAAACCCAACCGTCGGCATCGACGGCGAACGCGACGCTCATCGGGCGTCGCGGCCGCTCGGACGCGCGCCGTGACGCTGCGCGTGCGCGGCGCAGCAGAAGGTCTGCCCCGCCACGCTCACCGAGTCGCTCTGCGGCGCATGCACGCCGCACTCGACGCAGCGGATCATCGGCTCGGCAAGCTGCGGCTGCCCGTTGGACGAACCTGCGCCGTTATTCGCGGCGTTGGCACCGCTGTTCGCACCATTCGCGCCGGCGCCCGTGCGTTGCGCGGTTTGCGCGTCGTGACGGCGCAGCGCCTTCACGAGCCATTGACCGACGATGAACAGCAGGATCAGCAAAAAGATTTGTCGCATGGTGACACGCTCACACTACAGGCCGGTGCAACAGCACCTCGAAAACAAAACGGCTGCCGACGTACGCGAGCAACAGCGCGACGAACGAGGCCAGCACCCAGCGCAATGCCGCACGGCCGCGCCAGCCGGATACCTTGCGCGCGGTCAGCAGCGCGCCGAACATCACCCACGAGAGAATCGCGAACACGGTCTTGTGATCGAGCCGCAACGCGCGGTCGATCAGTTGCTCGCTGAACAGGATGCCCGAGACGAGCGTCAGCGTGAGCAGCACGAAGCCGGCGCCGATCAGACGGAACAGCAGCTTTTCGAGCGTAAGCAGCGGCGGCAGCGTGTCGAGCCAGCTCGACCACCAGCCGTTGCCGGCCGCCGCGTGCCGTTGCGCGAGACCGCCGCGCATCGCATGCAGACGCCGCTCGACCGCGAGCATCAGGATCGCGTGCAGTGCCGCGATCGCGAACAGACCGTAGGCGATGTTCGCGATCAGGAAGTGCAGCTTGAACATCGGCGCGGCCGCATACGGCAGCACGCGCACCCCGCCGAACGCGAGCGGCAGCAGCGACGCGACGCAGGCGAGCGGCAACACGAGCAGCCGCAAGCCGTCGAGCGGGAAGAAGAAACTCTCGATCCAGTAGATGCCGGCGCCGAGCCAGAACATCGCCGACAGCGCGAACGCGAAGCCGAACACCATCGCGTTCTGCGGGAAGATCGTGGTATGCAGCAGCACGCCGTGAGCGAGCAGCGCGACGCACAGGAGCGCGCGCCCGGGCACGCTCATGCCGGTGGCGACCGAAGCGCCCGTGCCGGCGGCATTGACAGGCAACGGCGGGGACAACGGCGGCACGCTCTCGAGCAGCGGGCGCGCGGCCGCGTGCCGGTGCGAGCGCCAGCCGGCCACGGCGAGGCCGCCGTAGAGAAGCGCGGTGAGGGCATACAGTACAATATCCATATTCGAAGTTTACACTAGGGCCCTGCTCCGCGACGTCTTGCGCTTCGCGCGCTGCGCGGGCTCCACCGTTCATCGCTCCCCATGCTCGACAATCTGACTCAACGGATGGCGCGCGTCGTCAAGACGCTGCGCGGCGAAGCCCGGCTCACCGAGGCGAACACCCAGGAAATGCTGCGCGAAGTGCGTCTCGCACTGCTCGAGGCCGACGTGGCGCTGCCCGTCGTGCGCGAGTTCATCGCCAAGGTCAAGGAGAAGGCGCTTGGCGAGGAAGTGATCGCCAGCCTGTCGCCGGGCCAGGCGCTCGTCGGCGTCGTGCAGCGCGAGCTGACCGCGGTGATCGGCGGCGACTACGAAGGCAAGGCCGCCGAGCTCAACCTCGCCGTCACGCCGCCCGCGATCATCCTGATGGCGGGTCTGCAAGGTGCCGGCAAGACGACCACGGTCGGCAAGCTCGCCAAGCTCTTGCGCGAGAAGTACAAGAAGAAGGTGCTGACGGTTTCGTGCGACGTCTATCGGCCCGCCGCTATCGCCCAGCTGAAAACGGTGACCGAGCAGGTCGGCGCGGACTTCTTCCCGTCCGAGCCCGACCAGAAGCCGGTCGATATCGCGCGCGCCGCGGTGGACTGGGCCAGGCGCCATTACCACGACGTGCTGCTCGTCGACACAGCCGGCCGTCTCGGTATCGACGAAGCGATGATGAACGAAATCGCCGCGCTGCACGCCGAACTGAAGCCGGCCGAAACGCTGTTCGTCGTCGACGCGATGCTCGGCCAGGACGCGGTCAATACCGCGAAGGCGTTCAGCGACGCGCTGCCGCTCACCGGCGTCGTGCTCACCAAGCTTGACGGCGATTCGCGCGGGGGCGCGGCGCTGTCGGTGCGTCACGTGACGGGCAAGCCGGTCAAGTTCGTCGGCGTGGCCGAAAAGCTCGACGGCCTCGAAGTGTTCCACCCGGACCGCATGGCAAGCCGGATTCTCGGCATGGGCGACATCCTCGCGCTCGTCGAGGAAGCGCAGCGCGGCGTCGACGTGCAGGCCGCGCAGAAGCTCGCCGACAAGGTCAAGAAAGGCGGCGACTTCGACCTCAACGACTTCCGCGCGCAGCTCACGCAAATGAAAGGCATGGGCGGCCTGTCGTCGCTGATGGACAAGCTGCCCGCGCAGTTCCAGCAGGCCGCGGCCGGCGCCGACATGAGCCAGGCCGAGAAGCAGATGCGCCGCATGGAAGGCATCATCAACTCGATGACGCCGGCCGAGCGCGCCAAGCCCGAGCTGATCAAGGCGACGCGCAAGCGCCGCATCGCCGCGGGTGCGGGCGTGCAGGTGCAGGAAGTCAACCGCATGCTGAACCAGTACGAGCAGATGCGCACGATGATGAAGAAGCTCAAGGGCGGCAATCTGCAGAAGATGATGCGCGGCATGAAAGGCATGCTGCCCGGCATGCGCTAAGCTTGATGGGGACGGTCGCACACGCCACGCGCGCAAACGCCGTGGCATCGTACGGCTGACGCCGGGTTCGCGCGGGTTTATATTCTCTAGCGCACGGCGCCGTCCCCGACCGGAACGTCCCACGGGATGTTCCCACTCACTCTATGTATACAGTTACCGCCCGTTAGACGTCATGAACCGCGAAGAAGCCCTCCATATTTTTCAACACTCCGAAGAGATCGTTTCGGCCTCGGACGTCAACGCATCGATCGCCGGCATGGCAACCGCCATCCGCAACGAGATGAGCGAGGACTTCCCGCTCGTGCTGTCGGTGATGGGCGGTGCCGCGGTGTTCACCGGCATGCTGCTGCCGCACCTCGATTTCCCGCTCGAGTTCGACTACATCCACCTCACGCGCTACCGCAATACGACGAAAGGCAGCGACGAAATGCAGTGGCGCGTCGCTCCGGCCGAGTCGGTCAAGGATCGCGTCGTGCTCGTGCTCGACGACATCCTCGACGAAGGCGAGACGATGGCCGCGATCCGCGACCGCATCCTCGCGATGGGCGCGAAGCGCTTCCTGTCGGCGGTGCTGTGCGAGAAGATCATTCCGAAGGCGAAGCCGCTGCGCCCCGACTACTGCGGCTTCGAGGTGCCGGACCGCTACGTGTTCGGCTGCGGGATGGATGCGAAGGGGTACTGGCGCAACCTGCCGACCATCCGGGCGTTGACCGAGGGGGCGTAAGTCGCGCACTGGCGCCTCGGCGCTCCGGCGTAAAAAAAGCAGCCTGTGTTGGCTGCTTTTTTTATGGCCGCATCGGCGACAGGTGGCCTACCGACTCCCGTGTCATAGCTGGTGCACGAAAGAGCGAATCCCGCCGAGCATCATCTCGACCGAGATCGCCACGAGCACGAGCCCCATCAGGCGCTCGAACGCCGCCATCACGCGTTCGCCGAGCCAGGCCTGAATGCGCTCGGCGAGCATCAGCACGATCGCGCAGACGATCATCGTAACGGTCAGCGCGCCGATCCACTCGAACGTCTTGCCCGGCGCCTGCGAGGTCAGCAGCATCACCGTCGCCAGTGCCGACGGGCCGGCCAGCGCCGGAATCGCGAGCGGCACGATGAGCGGTTCGCCGCCGCGCGCGTCCCCGCCGAACGGGCCGTCCGGATGCGGAAACACCATGCGCAGCGCGATCAGGAACAGCACGATCCCGCCGCCGATCCGCAACGACAGGTCGCTGAGGCTCATCATGCGCAGAAAGCCCTGCCCGAGCACCATGAACACCAGCAGGATTGCAAACGCGATCGCGACCTCGCGCAGGATCACGACCGTGCGGCGCTCGGGCGCCACGCCCTGCAGACAGTTGACGAAGATCGGGATGTTGCCGAGCGGATCGGTAATCAGGATCAGCAGCACGGTCGCCGACAGAAAGGTGTACTCCACCGCTCGCTCCGCCTGGTACGCCCGCTCAGCTCACTCGCTTAATGCGCGAGTGCCGCGCGCACTTTGTCGATCACGGTCTGCGCCGCGCTCTCGACCGGCAGCAGCGTCGCTTCGGCATCGCGGCGGCCCTGGTATTCGAGCTTGCCGTCCTTCAGGCCACGGTCGCCGATCACGAGACGATGCGGCACGCCGATCAGCTCCCAGTCAGCGAACATGACGCCCGGACGCTCGCCGCGATCGTCGAGGATCACGTCGATGCCGGCCGCGACGAGTTCCGCGTACAGCTTGTCGGCCTGCTCGCGCACCGCGTCGCTGCGGTCATAGCCCATCGGGCACAGCACGACCTCGAACGGCGCGATCGACTCCGGCCAGATGATGCCCTTGTCGTCGAAATTCTGTTCGATCGCCGCGCCGAGAATACGCGTGATGCCGATGCCGTAGCAGCCCATTTCCATCGGCCGCGGCTTGCCGGTTTCGTCGAGGCAGGTCGCGTCCATCGCTTCCGAATACTTGGTGCCGAGCTGGAACACGTGGCCCACTTCGATGCCGCGGCAGATGTCGAGCACGCCCTTGCCGTCCGGCGACGGATCGCCCTTCTTCACGTTGCGAATATCGGCGACGACCGGCTCCGGCAGATCGCGGCCCCAGTTCACGCCGGTGGTGTGATAGTCGACCTCGTTCGAGCCGACCACGAAGTCGCTCATGTTCGCGACGGTGCGATCCGCGATCACCTTGACCGGCTTCTTCGTGTTGATCGGACCGAGATAGCCCGGCGGCGTGCCGAACGTCTCGACGATCTCGGCTTCGGTCGCCATGCGGAAGTCGGCGAGACCGGGCAGCTTGGCGGCCTTGATCTCGTTCAGGTCGTGGTCGCCGCGCAGCATCAGCAGCCAGATGGTCGGCTCGGCGCCTTCGTTTTCGGTGGCGAGAATGATCGACTTGATCGTGCGCTCGAGCGGGATGTTCAGCAGTTCGGCGACGGCCTCGCACTTCGCCTTGCCCGGCGTGGCGGTCTTCTTCATGTCCTCGGCGGGCGCCGCGCGCTGCGCGATGAGCGGCAGCGCTTCGGCCGCTTCGACGTTCGCGGCGAAGTCGGAAGTCGGGCAATAGGCGATGGCGTCCTCGCCGGTGTCGGCGATCACGTGGAATTCGTGCGAGCCGCTGCCGCCGATCGAGCCGTTGTCCGCCGCGACCGCGCGGAACTCGAGCCCGAGGCGCGTAAAGATGCGCACGTACGCGTCGTACATCTTGCGATACGACTCGCGCAAACCTTCGATGTCCTTGTCGAACGAGTACGCGTCTTTCATGATGAACTCGCGGCCGCGCATCACGCCGAAACGCGGACGGATTTCATCGCGGAACTTCGTCTGGACCTGATAGAAGTTGACCGGCAACTGACGGTAGCTCTTGATCTGGTTGCGCGCGATGTCGGTCACGACTTCCTCGTGCGTCGGCCCCATCACGAAGTCGGCCTGCTTACGGTCCTTGAAGCGCAGCAGCTCGGGGCCGTACTTCTCCCAGCGGCCCGATTCCTGCCACAGCTCGGCCGGCTGCACCGCCGGCATCAGGAGTTCGATGGCGCCCGCCCGGTTCATTTCCTCGCGCACGATGGCTTCCACCTTGCGGATCGAACGCAGCCCGACCGGCAGGTAGTTATAGATACCGCCGGCGACGCGGCGGATCATGCCGGCGCGCACCATGAGCTTGTGGCTGACGATCTCGGCGTCGGCAGGAGCTTCCTTGAGCGTGCCGATAAAGAAACGGGAGGCTTTCATTCAGATTGTCCAAAAGCGGCGGCTCCGGAGGGACCGCCCGAAAAGGTGAAAACGTTGGGGAAATCGATACAGATCCGCCGCCGGGCCAGCACCGTTCGCCCGACCGGCGGCACCCAGCCCCGCAACCGCCGCGCGCAGCCTTCGCACAAGGGACATGGCACGGGAAACCGACAGGCTACCGCAAACACGGGCCCATTGCGGCGAATCGTTCCATTCTTATGCGATTCGGTGCGTAGGGTCCGTTATCTGTTTATAATCAAAGCAATTTTAAAGGATTCGAAGGTGGTTGTATGCTGGATCGTGAAGGCTTTCGCCCGAACGTCGGCATCATCCTCTTGAACGCGCACAACGAGGTGTTTTGGGGCAAACGGCTCCGTGAACATTCCTGGCAGTTTCCGCAAGGGGGCATCAAATATGGTGAGACCCCCGTGCAAGCGATGTATCGGGAGTTACACGAAGAAACCGGACTGCTTCCTGAGCACGTCAAGGTGATCGGTCGCACGCGCGACTGGTTGCGTTATGAGGTGCCTGACAAGTTCATCAAGCGTGAAGTACGCGGTCATTACCGCGGCCAGAAGCAAATCTGGTTCTTGCTCCGGATGGTGGGACGCGACTGCGATATCTGCTTGCGCGCCACCGACCACCCGGAGTTCGATGCCTGGCGTTGGAACGAGTACTGGGTGCCGCTCGACTGTGTGATCGAGTTCAAGCGGGATGTGTATCAGTTGGCGCTGACGGAGCTATCCCGTTTCATGCGCCGGCCTGTGCCGCGTGCGGAAAAACCTGGCGGGCACCATGGGTCGCGCTATCCCCGGGTGACCTCGTCGATGCAGAGTCCTCCGGATTCCACGGTCAGTACGGTGACTTCGGTCACTGTCGTGAGTTCGGTGAGCATCGCGACCACGACTCACGTTGTGGTCATGCAGGATTGCGGAGATGACGCCGAAGCCGTACAAGCGAACAGCGAAGCGCGGCACGACGAGGA
>Ga0153951_1000255_pt1 | contig 19867 bp, 22 predicted proteins | sample TSNJ035MetaG_FD_102278 | JGI IMG/M metagenome (GOLD analysis project Ga0153951, IMG submission 102278) | Attine ant fungus gardens microbial communities from New Jersey, USA - TSNJ035 MetaG | ecosystem: Host-associated > Fungi > Mycelium > Unclassified | place: USA: New Jersey, Wharton State...
CAGCAGCAGCATGCTCATCAGCATCGGGATGGACAAGTGACGACGACGATAGCGCTATTACAGACGTTTCATGTACATGCGTCGTTCCATCTTTCTGTACTCGCGTCTTTACTTCCCCCTCTCCCTTCTCCTCCCTCTTTGACAGGTTCACATGCAAACCACAACGGAGTTTTGGAGGACGAGGACGAGGAAGAGCGACCGACACCAACGCCAACGCCAACACCAACACCAACGCCAACCCCGCCGATGCCGATGTCGACACTGCAGATGACACCGAGGGATATGGCAGCGTTCGAGTTGGGACCGTTGAGTGGATTGGACGTGCGGTATGTGACGTGGTTGGTGGAGGAGTATGCGGGAGAGTATAGGTTTGTGATGAGAAGAGGGTGGAGGGATGTGTTGGGTGTGATATTTTGGGGGTATGGGTGATGGTGATGGGTGTGATGGGTGTGTGATAGTGTGGGCGGTTGTGATGTGGTGTGGGATGTGTGATGAGTGTGGGATGTGAATTTGAATTTGAATTTGGGTCGATTGTGTTTTGTTTTTTGGATATGGTGGTAGTGGACAATTTGATTTATTAGTTTCCCATCTATTGTCAGATATGGTTGATGGTGTGAATTTGAATTTGGGTCGATCTGTTGTTGGATACCTGCCGTTTGTGTGTGGTTTTTTGTTTATAGAGGAGTTGACGGGTGGGGCTAAGAGAGGGGAGGGAAGGGTAGTTATTATGGGGTGAGATATGATTTTAGGATTTTTGAGAGAAGAAGGGAAGGGAAAGAACACGGTCCGTGGTCTCTATATTCCTTGTGAACTTTCCCTCCTTCATTCTATCAGTCGTCCATATTTATTCATGGCTCCCATTATGTTATGACTTGAATTGTCATTGCTACAGATGTCAGATACTTGTCATGCTCAATGGAGACACTCATAGTCATTGATATATATGTATGTATGTCTTTCTTGCGTGCGTTCGAAACCTATATGGGGAAGTCATCGAGAAAGAACAAAGAATATAGCGTGTGTGTGTGTGTAACTGTGATGATGATACAATGTCAGGATGCAATCAACGTTGAGGCGGTTTGGAAAGGGCTCTCTCTTTCTTTCTTCTTTTGTTTTTTCTTATTGAGATGATTCTTCTTCTTTTGGAGAGCAGTGTGGGAGAGGGGTGTGGATTTGGTTGCTCAATATGGACGTTTTCACACACACCACCTGAGAGAGAAGAGAAAGAGAAGAAGGTCAGCTGGGGTGTGTGTGGTAGTAAAGGAAAGATGTCCTTTGGTGATAGGTCCGATTCATCGTCCGTTTGCAAGAGTTTAGTGGAGTTTTTTTTTTTCTTCTTTCGTCTTTTTTTGTTTGTTAGACTCTCATGATGCTTTTTTCCAATACCTTACCCTTACCCTTACACTATTCTCTGGAAGGATGAATGATGAGACACCTTGATTAAATGTGGGTGTGGGTGTGGGTGTGTGTTCTTGGGCCAAGCAAGAAGAATGCGCCACACACACACGCACACGCATAGCCTCTGTGTTTTTTCCCTAGAATCAGGTTCCCGTTCCCAAAGAAAGAAAAAAGCAGACTCGTAAAGATGTCTAGATGTCGCTTCTTTCTTTCTTGATATAAATCTCTCTCTGTATGTGTGAGAGAGAGGGAAGGAGATTGAACCTACCACTCAACTCCCTCACTCGCTTGCTCTGTCGCTTAATTGATTACTTATCTTTTGCTTTTTGTTGAAGCGTCGATTGTGCGAATAACGTTATGGGTCATCCTGAAGAAGTCGATGTGATCGTGTGTGGAGGTGGTCCTGCTGGTATTTTCTCTCAACCTTATTTTATTTTCTTTCATTTTCACCGTTTGCTTACCTGCTTGTTTTTTACATTGACTTTGACGGCGGAAAGGATGTGTCACCGCAGGCCGTCTCGCCTACGCTGATCCTAATCTAAAAGTGATGCTCATCGAAGGTATTTGATTCTTGTTTTTTTACAAAAAAACACACGCTCATAGGAGACAGGTGGAGAGAATAATCGAGACGATCCTTGGGTTTATAGACCTGGTATTTTTGTGAAGAACATGCAAAAGGATGGAATGTGCGTGATGCGCTTTTCTCTCCCTGTGTGATACTGATACTGATGCGGGGCGTTTGAAAGCAATAATAAAGCCACGTTTTATACCGATACTGAGAAATCACCTTTTCTTCGCGGTAGACGCTCTATTGTTCCGTACGTCTATGTCGTTTTTTGTGCAAGCGCAAACTTGAAATATGATTTTTTTTTTAGGTGTGCGAACATTCTTGGAGGTGGGAGTAGGTGAGTTGCTCTGTATATTTTTTTTGCGATGGACTTGATTTAATCGAGAACGATAGTATCAATTTTCAGATGTACACGAGGGTTAGTTTTTTTTTCTTGAAAGGATATTCGTTCGTTGATTTCAAGTGAACGAAATCAGGCGTCTGCATCCGACTGGGGTAAGATAACTTTTTTTTAACCTGGAAATAGCACTCACCCATTGTGATTAATAGATGATTTCAAGCAGCCTGGGTGGACAGCAAAAGGTTAGTCCACTTTTGACGCTTCTCTCGGTAATCTAAATTTTGAATTAAAATATAGATCTGATTCCACTCATGAAACGTGTAAGTCATCCACCCTCCCTCCGGAAAAAAAAGGAAAAGAGACTCATGTAATTCATCTCTTCCTACGCCATCAGCTTGAGAATTACCAGAAACCAGTGAACAATGATACTCACGGTTACAGTGGTCCTATTGCTATATCCAACGGTGGAACGACCACTGCTCTTGCACATGATTTCTTGCGCGCCTCCGACTCTCTTGGTATTCCTTTTAGTGGTATGTTTTTTTTTTCCTTTTTGATTCCACAGACTTGCAAACGTTATTTTTTTTCCCGTCAGATGATATCCAGGACCTTCAAACTTCTCATGCATCTGAACTCTGGGCCAAATACATCAACCGACACACCGGTCGTCGGTCCGATGCCGCAACCGCCTACGTCCACAGTGTGATGGACGTTCAGACCAACCTATACCTCCGCACTAACGCGCGTGTTAACCGTGTGATTTTCGAAGGTGATAAAGCCGTTGGTGTCGCCTACGTTCCTACGCGCAACCGCGCCCATGGAAGTAAATTGATGGAAACCGTCGTGAAAGCGCGGAAAATGGTCGTTCTGAGTTCCGGAACGTTAGGAACGCCACAAATCCTGGAGAGGAGTGGGGTGGGTAATCGAAGCATGCTGGAAAAACTGGGTATCAGGGTCGTCAGTGACTTACCTGGTGTGGGTGAAGAATATCAGGACCATTATACCACGCTTTCCAGTCAGTGCATTCTGTTGCCTTTTTTTTTCTTGGGTGATTGATATGTCTTCTCTCTCCCCTCCTTGAATACAGTCTATCGCGTCTCAAACGAATCGACGACTGCAGATGATTTCCTGCGTGGAGTTCCTGAAGTCCGAAATGAGGTGATAATTTGCGCGATCTATCTTATTTTATCCTCTTTCTCATTATTTCATGAATATCTTCTCTCACTAGCTCTTCCAAGAATGGGAAATATCACCCGAGAAAGCACGTCTCTCCTCCAACTTTATCGATGCAGGGTTCAAGATCCGTCCCACTGAAGAAGAACTGAAAGAAATGGGACCAGAATTCAATAAATTCTTCAATGAGTACTTCAAGAATAAACCTGACAAGCCAGTCATGTTCGGCTCGATCGTGTCAGGTGCTTATGCGGATCATACAATGTTACCGCCTGGAAAGTATATCACGATGTGCGTCGCCAATTATTGCAGCCAGATGATGGACGCTGACGCGATGCGATGTGATTAAATTTTTGTCGGGGAACTTGTTTGATCTGGGCTTACTGGGGCTTTGATCATACAGGTTCCAGTATCTCGAATATCCAGCCAGTCGCGGCAAGATCCATATTTCGTCCAAATCCCCGTACCAAGAGCCCTTCTTTGACTCCGGTTTCATGAACCATAAAGCCGATTTCGCCCCTATCAGGTGGAGTTACAAGGTGACTCGTGAAGTCGCCAGGCGGATGGATGGTATGTGACAAAAAGAGACTGATGGATGTTTGTTCTCTTTTTTTGCTGATGATGCATGCCTCATTTTACAGCCTTCCGTGGTGAATTGACTTCTCATCATCCGCACTTCCACCCAGACTCGCCTGCTGCTTGCCATGATGTTGATCTGAAGACTGCTAAAAGCATTCTTCCCGAAGGTTTTACTGTCGGTTTGCATATGGGCACTTGGCACAAGCCAGGAGAAGAGTACAATGCTCAGAAAATGCATGACAATATCAAGTACTCTGCTGAGGATGACGAGGCCATTGATAATTGGATCTCTGGTAACCGCTACTCAGAGAGAGACATTATAATTTGACTGATGTCGGGGTATAGATCACGTTGAGACCACATGGCACAGTCTCGGTACTTGTGGTACGTTGGTGTTTTGGTTACTTGAGAGCATTTGTCGAGGGTCTAAACACGTCTCATCGTATAGCTATGAAACCAAAGGAGAAAGGGGGTGTTGTTGATGCCCGACTCAATGTCTACGGAACCCAGAACTTGAAATGTGTTGACTTGAGCATTTGTCCTGTGCGCTGATGACACCTCACCCTTTGATTGCGCCAGCTAATTCATTGTTGATAGGATAACTTGGGCACGAACACGTACTCTTCTGCTCTCCTTGTTGGAGAGAAGGGCGCGGACCTGATCGCTGAAGAGCTTGGTACATGAAACCTGTTATCGTTGTCAGGCAGACTTGGTCAGCTAACGCATTTAAACACAGGTCTCAAAGTGAAGATCCCTCATGCCCCTGTCCCTCATGCTCCCGTTCCGAAGGGCGTTCCTGCCAGTCAAATGGTTCGCTAAGAGTTTACTGACCCTGTGCCCTGTGTCCAGCATAGTGGATTGCCAATACGTGAAAGAAGTCTGATTGTATTTATCTCAAGTGCCGTTCTCGGCTACGTATGTTGAAATGTCTGGAGTTTGAATCATCGCTGTATGTTTGCAAGATATGTTGTACAAGATAGGTTATGCCTTGGAACTGTCGTTCGGTAGGAGATGTAGGTGTAAGACCAATGTAAAAGAGTGTCGTCGATTATATGAATAAGTTACATTTCACCACATTCTGCGGTATTTGCAAATGATGTCAGCAGGGAGAACGAGCCGAGAGGCTGAGCAACCCACCTGTAATCTTGACTACAAGTTTGGGTCGATTGTTCGGACCTGTTGGCACGTTCTCGATCTTCCTTAGAGTCAACATTCCTTCTAAAACCCTTCCAAATACTACGTGCTTCCCGTCGAGAAAATCGCACTTCGCGGTTGTGATGAAGAACTGCGGGATAGTGGATAGGAGAGACAGGCATTCTGGCAATATTCCAGGCTTACCTGGCAACCATTTGAATTTGGTCCTGAGTTAGCCTAGGGTTGGAATGGGATAAGCGCCATATGATAAGGTAGAAAAACGCCTGTGCTCACCATTGACAAAAGTCCTGGACCAACATGCTTCTCGTTGAAATTCTCATCCTGGTAGCAGAGTCAGGAAAACACCAAGGGAATCATATGCGAAACGAACATACGGGGAATCTATCCCCATATATCGAAAAAGATCCTGTTCCGTCCCCTTTCATAAAGTCGCCGCCTTGACGAGACCTAGTTGAGACGGTGATCCGATTTGGAGTGAAAGGACGTGTTCAATACCTTGACACATGAAATTAGGGACGCTGATGGTGGAATGACCTATCAGCCTTCTTGATATCTCCAGATGCAAGGATATACATACACTCTATGACATACATTATCCTCTTACTCTCAGAAGAAACGGAAAAAACTATACCTATGGAACGTCGCATTCTTATAGCCTTGTGGTCTCGAATTGACTCTTGACGGTACACCTTGAGGTCAACAGCAATCTAAATAAAACGTACGTACGCACCTGTATTCTCCTGTACAGAGTTGGCGAAAGTTCTCGGCGGTCCTGAAACAACGGGTTAATGGCGCGGTGAGACAGAGAAATACAGGCGTACTTGGGTACGATGTCACTGAAGAGCTCGAACTTGATTCTGCCGGCCGGAGTTTCACCGATCTGTATGTCCATGAAGACAATTGGTCTCTGCATACTTGTTGACCCTAGAGAGTGAAAATAGTGATAGACGGCATCGGACGGAATATGCCGAAATCTCTCCCATGAATTTTCGGTATATCTGTGACGCGCCTAGTCACTAGATTTCATGAGAGAACTACCAATTCCGTCCTTTGAATCAATCTAACGTCAGTTCATGAACTGGGACTACTTTTTAATTCTACTCGCGATGGAAACACATCCGTGCCTCGTGAGCTGTACGTGTGAAATTCTATGGTAGAGTGTGTGCTTCTTACTTGCTTCTTACTTGAGACTCATAACTAGTTCTGCAAACTCATTCTATTGTCCTAGGAGATCTGATTCCCTTTTCGAAATACCGCCCAAACATGATCCTAACCTTGCGAATGTACAATAAGAGCATCAAGTAATTAATTCTCGGAATTACGGATTGAAGGTGTGTATGGTATAGAATGGAAAAGGGAAGTCACGGCCGCGAGAGAGGAAACGACCTGTGTTCAAGCCCGATCACCGATGTAACAGTAGTTACGTATGTGTAGAGGATCCCATAGTTACATATACAGAATTTAGTCTCGTAATACATCTTGTTCTTTTAAGTAGGTTTTTTGATTTATTACAAGTGTTTGGAGCGTTTGACTGTGTAGTCATCTGGTTTGAACATGAAACGAAGTACGTCCGATCTGCATGGCCTTAGTTCAGGTATTCTTCGGCTAGAGGAATCAGAGATTTTTTTCAGATCCAGAAAGCCTGAACAAGACGTTAGCAGTGAGCATGAGCACGGGCTAATACGGAGTTGGGATGCATAAGGAGACTCCTAACGTGATTCAGGAAATAGTGCTAGTTTGCATCCAATGGAGTGTCAAACACCTAGGAGAGTCCAGGAGTCCTCCTAATTTGAAATTCATACCTAGCATCTTGACATAGACCATTCTGGGACCTAAAAAGAAGTGAGAGCACCGATGCAGGAAGAGGCCAGAAAACAACATATTAAACGTGAAGGCCTTGGATAGTTTTTATTTTGTTTCTCAAAAAAAATAAGAATTCTAACATAAGGGGCCTGGTCATGGTAAAACTACTTTTGGCTGCCATATCATCTCAAAATATTGTACACTAAGTCATAGGATGGTGATGTCAATGTTTTGACACGTAACAAATATCTGGGAGCCCTCGTTCATCCAAAACTCACCTAGAAAAGCAGATCGAAAGATTACTGCTCATTGATCATGTTGTATGGATTCGAGTCGACAATAAGATGATTCGGATGAGAAGCCCCCTGGTTTCATGTCGATGGTTTAGAATCGGGATATAACTACACGCAACAATGCTCGTCAAAATTCAAACTCTTGGCTATCAGCAAGGGATGTTCATACCTTCCCGGGGTTGAACAAACCGAGTGGATCAATTGCTCGTTTTACAGTCCTCATCAGCTCAACCGTCCCTTCCCCAAGTTCTTCCACCAGATATTCTTTCTTTCCAACACCTACACCATGCTCCCCAGTGCACGTCCCATCCAATGCAATGGCGCGTTTCACCATCCTGTGCACCGCTTGTCTAACTTTTTCTGTCTCCTCTCCATCCCTTATCAAGATCACAGCATGGAAATTCCCATCGCCCACGTGTCCAAGAATTGTAGAAAGAAGTCCAGCATCGGATAAGTCTTGTTTCGTCTCTAGGACCAACTGGGGAAGCTTAGAGACAGGGACACAGACGTCTGTTGGCCAGGCTTTTGATCCTGGCAGGACGGCGAGACCGGGATTTTTTCGATCGCTCCACATGTCATCAGCTTCTTCTTTGGTACGCGCGAGGCTGAAGTTGCGCCCATCGTATTTCTCTACAGTTTTCTTTACAATAGCTGCAGTTTCTTGGAGCGAAGATTGAGTAGGCCCTTGGAACTTGAAGAAAAGAGTATCTTTAACGGCATATTTACGCTTCTTGGTGGTCATGCTGTGATCGTTCAGAGCGGCCATGAATTTGTCGTCGAGGAGCTCGACGCATTCTTGGGAAAAGATAGGTGGTATAGGGTAACAAGAAGAGAAATAACATACGGATTCCGACGCCTTGATTCAGAACCTCAACAACGGCCTCTGCCGCCTTCTTTACGTTCGGAAAATTGACAGACGCCACAGTCGTCGGTAAGACAGGTGCCAGACGAATCGTAACTGATCAAAGGTGTAGAGCTCAGGAACGCGATGGTCACTATGATGCTCCTGACCTTCGGTCACTATTCCCAAAGTTCCTTCGGCACCTATAAACAATTTTGTAGTGTCAAAACCAGCTGACGACTTTCGCGAACGTCGGCGAGTCTTGATCACTTCTCCAGAGGGAAGTACAACGGTCTATATGCTGAGATCAAATTGACGTGATGATAGTTGAATTTGAAGACTTGCAGCATTGAGAAACCATTCAGCTTTCGCAGTACCATAGCGCACAGCATTAGCTACGGGAAGTGAGGGCGCCACCGCTGCTCATGATGAATTGAACATACTACCAGAGCAGCCTGTACTTAACATTCCACCAATTGTGGCCTCCGGCGCAGGATCAAGCTTCAAGCATATTTAATAGCAGAACAGGTCAGATTGGCTCAAAGAGATGAAGGGATCAATGTACGCACAGGGAAAAACAACGGAATCCCTGACATTAATTGAACATGATGACAGAGTATGTGCCTCGACGGAACACAAACCTTGGTCTTGCAGGGCTTCGTTGATATCAAGCCACCTCATGCCAGGCTGGCACACCAGATCGGAGTCCGCCTCTGTATGCGACGTCATATCGAACCATTGAAGGAGACTGAAGAACTGGGTACCATGAATCTCCAGAATCTTGTTCATGTTTGACATATCAATACATATGCCTCCAACTGGACACTGTTGGTTCAATATTGTCAGTTTTCTTCGAGAGGTATAATGAAGAACTGGTTACGTCGGCTTACACCGAAAGTCTGACCTTCTAGACTTGTTGCACCTGAATAAGGGATGATCGGCATCCTATACCTGATGGCAATTTTGACAATTTTTGTTACATCCTCAGTCGATCGAGGAAAGACAACAACAGTATGAGCCACCCCTGACAATCGATAAACACGGACAACGATTCCAGGACGGGTATGGCTCACCTTCATGATGAATCAGTGGTGAGTAACCATGATTATATAATACGTCTGGGTTTGTTGTAACGAGTTCTCCTGGTGAATCTTCCTCAGGCCCAAATAACTCTTGTAACTCTTTAATCGCCTTTTTGAAGTCTTCTGGAGATCCATAGCCAAGATTTTTTTCCCGGGAATGTACTTTCAGATTGAAAAAGTCTGAATGCGCCAAACCAAACCCGGCGAGACCTGAAATAAGAACAAGTGCAAACACACCCGCACTCCCTGAGCAGGCTGCCCTTGACTTTCTGTCAGCATTCCTTTGTCTTTGTATCTGCTGTACAGGAATGTTGGAACTGGAGGAACTAATCGTGTGCAAAGTAGTGTTGGTAATAGTATGCCATGGAGGCGAAATTAAAACGGGATATATCCGAGGTGTGGGTTTAGATATCTTTGGGAGCGCCCAGACCCGTGATCTTGCCAAACATCTGAACATTGTTTTTGAACAATAACAGAGAGGACAGGGAACACACACAGCACGAAGTATTCCAACAGGGTATGATTTACACGGGACATCTTCTGAAGATCGACATCCTTATATGAGTTATCATCCTGCCACGTGTAATGGAAACAATGTCATACAATCTCATTGCCTGGTGGAAAAGAGACAAGATTCTGGCACCAGTAATAGCATTTGCATCACATGTGTTTGATGACTTCCATTAGGCAACGAGTTTCAATTAGGTCCTCGGAAGCATGATCATAAGACTTGTCATTCACTGAATCTTGTGACAGTTGCACAACGTATGTTCACCTTATGTGCGAAGGCTTGATGCTTATCGTAGTTTGTGGGAAACCACAAAAATAGTCATCCTGTGTTGCTTTGTGTTGCTCGGCTTATGTAATTTTAATTCACACCTGATCGATTTTTTTGATTCAGATTTTTTCCACCTCCCCAGTGGAATTTCAAGTGTCTAACCTTTACGAGGCATCATCCATGAGTCTTCCGGCTACTGAGGCCTTTTTATTCTGTAACAAGCAAGGTAGTGCTAAGACGCGGAGGGCTTAAGCAACGTTAACTGAGGCCGTATAGTGCAGGGTGACAAGGAGAAGGAGATGGATAAGGAGAATATGGTTTGATTGAGGGAGTAAAGTAGGCGTGAATTCATGCTCGCGTTCCTAAATTTATCGATTGGAATATGACTAGGATGATTTATTTGTCCTTTTATGAAAAGACAGTTTGAATCTAGCAAGTAGGGATTCAATTCTGAGCATATCGTCTGTCCTTTGAAGTGGCAAATTTGATTCATCTCCATGAAAACGAAACCAGATGTCATTGAGTGCCTTGACATCATCCAGCATCATCCAGAACTATGTTTACCACCAGAAGAAAAGTTTGTGGATCTTTACCGCTGATTTCAGCTTGTGTAGTATGCCATCTATCACTGCATTCGGCAACCTCATCATCATAGTTAATTACCTCAGAATTGCTCAGGAATTAATCTAGATTAATTGAACAATCCTCTGCGACGTGACTCGGAAAGTCCCGGTGTTTGCCTTCGTCGTCTATATGCGTAATCTCACACTCAGACCTGAACATTGAGACAAGAGTATGGAGTTGGATCGTAGCAGTCCAGATCCTCTCTGTTCAAGTCCTGGCTTCTGGGTGCCTTCGACGTCTTCCCAGCACCTTTCACCCACGACACCTCTGCCACTGTCGATAGCCAAAGAACAGCCTGATATGATATCCCAAAAGGAGAGTGCTGGTCTGCATCAATTGCACGCTCAACTGTCGGTCTTGCATAGGCGAGGAGGATCGAACAATCTGCGAAAAGGGACTAACAGGTCTTTTCGCATTTCTTCCTATCGCCGGTCACAAAGCCTTTGCCATTTTGGTGCCAGGCTCCAATACTTGGCCGAGAGGACGATGATTCGAACCAGCTTCCAATGCATGACCATCAGAAAGACGGAATCTCTTCTGGCCTCTCCTATCAAAACCGATATGCATCTTGTTATCTCGTGTGTCTTTGGATTCTTACAGATAATTAATTATATGCGCATTGACTTCAATGATATGCAGCCAAAAGAGCAGGTATTCCCTGCCTTTGAACCCAGTTCTTCCCTCAGCCAGTTTGAGGAAAGCTCAATCGCTCAGAGCAGTGGCTGAGGCGAGATCTCCTTCGTGGCCAACTCAGTTTTACTATACGCTGACATCCAGTAGTCTGATTCTTTGGACGATGATGAGAATTTGGTACCTACTGAGCCCGCCACGCCTTGCAATCCTTCCCCTTCCACGCGAGCAGGTGATGACCTTTCATGTATGCCAGTTCTGTCACCGGTTGTTGCTGCCGTACCACATTTCCCCTTGAGTGCAGAGGTTACTGCCAAGATCAGGATTGGAAAGTACAAGGAGCGCGAAGGCAGGACAATCGATCATGATTACTCGAGAATGAAACGTACAGACAATACCCTCTCTCCTCTTCCTCGGGCTAAATCTGACTGGGAATCATTTATGGGACTTGACGATACGACTCGAGAAAAACATCTAAACTGGCTCTTTCATGTATGATTTACCTTGAGAACTAAGAAAAGAATCTCACCTCTTCCGCTTATATGAACTAGTTTCTTCCAGAAGATGACACCGAAAGTTCTTTTTCCTCGACTTCTTCAGTAGTCTCTCTTGATTCCCGCAGTCGTTACTCTCGATTTAACAGGTCTAAGCAAAATCTGATCAACCAGCTGACAACGTCTCCTGAAACTCGATTTCACGCGGCATTGTTGTTTCTTCGTTATCATTGGCTCCTCGGATTAAATCGACCACAGAAAATTGAGACTACACATTTACCCCTGTATCCCAGCTCTGGTATCTGGGACATCACCTTGGCTTCTCTTGCGATTAGCGTGAAGGCACGCTTGGATGACTCTCGACATGAATCTTATTGATTTCTTTAATAGTTTCACAGAGATTTTCTCTTCCCCCTGGTTCCCATCGAGGCGATAGAATACCTGGATATATCACCGCATAACATGGACTATGAGGCCCTTGAAGTACCTTCACGTTCACACACGTGAATCATATCTCAATGTTTGATTTCAGTATGCTCAACACACTATGCTTGATACTTTCTCGTACGAACTTGGTATAACTCCTCAGCCAATCCTCGATCAACTTTGGATTGCACTTCCATCTCTTCGCGAGCTTTTCGGGTTTGCTGGTGGTTGGAATCAAGTGAAAAAAGAGACATGGCGATACTTGTTCACCTACCTTTCTAGCGAGTCCCACAGATTTTTGCGACAATTGTGAATGCTCATGGTTAGCTGAAATTACAGAAGCCGATGTGATGAGATTCCCGGTATCTGTTTTGACGACGGCGGCTGTCTCCCGTTCTCTTGTCTTGGTTCTTACTGAACGATACTACTACGAGTCTGACTGGAATAGCTTTTCGAATTATACGCATTTGATTGAGCAGGGTCGTGATGGGTTTGAGATGGCGAGACGATTTCGAGACGCGGCGGTTGAAGATGCAGAAGGTGTGATTTTGGATATACAAGCGGTGGTCGGTGTTTCCCAAGTGAGTTTTTTTTGGAGAAGCAGATGTGTGTTTCTTTGTGAGAGAGTGGCTCACATCATTTTTTTTTCAGATGGAAGCGGATGAATGTCTTCGATGGTCGTCGTCGGACTTTGGACGGGAATGTAGATGATTCTCGTGTGCACGATTTCTTGTCTCTTCTTTTTTCTTTTACTCACGATGCACCATCCGAGTTCTTGGCCCAGTTTTCTTTTTTTGCTGAGGAAAGTACACTAGTATTGATGCTGACACCTTCCTTTTATAATCGGTTGACCAAGACTGTTGTTTGGCTGGACATACTTTTTTTTTATACTGCGATTGTGTGTACACAGGTTAGTGAAATAGCTTATGTGATACTGGAAATGGAATTAATTGAGCTCCAACCGTCGGTGTTAATGACTGGCTGTCCATTAGTAAGCAAAACTGACGGTGTTTTTCACGTTGCTGATCGCTGAGATGTAATATCAAGCATATGATTACAATGTGGAATTAGACTACACAAAATAGAGTCTACTATAAGAATTAGCCGGGAAAAGCCAAATTTACGTTATGAAAGGCGTTAGCAAAAAAGGTTACAGGTTAGAAGATAGTAGAGTACATCATTAGAATTTAAGAGTAACATTATAGAAGAGGGGAACACGAGACAAGGTCTGACTCAGATCATATCGCCACTTTTCAGGTTTTGCCGCATGATAGATTCTCTCACTAGACAAGAAGATGAATAAATAAGTAAATTCCGATAGGCGATAGATAGGATTGCAATGCAACTTGCCTCCGGTTAGGAGTACGGCCATGGACTTGATGTCCTGAGATGTATATTGAGAAAAAGTTTTCAGAGGTAGTGATGTTAAATAGCTTACTATCGCAGAAGTCTCGTAACACATAAAAGACCTTGGTGTTACTGATAGTCGTTTCTGTAAAGAATTTTTGTTTAGTGGTTTGTAGAATAGAAATGGCAAGGCATACATGATATGATTTGAACTTGTCTTTGAAATCTGTAAAAAAAAAAAGACACCTTGTTAGATGAAATGGGCGAGGGTGTATGGGATATCGGCCTGACATTTCGTGACTTGCGTGATTTCGTTTGAAAGATTCCCATAGCTTGGAACAAATTGCTTGACCTGAACACCCGATGTTAGTGTAGACGCTAGCACGTCTTTCTGTGTGTGTGTGCAGACGTAAGAGTGTCAGTTCATATTCCAAGATATCATGAAAGAGAAGCTTCTGACCTTGTTGAAGAAAACAATGAGGTTCGCTGCTGCCAATAGTCTATTTGAACAAAGTTGACGCCACAAGTTGAGGCTGTCTTCCTGATAATGTTTATCAGCATTTTTTGAGACGGAGGTGGCAATAAACACCAGACCAAACGATTGACACGTGGATCTTCTTCGAGAGTCAGGTTGAACGCAAGTGGTGCGAGGAAAAGTATGGCTTGAACTACTCGTATGTTTTTTTTGAGTTTTCGATCAAGGAACATAGTTTAGAAAGAATCCTCACCGTCATCAAAGAATGGTGCCCAAGACGCTCGCTTCAGATGATAGAATTTCGTTTTGTCAGGAGATGATTATGAAAGGAAAAAAAAATCAGTTGAACATACCTGACTTCTGCTTCCGCCTACATCCGTGATATATACGTCAGAGTTGGCGCCACCCTTCTGAACAACAAAGTGGTGTTCTTCGACACCAATTGTCTGTAAGCGAGCCCGGATGATATCGGCTAAAGGTCAAGGATTCAGAGCGGGAGTGAGTGTAAAAATTGATAAAAAGGTATACATACAATCCGTGGGCAAGTAATCAGGTCTCGCGATTCGCTCTGCGTCGTTCATGAAACTGAGAGATCATGAATGAGCAACAACAAAGATCCGATCATCCATGCTGATGGACTTACAATCCTGCCTTTTCTTCCAGCTGAACATTTCGCTTTGACAATATTCTGCGGACTTCTTGATCTCTCCAGAGAGACACTATCTCTTCCTTTTGGGCGATCAGAGCCTGACTTGGATCACTTTCATCGCTGATGGAATGTTGGGATCGTCTTTTGTCGAGACGACTTGGATTTGAATCACCTGCATTTGAAGGATGAAATGTCCTTAGAAACGAGGAAGATGAAGGAACGACTGCCTAACTTTGATGTGCCTGGAGTAGAGCCTTCCAACCACTTCCAGCTCGAACACATACATCTTTGGTAGTATCTTTAAATTCGGGAGCGAGCATCTGCATGAGATTGGCCTCGATAACAAAGAGGGGGGATAGACTGAGCCGAACACGTCGGAAATTTCGGACTGTCGGGCTCGCCTCCGTTGTAGGTGTCGAAAGGTCATATTCGGCAAAAAGGGCCTCAATAATGGTCCGGATGTTACTAGGCGAATGACTGTATTCGTATTGCGCTGCTGTTTCGAGAAACTGAAGCACATACTTGATGAGGTTAAGTTGGACGATGACTTTCCACATCAGGCGATTAGACTCAAATTGGCGAGGGGCAAAAGCCAACTGGAAATCTGGATTGGTTTTTTTGAATGAGACTTCGGAACATCGGGTTAAAAGTTACATACTCTTGAGAACGGAACTCTTTTGCCAGAGAAATCGAATGAGTTGACATGAATCCTGCTCCATGCATCGAGAGAACATACCTTGCCGCTTTCTGATTGACCTGCACATTCAGCTCAGTTTTAACTTCTTCAGTGTAAATCGGTGAGCCTCGCACCTAGCAACAGGATTTTGACTGCTTTGTTCCTCCGCTCCAGCACGATCTTGGTCTCCAGCAAGCTCTCATCGATCTCCTTGCTCCTCTTGATTGCCTCGTGCAATGACTTGACGCGGACAGTCGCTTGTTCCTCCGATTCACCAGGCAAAGGAGCATTCGACCATCGAGCATAGAATGGATTGAAAGGAGTTGATGATGCATGAGGAATGGAGGCTGGTATAGACATGCCTTTAGGATGAGTAGACACTTGGGTGAGGCACTTTTGTACTGGAGAAACCCTGCAGATGGAATGAAGAGGAGGCGAAAAACTCGATGTTCGCATGTAAATTAATTAGTAAATTAATCTCCATTTAGTTGTGACTGTCTTCTGCCAGATTAGGTTAAGCATTGTATTTTGAGATCTACCGTCATCGGACGAGATCCAGTCGACCCGGAGTGACGGTAAGGCGAAAGGAAGGGAATGACACTATAGCTATCTTTGCAAGTGAGCTGTCGACTAGGATTCTATTTTGCACCTTCCTGATTTGACTTAGGGCTTAGTTTCCCTAAAAGGACAGGGGTCGATAAATTTAGTGTTCATATAACACGCTTTGCCGGATCACTGGGCTGTTTTTCACAAGATGGAAAATGTTGAACACCAAGCATAACAAAACCAGGGAGCGCCAGGAACACCCTGACTGCAAACTGAAACAGATCATCGCAACTGAAACAGATCATCGCAACTGAATCTCCGAATAACGTCACTCACTTCTCGCTTCCTATAATATTCAGTGAACGTAACCAACCAACAACGGCAATCGGAGGTCACCCCAATTCCATTGAAAGTGGCTCGGCGGACTGTCCAAGTCATTATATAGCCTTGTTGATCGAGAAATTTATTATGGCATAACATCATTGTCCAGACTATAGTAGAGAGGGGGTCGGTTGCTGATGTCGCCACCAACATGTAGTTAGACATGTCTCAGATCAAACACAACATGTGGAACATATCTCTTTGAGTGAAGGCTGCACGGACTCCGGCTGCGCGTGTATCCGGATCTTGAAACCAGAGTCTGATCGGATCAATCTGACAATGACCTACCCCTCCCGCAATGCAATTGTGAAGAAGATCCCATTATTCATGTAGTTTAAAAATGAATTCAGATCTGCATTTAGATTCCAGATACTATATATGGGTATATCCACACAAATTATCCCAGCCTCGCCCAGTCCATCTCCCTTTTTGATCGTATTGTGCCCTCAAGATCGACTAGATGCCGCATCGTCGGTCGTCCGTGTGGACAATTCCATGGCTGTTCTATCATACCCATATGACGTACGACCTGTTATGGGAAATCATCTCAATACCAAATCTAGCGCAAGTTAAAATATTCAATGCTTACACTCAGCATTTGGTGTCGATTCATAGGCATGCCAACCATGACACTCTTTCTGCAAGCTCTCATAGCAAACATACTTCGCGCTTTGACACATCTGACTGTCTGACCGTTCGGTCGGTCCCTCATCAAGTGAATCAGCTCTTCGAGATCTGGTTAGTAAGCAAATGTCAGTGGAAATAAACAACAAGCACATTCAACAATTTACCCTTCATATCAAATACAGTACTGTTACTAACAGGTTGAGCCGTTAATATCAGTCGCGAGGAGCCTGGAAGGACGTCTCCTTCCTTGATCTCAATTTCAAACCCGTTTTTCCTGAAAATGTCAAGGTTCTCAGTAGCAAGTACTTCATCTGATGCGGTCAATTCGAGGGGTCGAGGCCTATTGATCCACATTCAGTCATCAATCACATAGGACCTTGAGAGCCATTCACCGAAAGAGCTTTTGAGACCGGATAACCGTTGTTTGCTGAAGGCTCTCAAAATTATATTTCTCATCAGCTGCGTGTTGGTCGACAATGAACAGGTCATCCATCATTCGGTCAGAAAGAGCAATCGATTTTCTTCGTCTCGCAATGATGAAACCGAGATTAAACTGCCCGACAACCTCCATTTCCGCAAAGTCTGTTTTGTCAACGACACGCGAGAGTACTTCAACAACTCTTGTCTCGTTATCAACGTTGCCAATCCCAGCATCTTCGAGAATGGCGTCATCACGTGGTGTTGTTGGCGACTGTACTCTCGGAAGACAGGGTGTCATGCTTTGGTAATTTGATCTAATTTTGTCCATGTCGAAATTTATGGAAATATCATCGTTTCCACTTGTCCTGATGAATTCTGTTTGTACCAGGGGCTGGGTCAGCGAGGCAGCAGAACTCGATGTTATGCTTTGTTGAACAGAGCTAAGGACAGAAAGTGCATCTGGATCATCATCATCAATCTCCATTTCATCGTGATGAGCTTCAACCGGTAGAATCGCGGGAACTTCAACGTCAGCTGCTAAATCACTGATCAGAGTACTGTTGTCTCCCGAATCTACGGGAGGGGTGGCCTGCGAACCCTCCTCATCCACCACGTCTTCGTCGTCCGAGGTATTTCTTTCAAGTCGAATGCCATCGACCGCATTTTGATTTTTATCTACCGACTGGGATTGGTTTGAAGCGAAACCGGCCAGGAAATGTTGCATTGTCATAGACCCTTTCCGAATTCGACTGGACCTGTCTGTATGGCCTTTGGTGGTAGATCGGTCGTGTTTGGAGTTTTGATGGGAGTCTGCATCTGCGGGGTTTCTTTCATCTGTCTCAATCAAAACCGAAGTTGTCGAGGACGATCGATCTCCAGCGTCACATTTATGTTTCTTGCGGGGAGCCTCCAGAGAGGTGTCATCTGAAAGCTCAGTGGCTCTATCGACGTGGCCCGTCAGGTGAGAGGGATTTGATCGGTGCCAAGAAGCCCTTGAAGTATCGAGAACAACATCGATATCTGGTATGTGTTTCTCGGCCCCAACAACCGGGTGCTGGACTAGCATTCTGGAGGAATCTGCAGGGTTACTGACAGATTCAATTGCACTGACAGATTCAACTGAGTTCATGCCATCGTCAGGATCGGGGATAAAGAGCGGTTCCTTTGAAGCTGTATTTTCGTTAATCGACTTTGTGGGAGTAGTAATTGATGTAGATGAAGATGTTGACTGAGAATCAGCTCGCTTGGAAGCTTTTTGTTCACGCTTAGCAGCAAGCGATGATAAGTGCCTGGCCATACGAGAGGTATTGTTGGTAACCGTCAACCTTGGGTGTTCTGAAGAAAGATGATCCAATGATGTTTGAACAGGTTCCAGCGGTTGAGTGTTATTGATGACATCAAAGGTAGAACGTTGAGGGTCAAAATGGTTCTCCAAGGCGGTCTATACATCGTATTGATCAACGTGCATGAAAAATAAAAAAAAGCTAACTCGCTCTGAGAGCAGTGATCAGGTTGTCTTCACTGTAAAGGAAGATAGTCCTCTTGTCCGGTAAAACATTCACATCGCAGGCATCTGAGAAACGAGAAAGTGAGCAGGTCATATTTCTGAGTCAAGGGCAGCAAACCAGGTGCAACGATGAAATCGGCGACGAGAAAGGGCGACTGAGTTGCATTAAACGACCGATACACTTCGTTGAATGCTTTCTGAACCTGACACCCATATGAGATTCGATCCCCGAGATTCCCGGTTAACCTCCATACCTTGCTCAGTGTACAAGGCCGGCCATTGACATAAAGGAATTGTCGATCCGTTCCTGTTCTTCCACAAGCGGTATTGAATTTGGATATAAGCCCACGGACAGATACAAAAAGTCGGCCTTCGTCAACTACTTGTGCGGTCCGCGCCCTAGAGTCCGTCAAACAAAAGTGATCGAAGACAACAATAAAACTCACAGGAACTGCTTGCTTCCTCGTTCCTTTTCCACTTCCAGATCAAGGTCTAAATCAACGACATTATCGAGTGCTTTTGGACCCCAAAGTGCAGTCACAGAACATCTGATAGAGGGTGCTCCTTGGGTGGCAATCAGATGGGTTTTGGTGCCCTTGTCCGACTGGTTGTATACATTCAAACGAACACCTGGGTCAACGGTGCAAGGTAGGAGGGCATAAGCATTCAGGAGGGCGAGTGCCTTGGAAAATTCTCGTTTTATGTTTCGTCCAAGTTCCTTGCGGCGGACAGGAAGAGGCTGGAATAAACCTTTCAATGTGACTGTGGTACCTCTCTAACGAGTACGTCAGTTCCGAGAAAAACAAGACAAAAGTGCTCACTTGTCTAGCGACTGTCTTACGTTGCTTTATCCTGCCATTTGTATCCAATTCCAAGCAAGTCCCCATAGGAGCGGCGGTCGAAGTCACAATTTGGACAGACTGACATAGAGCGCACAGAGAAGACAAAGCTTCACCACGAAAACCAAATGTCTCCAATGACAAAAGATCGTCATATGTCCTTAACTTAGAGGTATGGTGCTTCAGTCCTGGATCGAATTGAATCACAACCCTCTC
>Ga0153951_1000257_pt1 | contig 19827 bp, 21 predicted proteins | sample TSNJ035MetaG_FD_102278 | JGI IMG/M metagenome (GOLD analysis project Ga0153951, IMG submission 102278) | Attine ant fungus gardens microbial communities from New Jersey, USA - TSNJ035 MetaG | ecosystem: Host-associated > Fungi > Mycelium > Unclassified | place: USA: New Jersey, Wharton State...
GATGCGGACCTTGCGCCGTTTCTGAACCGTGCCCTGAGAGCAGATTGGCCGCTGGCAGACGTCAATCATGAACTGACGGACGATGTTGCCCGGCGGCTAGGGGCGGCAGCGTTGACCGTGCTGTCGGTCTATCATCCGGCATTGAAGCCCATGCTGAAGGTCAAGATAGAGTCGCCCCCTACTGAGTGACAGCACGCCCAATTCATTGCGCAAGAGCGGGGGCAGTGTCGCGGGTTTCGATCTCGCGTTCTTCGCCCCGTTCGAGCGTCGAGTCGTTTACGTTGTCGCTGTCCATGATGACGCGGATCGGCGCGCGGCCATCGTTGTACACGTTGGTTTGCCTTTGCATGTTCTCCATCAGGGGTTAGCCCTTCAGCGGGCAAATTCGGAGTTATCTGATAGCGCGCGACCGGCCCGCGCGCTTACGGTGAACGTTTTCAACCAGTCCTGAAAATGGAGCAAATGAAACAGGAAAACGGTGGGGCGGATCGGTTGGACCAGAAAGAGTGTCTGGGTTGTCGCATTATCTATTCGATCTTTTCCAACTTCCCGCCGATGCCATCGGCACGGGCTTATAACGTCGAGACCGGCGAGTTCTTTCCGTTTGACCGGCTGCGCTCGCTGCCAAACGGTTACGAAATGGCCAAAGCCCAGGGCATCGCATGGACGTGCGATTGTCGCGGACGCTCACGAACCCCGCCGCAGAACCTCGGCAATGCACAGCCGTTCGGGTACAAGCCGCTTGACGCGCCTAACGGCGATGCTGAAACCTATGGCGGTATGCCAACTGAGAACGGCCCGCCTAATACGTGGGTCGAGAATCCATCTGGAAGTGGGCAATTGCGGCTGTATGATGCCAACGGCAACGCTGCCGTTGATATTGATTTTGATCACGACTATGGTTTTGGTGCGCCGCATTCGCACAATTGGGATGGCCGGAGTCGTGACCTTGGGAATGCCGTGTCAATTCTCCCTTATTAATATTGCGATATGGATAATTTGAAAGATTTTGAGTATTTTCATGACTGGTATATGGACACGCTTCATGTATCAAAAGAACGCGAAACACTAACACTTGGTATGTACCTGCAAGACCAGCGCGCGTCCGTATCTTTCGTGGGGATGAACCGGTGTGTACTCGAAGATCTCGGGCTACAGAACATCGTATACGAGATTAAAGTACTGGAACCGGGAACTCCGCGTTATGAGAAAGCGCAACTGGTACTCGCCAAGTCCCAACATTGGACGGATAGACAACCTTGCAAAATTGCGCAGCTTTTCTCAACCTGTGGCGCGGAACTTGTTATCGAGTTTGAAACGTTAGAGGTTATTGCGGCATGAGTATGAGAGTCCCTGCCATAGAAATAGAATGGCGTTTGTCCGTGCTAAAAGGTTTTGCAGTGGACTGGCATTAGTCGCGCAGCGGATATGCTCACCTTGGGTTTTGGACCGAAGCATGAGGAGAGAAACTTCTATGGCGTACCCAGGCAAGTCAGCGCATGGGCTTTGCATATTCAGTGCGCCTGGACCTTGAGTAAGGCGGGAAAAAGTATCCCGACTGAAAAATCCCTGGTGGGTTTTGATGAGGAAGTCAACGCGTTTGTAATTTCTCTGAGAGAAGCGTTAGCTCGACTTGCCCCGGTCATTGTCGAAGGTATATCGGCCAACTCGGAATGCGGCCTGGTCATTTCTCTGTCGCAATCGTTCCGTTTGATCGTAGCAACGAACGGAGCGGGGGACGATGAGGACTGGCGGTTCTTCGAGAAAAAACGCGATGCGCGGCATCTTGTGATTGAAGGTGGCCGGATTGTGCCGCAATCATTCGATTGAGATGCGAATCACAAAGCGCGCGCGCCTGGCTGGCGAACTTGGTTGCTTCGTACAGAAGTACGCGCGCAAGGCACGCCCTGGCGGGCTTGACCCGAACGATCGCAAATATGACAGGAAAATCGAGAAGGCGATGCGGGCGCTCCGCCCGGACGAACTTTCCGAATTGCTGTCCGACGATGTGGGGGATCACGGCGATGATGGAAGCGATGGGTGGCACGGTCGAGATTGATGAATATCGATAGAGCATCGCTCGAATGCACAAGCCGATCCATGCCGCCGCCATGGTCGCTGAAGCGGGCGGGTTTGGGCGAAGCCTATACGTGGTATCGGGTGCTTTGCGCGCAGGTGCATACGAGCGTGTCAAGCCTGATCTTGCGTCACGCGAGCCGGGAGCGGATGACCGAACTCGACTACTGTCGACCGGATGACCGGTCCGTGGTCGGGACGTTGCTGATGATCGCGGTCTATCTGCTGGTGCGCGCCGGGGGCGAACTGCGCCGCTTTACCGACCTGACCGAAGCCGAAGTGCAAGCGGTCGGCGAAGAAGCAAGCGGCGTATGGGAAACCGGTCAGGCGGAAGGGGCGCGTGACCTGAAATCCGCCCCGTCGTGCCGCCTGTGTGGGTCGGTGCAAAACATAGCGAAAAATCACTTACACCGGCCCTTACACGGATTCAGAAAGCAAAAAGCCCAGCCGGTTAGGGCTGGGCTAAGTGCTTGAATCTGTTGGTGCCGGAAAGAGGAATCGAACCCCCGACCTTCGCATTACGAATGCGCTGCTCTACCGTCTGAGCTATTCCGGCATCAGGAGAAGCGAGATTATAGGGATTACTTTGGTGCTTTGGCAAGCCCCTCGGCGCATTTTTTTATTTCGAGATCACTTTTTCGCTTCGAGGTGATAGCGGGTCACGCGATCGACCTCGTTCTTCGAACCGAGGAACACCGCGACGCGCTCATGCAGGCTCTTCGGCTGAATGTCGAGGATGCGCTTTTCGCCATTGGTCGCGGCGCCGCCGGCTTGCTCGACGATGAACGCCATCGGATTCGCTTCGTACATCAGACGCAATTTGCCCGGCTTGTCCGGCGTGCGCTTGTCGGCCGGGTACATGAAGACGCCGCCGCGATTGAGGATACGATGCACGTCGGCGACCATCGATGCGATCCAGCGCATGTTGAAGTCGGCCTGGCGCGAACCTTCCTTGCCGGCCTTCAGTTCGCCGATGTACTGCTGAACCGGCGGATACCAGTGACGCTCGTTCGAGGCGTTAATCGCGTACTCGCGCGTTTCGACCGGAATGCGCATGTCGCTTTGCGTGAGCACCCACGAGCCGAGTTCGCGATCGAGCGTGAAGCAGTTCACGCCGTTGCCGGTGGTCAGCACGAGCACGGTTTGCGGGCCGTACACCGCATAGCCCGCGGCGACCTGCTGCGTGCCCGGTTGCAGGAACGACTGCTCGGTGGCCTGATGGCCGTCCGGGCAGCGCAGTACCGAGAAGATCGTGCCGATCGACACGTTGACGTCGATGTTCGACGAGCCGTCGAGCGGATCGAACACGAGCAGGTATTCGCCCTTCGGATAGTTGGCCGGGATCGGGAAGAACTGCTCCATTTCCTCGGACGCCATGCCAGCCAGGTTGCCGCCCCATTCGTTGGCTTCGAGCAGGATTTCGTTCGAGAGGATGTCGAGCTTCTTCTGCACCTCGCCCTGGACGTTTTCGCTGCCCGCCGAGCCGAGCGCATCGCCGAGCGCGCCTTTGCTGACGTGGTAGCTGATCGCCTTGCAGGCACGCGCAACGACTTCGATCAGGAGGCGCAGGTCGGCAGGCAGGTTGTTGGTTTCGCGCTGCTGCTCGATCAGGTACTTCGTGAGAGTGGTACGACGTTGCAAAGACATTGCTGTACTCCGGGGAGGCTAGAGGAATATCGGGATTTTAACCGTTCGTTGTGTCGGCTCCATGCATTTGCTGTGCTGAGGCGTGCGACGCCGTGTGGTGCGGCGTGGCATCGTTTGCCGCACGTATGGCGCGGCAGCCTTCAGCCCTTGCGGCGCGCCTTGCCGGCGGCGTTGCCGCTGACGCTCGCCGCGAGCGCCGCGGCCCGCGCGTGGCCGGCCGGCACGCTCGGCATTTTCGGGCGCTCGGCGCGCGGCAGCGGTTCGATCTCGCGCGCGATCTGCTCGCCCGCGGCGGCGGTGGCGACGCGCAGGTCGTAGGCGATTTGCAGATTGAGCCAGAATGGCGCGCTGGCGCCGAAGTAGCGCTCGAGCCGCAGCGCAGTATCGGCGGAGATCGCGCGGCGGCCGCGCACGACGTCGTTGACGCGCGGCGCCGGCACTCGCAGCGCGAGCGCGAGCGCGTTGACGGACATGCCGAGCGGCTCGAGAAACTCGCTGCGTAGAATCTCACCGGGATGGATCTCGGCAATGACCTCGCCCGTATCGACGTCCGAGAAATCGATGCTGTTGAGCGCGGAGCGTTTGATGACCATGTCGGTCTCCCAATAGTCAGTGATAGTCGACGATCTCGACATTCAGCGCGTCTTCGCCCACGAAATGAAAGCAAATGCGCCATTGCGCATTGATGCGAATGCTCCATTGCCCGCTGCGCAGGCCCTGCAAGGCTTCGAGCCGGTTGCCGGGCGGCGCGTGCAAATTCGCGATGGAGCTTGCGGCGTCGATCATCAGCAGCTTGCGATAGGCGAGCGCCTGGATGTGATGCGGCAGCGAATGCACGAACTTGCCCTGGAAGATTCTCGCGGTGGCCTTGTCGGCGAATGTCAGTATCATGGATGATATAACGAGTCACGTTAAATGTAAATAATTAAACCGAGGCGTATACTTTCTCCTTGCGAACGAGGCATGAACAGTCGGCCAGATGGCTAATGTCGCCACCGCCAGACGAAAAAAAGCCGGCAACGCGTGCCGGCTTTTTGGTGCGGTGTGAAGCTCAGCGAGGCATCACGCCAGCGCCTTCTCGACGATCTCGCGCACGTCGCGCGATTTCACCTGCGCGGCCACTTTTTCGAGCGCCGCGCGCATGCTGTCGCGCAGCGCCGGCGTGAAGCGGCGCCACAGTTCGAGCGAGCGCGCGAGGCGCGCGGCCACCTGCGGATTGAGCGCGTCGAGCGCGATCACCTGGTCGGCCCAGAACGCGTAGCCCGAGCCGTCTTCGGCGTGGAACTGCGCGGGGTTCGCCGCGCAGAAGCTGAAGATCAGCGAGCGCGCGCGGTTCGGGTTCTTCAGCGTGAAGGCCGGGTGCGTCATCAGCTTGCGCACCGTGTCGATAACCGGGTGCTGCGCGCTGCCGCGCTGCGTCGCCTGCAACGCGAACCACTTGTCGATGACGAGCGGCTCCTTCTCGAAGCGCCGGTAGAAGTCGTCGAGCGCGTGCTGCGCCTCGGCGCTGCCGCCTTGCGGCGCGCCCGCGTTGAGCAGCGCGGAGAGCGCTGCCGCGCGGTCGGTCATGTTGTTCGCGGTGTCGTATTGCGCGGACGCGAGGCGCACGGCTTGCGCCGGATCGTCGAGTTCCGCGAGATACGAGAGCGCGAGATTCTTCAACGCGCGATGACCGGCCGCCTCGGGCGTCGCTTCATAGTCGCCCGGCGTGCGATGCTGCTCGTACACCTTCAGCCAGTCGTCGCGCAGCGCGTTGGCGAGGCGCTTGCGCACGAACTGCCGCGCCGCATGAACCGCGGCCGGGTTCGACTCGGCCATCTGCTCGGCCAGATACGCTTCGGACGGCAGCATCAGCGCGAGTTCGCGGAACGCCGGCGATAGCGTCTCGTCGGTCAGCACGCGCGCGAACGCGGCAACCACCGAGTCGTCGAGTTGCAGCGCCGCGCCCGTGGCCGCGCGTGCGGCGAGCGCGAGCAACTCGCGCGTGGCGAGCCGCTGGCCGGCTTCCCAGCGGTTGAACGGATCGCTGTCGTGCGCGAGCAGGAACGCGAGCTGTTCGGCCGTGTAGTCGTATTCGACGATGACCGGCGCCGAGAAATTGCGCAGCAGCGACGGCAGCGGTTCCTGCGCGACGTCGACGAACGTGAAGGTCTGCTCGGTCTGCGTGAATTCGAGTACGCGCGTGGTCGATGCCGCCGCCTGCGCCTCGCCGTCGAGCCGCAGCGGCAGATCATGGCCGTCCGCGCCGATCAGGCCGAGCGCGAGCGGAATCAGCAGCGGTCCCTTCTGCGTTTCGCGCGCGGCCGGCGCGGCGTCGCCGTAACCTTGCCTGAGCGTCACGCTGTAGCGCTGCTGCGCGGCGTCGTAGCGGGTGCGCGCCGATACGCGCGGCGTGCCGGCCTGGCTATACCAGCGCTCGAACTGCGCGAGGTCGCGGCCGTTCGCGTCGGCGAGCGCGTGGCGGAAGTCGTCGCAGGTCACGGCCTGGCCGTCGTGGCGCGCGAAGTACAGGTCCATGCCCTTGCGGAAACCGTCGCGGCCGAACAGCGTCTGATACATCCGCACGACTTCCGAGCCTTTCTCGTAGACGGTCATCGTGTAGAAGTTGTTGATCTCGACGTAGCTCTCCGGGCGCACCGGATGCGCCATCGGGCCCGCGTCCTCGGCGAACTGCATCTGGCGCAGCACGCGCACGTCCTCGATGCGCTTGGTCGCGCGCGCGGCTTCGTCGCTGCTGCCCGTCTGGCCGCCCGCCATGTCGGCCGAGAACTCCTGGTCGCGGAACACGGTGAGCCCTTCCTTCAGGCTCAGCTGGAACCAGTCGCGGCAGGTCACGCGGTTGCCGGTCCAGTTGTGGAAGTATTCGTGGCCGACCACCGCCTCGATGTTCGCGAAGTCGGTGTCGGTGGCGGTTTCGGGGTTCGCGAGCACGTACTTCGTGTTGAAGATGTTGAGCCCCTTGTTCTCCATCGCGCCCATGTTGAAGTCGCTGACCGCGACGATCATGAAGCGGTCCAGATCGAGTTCGAGCCCGAAGCGCGCCTCGTCCCATTGGATCGAGTGGATCAGCGAGTCCATCGCGTGACGGGTCTTGTCGAGATCGTGCGGTTCGACCCACACCTGCAGCAGCTTTTCCTTGCCCGAGCCGGTCTTGACGCGTTCTTCGAGCGCGACGAGCTTGCCCGCGACGAGCGCGAACAGGTAGCTCGGCTTTTTGAACGGGTCTTCCCAGCGCGCGAAATGGCGGCCGTCGGGCAACTCGCCTGCTTCGAGCAGATTGCCGTTCGACAGCAGCACCGGATAGTCGGCCTTGCTCGCGCGCAGTGTGACCGTGAAGCTCGCCATCACGTCGGGGCGATCGAGGAAGTAGGTGATGCGGCGAAAGCCCTCGGCCTCGCACTGCGTGAAGAAGTTGCCGCTCGAGACGTACAGGCCCGACAGCGTGGTGTTGTCCGCGGGATTGCAGATACTGGTCAGCGTCAGCTCGAAGCTGTCCGGCACGTCGTCGAGCACGAGGCCATGCTCGTGCGGATGCGCATGGGAAAACGGCTGGCCGTCGAGTTCGGCGCCGACGAATTCGAGCTGCTCGCCCATCAGTTCGAGATGCGCGGCACGCGCCGCGTCCGGGTTGCGGCGCACGCGCATCGTATTCCTCACGACCGTGCGTTCGGGGACCAGATCGAATTCGAGCGCGACGGTGTCGATCAGGAAGGCGGGCGGCGCGTAATCGGCGCGGCGGATCACATTGGGCGTTGCGGTATCGGCCATGGCGTTCTGTGGTGGTGGACTCGAGCGGTCAGGCGCGCGCAGGGCGCGCGAGCCGGGCTTGGTCGAGCCATTGTACAAAGCCGCGGGCGATTGTGCGGAACGATGCGGGGGCGAGCTTCGAAGCCTGGCGGTACGACCTGACTGTGCGGCCTGGCCGGGCGTCGATAGCGGGCCGCCGGCTTCGTTGCGCCTTGGCCGGGAAGAACCTTTTGCCGGCCGGCGAGGTCAGCGTATTATCGGGCGCTGCGCGCGGCGGCAGTCCGTGCGGTCAGTGTGGTCCGTGAACGCGTGGCGGCGGGTTCCGCGCCTCGGGCCGGCATCGATCCGCTTCGGCGGATCAGGTCGCGCGAAGAGGTCACGCGAAGAGGTCACGCGAAGAAGCGCGCCACCGGCACGGAATAATCGCGCTCGATCCACGGTTTTAATTGCAGCACTTCAGACGCATCACGAGGTAGACCATGAACACCGATCGATGGACGCGCCGCATCATGCTGCTGTTCGCGGCACTGACGTTGCTGCTCGCCGGCTGCACGACCTATGTGACGACCCAGGTCACGGCGTTCTCCGCGTGGAGCGGCAGCGACGCGACCCGCACCTATGCGTTCACGCGACACGAGGATCAGCAGAACAATCTGGAGCTGACCGCGTACGAGCGGATCGTCGCGAACGAACTGGCCGCGCAGTCGTTCCGCGAGGTTCCTCGCAACGAGGCGCGCTATCTGGTCGAACTCGCCTACGGCATTCGCTCGGACATCGTGACCGTCGCGGAACCGGTCTATTACAACCCGTGGCCCGGTCCGTACTGGGGCCGGCCGTTCGATCCGTGGGGGCCGTGGGGACCGTTCCCGACCGCTTACGTGAATCAGAGCTACCCGGTTTTCACGCATCTGCTCGGCATCCGGATGACCGAGCGCGCGAGCGGCAAGGAGGTCTACAACGTGAGCGCGCGTAATTTCGGCGGCGAGTCGTCGCTGGTCAGGGCGATGCCGTATCTCGCGCGCAGCGCGCTCGCCGATTTTCCGCTCGGCAACGGCGCCGTGCATACGGTGAAGATTCCGGTCGGCAACGGCGGCATGGCGGTGACAGAGGTGTCGATGCCGGCTGCGGCGCCGGCGTCGGCGTCGGGCACCTCGGGCTCATCGGCCACCAAGCCAGGGCAGTAAGCCGCGCTCGCGCGGTACGTCGGCACCCGGCGCACCATGCAAAACCACGCAAAAACGGCCCGGCAGGCGTGATCCGCCGGGCCGTTCGCTTTGCCGCCTAAACCCCCACCCCGAGCAGCGCCATCGCCCCGAGCACGACGAACATCACCGCCGCGATGCCGTGCACGAGCTTCGTCGGCAGACGATGCGCGAAGCGGTCGCCGAGCAGAATCGCCGGCACGTTGGCGATCATCATGCCGAGCGTCGTGCCGGCCACCACGCTGAAGAAATCGTGAAAGCGCGCGGCGAGGGCGACCGTCGCGATCTGCGTCTTGTCGCCCATTTCCGCGATGAAGAACGTGACCACCGTCGCGCCGAACACGCCGAAGTGCGTGCGGTTGGTGTTGGCTTCCTCGTCGTCGAGCTTGTCGGGCACGAGAATCCACAAGCCCATGCCGATGAACGAGGCGGCGAGCGCCCAGCGCATGATGGCCGGCGTCAGCATCGAGCCGAGCCACGCGCCGAGCGCGCCGGCGCCCGCGTGATTGATCAGCGTCGCGACGAGCACGCCGAGAATGATCGGCACGGGTTTGCGGTAGCGGGCGGCGAGCACGAGCGAGAGCAGTTGCGTCTTGTCGCCGATTTCGGCGAGCGCGACCGCACCGGTCGAAATAAGGAAGGCTTGATTCACTTTGAAGGGATTCCTCGGGCCGAATCATGAACGAGCGACGACCCACGACACGCCGGGCCCTGTTGCGGCGCGTGTGGATCATCGGTCTCGCCAGGCCAGAGGCTGCGGCTGCCATGGCCGTGACGGCCAAGTCTGTTGACAGGCGCCCTCGCGAACCGCACGTGCGGCGAAACGCGGTGCGGACGTGCTGCGAGGCGGCTACTCCCCAATGAGGGCCGGAGTATAACAGAGCCGGCGGTGCGTTTACCGCGGATATCGGGCCGATACCGGACTGATACCGGTCTGATATTGCACGGATGTTGCGCGGATGCCGCGCCGCGCATACGGCGCCGGCTGCGGCGGTTTGCAACAATTGCCAGGAACGGCCGCAAACGATTTTCGGAAAGCAGGGCACCGCTCCCGTCTCTCCCGCCACCCCGAAAATTGCCGCCGGCCCCGCGCGCAAGCCTTCCCGGCGGGCCCGCCGCAGCGTTCCGGCCATTTTTGTCAATTCGTCTGACAGTTTGTTGTTTTAAGGCTCGGATACAGATGGATACGTCTTTCCTGGCTGATTTAATCCAGAATATTCAGTATGATTCCGGCGACAAAAGGAGCCTGAGCCAAATCTCGCAGACCCATTGACAAAGGCGCCTAAATAATCGGGGCCAATTGCCGATAATTCGCTGAATCCCCCCTAAGAAGATTGGTCGATCCCGGCTGAAAACATCCCGATCCGCGCGGCGCCACACGCTGTGACGGCTGTATATTCCGTCAGGCGCTTGAGCCTTTTCCCGTTTCTACGCGCGAACACCGTATGCCCGATCTGCACTGGACCATTCCGGTCGGTCGCTGGTCTAGCTGGCCGGCTACCGCATCTGCCGCACCCGATATCGGCTTTATCGAGCCGATCGTGCGGCGGCGTCTCAGCACGCTGTCCAAAGCCGCGCTCAAGGTTGCGCACGATTGTGTCGCGCGCGAGCCGGTGCGCGTGGTTTTCGCGTCGCGGCACGGGGAATTGCGGCGCACCACCGACATCCTGCGCAGCATCAGCGCCGGCGAACCGGTTTCGCCGACCGCGTTCAGCCTGTCGGTGCTCAATGCGATGACCGGCGTCTTCGGCATTGCGCGCGGCGACCGCTCGGCCGCGAGCGCGGTGTCGGCCGGCGCGCAAACGCTCGGCTATGCGCTGCTCGAAGCGTATGCCCAATACGCGACGCAACCCGACTCGCCGGTGCTGCTCGTCTACGCCGACGAACCGGCCGATCGCGCTTACGGCACGATCGAAGACGAAGTACAGGGCGGCGCGCTCGCGCTGCTGCTCGACGACACGGCGGCGGCCGGGCACATCGTATGCTCGCTGTCCCGCGCGGCCGGCTCGCAGCCCGCGCCGGTTGACGGCGCCGCGGCCAACGTAACTGCGGCCAACGCTAATCTGGCCAGTAACCTGGGCGCCAACCCGGGCAACGCTGCCGCCGAAGCCGCTGCCGCCGCTAACAACCCGCCTGCCAACCCGAACACCCTCGCCGCCGACACCGCCGCAACCCGCTTCCCCACCCAGAGCCAGGCGCTGCTGCACTGTCTCGAAACCGGGCAGCCCGCGTGCTGGGAGCGGGCCGGCGCCCTCTGGCACTGGAGATGGCATGACCGCGCGGCTTGATTATCTGTGGCGTCTTTGCGCGACCGGCATGGCCTTCGTCGTGTTCGGCCTCTGCGGCATGCTGTTTTCGGTGCTTGTGTTTCCGCTCGCGTGGCTGTGGCCGCATCGCGCGTCGCGGCAGCGCGCCGTGACCGCTGTGATCCACTGGTTTTTCCGCGCGCTCGTCGCGGTGCTGCGCGGCGTCGGCGTGATGGAACTCGAAGCGTCGGGCGCGGCCGCGCTGCGCGCGGGCGGCCCGGCCGTCGTCGTCGCCAATCATCCGACCTATCTCGACGTGATGGTGCTGCTCTCGCTCACGCCGCGCGCGTGTTGCGTCGTGAAGAACGCGCACTGGCGCAATCCGTGTTTCTGGGGCATCGTGCACGCGGCCGAATACGTGAGCAACGCGGACGCCACCGAACTCGTCGAAGCGGGTGCGCGCCAGCTTGCGGCCGGCTACACGATGATCGTGTTTCCCGAGGGCACGCGCAGCCCTGCGCCGAACCGGCTGCACGCGTTTTCGCGCGGCTTCGCGCATATGGCGCTGAAGGCCGGCGCGCCGATCGTGCCGGTGCTGATGGATTGCGACCCGCCCGCGTTCACGCGGCAGATGCGCTGGTACGACGTGCCGGCGCGCGCTTTCCGGATGCGCGTGAACGTGCTCGCGCCGCTCGGCGTCGGCGAACTTGCCGCGCACGACGCGACCCCGGCCCTCGCGGCGCGCAGCGTGACGCGCGCCGTCGAAGCCCACATGACCCAGCACCTGTTCGATTATGGATTCTTTAAAACTGGAAATTAAAAAGCTTCTGATCGAAGCGCTCGATCTCGAAGACCTGAGCCCCGCCGATATCGACGACGATGCCCCGTTGTTCGACACCGACGGCATCGGTCTCGATTCGATCGACGCGCTCGAAATCGGCATCGTGCTGCGCAAACAATACCAACTAACCATCGCGGCGAACGACGAACGCACGCGCGAACACTTCCGCTCGATCAGCACGCTCGCCGCGCTCGTCGAGAGTCAGCGCGAAGCGTCGCAGGCTGCGAACGAAACCACCAGGAAAGGGGAATGAACCGTGACCGAGACTGAGATTCTTGAGCGCATCCGCGCGATCTTCAAGGAGAACTTCGCGATCGAGCCCGAGCGCGTGACGCCCGAGGCGCATCTGTTCGAAGACCTCGATCTCGACAGCATCGACGCCGTCGATCTCGCGATCAAGCTGCAGGAAATGACCGGCCGCCGTATCAAGCCCGAGGAATTCAAGTCGGTGCGCACCGTCGGCGACGTGATCGGCGCGGTCGAGTCGCTGCTCGCGGCGCAAGGCTGATGCCCGCCGCGCGCTCGCGATCGCAGACGGCGCCGTCGTTGTCCGCCGCGGCCGGCGCGCCCGGTACGCGGACTCACTGGAGCAGGGCCGTCGTGCGGGGGCTGCTGATGCTCGCGTATCCGGTGCTGATCCTGTGCGCATGGCATTGGGACACGCCACGGCTCGTCGGCTTCATGCTGCTCGCGATCCTGTGGCTGCAGCGCTGGGCCGGCGGCGGCCCGCTCGCGCTGTCGCTGCGGCAGCTTTCCGCGCTCGACTGGGGCGTGCTCGTGCTGCTCACCTGCGCGTCGGCGGCGATCGTCGTGACCGACAGCGAGCTGTTGCTGCGTCTCTATCCGTCGCTCGTCAATCTCGGGCTGCTCGTCGCGTTCGGCGCGACGCTCGCGCACGGGCCCTCGATGATCGAAAAATTCGCGCGGCTCGGCAATCCGAACCTGCCGGCCGACGCGGTGCGCTATACGCGGCGCGTGACCCAGGTATGGTGTGCGTTTTTCGTCGCCAACGGCGCGTTATCGGCGTATACGGCGCTGTACTGGAGCCGCGCGAACTGGTCGCTCTATAACGGCGCGATTGCCTATGGGCTGATCGGCCTGCTGCTCGCCGGCGAGATCGTCTGGCGTTATCTCGTCGTGTTGCCGCGCGCCGCGCGAGCGGGTTCGGAGGCCGCATGATCGCGCTGCACGATCTGCTTCCGGCCGTCGCGTCGAGTGCGCCCGATACGCCCGACGCGCTCGGTACGCCGGTGTGCCGCGACGGCGCGACGCTCATCGACCGCGCGGCGTTTCGCGCGCGCGTCGCGGCACTGATCGCGCTTGCCGAGACCCATGCGGCGCCGCGCTGCGCCCTGTGCATCGACGACCCGTTCGATTTCTCCTGCGCGTTGTTCGCGCTTTTCGCATGCGGCAAGGAGCCGGTGATCCCGGCCAACGCGACGCCGGGCTATCTGGCCGATCTCGCGGACGCCTACGACTTCATGCTGACGGACGCCGATCTGCCGCCGTTCGCCGCGCGCGACGCGACTCATGCTGCCGCGACGCATGCTGCCAGCCCGATCGATCCGCATGCGCCGCTCACGCTCTACACATCCGGCAGCAGCGGCACGCCGAAGCCGATCCGCAAGACGCTCGCGCAGTTCAACGCCGAAGTGCAGACGCTCGAACAGCAGTGGGGCGCGTTGCTCGGCGACGCGACGATGCTCGCGAGCGTGCCGCATCATCACATCTACGGGCTGCTGTTTCGCGTGCTGTGGCCGCTCGCGGCCGGCCGCGCGTTCGACCGAGCAATCGGCACGGAGCCGCTGCAATTGCAGGAACGCATCGCGCAGTGCGGCGCGACCGCGCTCGTCTCGACGCCCGCACAATTGTCGCGCTGGCCCGCGTTGCCGGGCTTTGTCGCGCTGACCCCGGCGCCGCGCGCGTTCTTCTCCTCGGGCGGCCCGCTCGCGGCCGACGCCGCGCAGCACTATGCGTCCGCCTACGGCGCGGCGCCGCTCGAAATCTACGGCAGCACCGAAACCGGCGGGATCGCGTGGCGTCGTCAGGATCACGGCGACGCGTGGCAGCCGGTCGCGGGCGCCGAGGTGCGGTGCGACGACGACGGCGCGCTGTGCGTGCGCTCTCCGCATCTCGATCATGACGACTGGCATCGCACCGGCGACCGCGTTGCCTTCGACGCCGATGGCCGTTTCCGTCTGCAAGGCCGTCTCGACCGTGTGCTGAAGCTCGGCGGCAAGCGGGTCTCGCTGCCGGAACTGGAAGCGCGTCTCGCGCTGCATCCGTACGTGGCGCAGGCGGCGCTCGTGCCGCTCGAAGGCGCCTCGCGCGAACGGGTCGGCGCGGTGGTCGCGCTGAGCGAGGCGGGCGGCGCGGCCTTGCGCGAGGAAGGCCGGGTGGCGTTCGCGAAAACGCTGCGCCGTCATCTTGCCGATTATTTCGATGCGGTCGTGCTGCCGCGTCACTGGCGTTTTCGCGCGAGCCTGCCGTTCGATGCGCGCGGCAAGCTGCCCGCGAGCGCGGTGGCGGCCGCGTTCGAGCCGCGCGCCGAGGGCATGGAAGTGCTCGCCGAAACGCGCAGCGGCGACACGCTGCACTACGAACTGCGCGTGCCGCCCACGCTCGTGCATTTCGCCGGCCACTTTCCGGGCCTGCCGATTCTGCCGGGCGTCGTGCAGATCGACTGGGCCGTGCGGCTTGCGGCCGGACATTGGCCGAAGGTGCGCGCGCTTGCCTCGGTCGAGCGTCTGAAGTTCATGGCGCCGGTCCCGCCGGGCGCGGTGCTCGGGCTTACGCTGACGCACGACGCCGCGCGCCGGCGCGTGCAGTTCGCCTACCGGCTCGACGGCCGCGAATGCGCAGCGGGCGTGCTCGTGCATCGGGAGGATGCGTGATGGGCATCGCGGCCTGCATCGTCATTCCGATCTATAACCACAAGGACGCGATCGGCGCGACCGTCGCGCATCTCGCGGTGCATGGCCTGCCGATCTTCGTCGTCGATGACGGCAGCGACGAGCCGACCCAACAGGTGCTCGCCGTGCTCGCGCGGCAGTACGCGGAGCGGCTTACGCTGCTGCGTCTGCCGCACAACGGCGGCAAGGGCGCGGCGGTGATGGCGGGCTTGCGGGCCGCGCGCGCGGCAGGCTACACGCACGCCTTGCAGATCGACGCCGACGGCCAGCACGACGCCGCCGACGTGCCGCGCTTCATCGACGCGGCGCGCACCGCGCCGGGCGCCGTGATTCTCGGCCGCCCGGTCTATGACGGCAGCGTGCCGAAGGCGCGTCTCTATGGGCGCTATCTGACGCACGTATGGGTGTGGATCGAAACGCTGTCGCTGACGATTCGCGACTCGATGTGCGGCTTTCGCCTCTATCCGCTTGCGCTCGCCTGCGAACTGATCGACAGTGTGCGACTGCCGACGCGCATGGACTTCGACATCGAGATTCTCGTGCGCCTCTACTGGCGGCGCGCGGCATTCCGCTCGATTCCAACGCGCGTCACTTACGCCGCCGATGGCGTGTCGCATTTCGACGTGTTGTGGGACAACGTGCGCATCAGCCGCAGCCATACGCGGCTCGTGTTCGGCATGCTGTGGCGTTTGCCGATGCTGCTCGCGCACAAGGTGATGCCGCGCCGTGGTGTGCTGGTCGATGAGGCTGATGGGGAAGCGAACGGCAAAGCGGCGGATAAAGTTGCCGCCAACGCCGCGCGTGACGCGGCGGGCCAACCCACCGGCAACCCGCCACGCAAACCCGCGGACGAACCCGCGCAAGCCGCCGCTCCCGAAGCCTGGTGGCGCATCGCCGAACGCGGCAGCCACCTCGGCATGAGTCTGCTCGCGCTGAGCTGCAAGCTGTTCGGCCGCCGCTTCACCGCGCTCTGGTTGCATCCGATCGTCGCGTATTTCCTGCTGACGGGCCGTGCCGCGCGCAAGGCGTCGGCCAACTACTTCCGGCATCTGAGCGCGGCCGCATCGTCCGCCGATGCCGACACCGATACGCCGCGGCCGGGCTGGCTGTCCGCCTATCGGCATATGCTCGCGTTCGCGCAGTCGGGCTTCGATAAGCTCGCCGCGTGGAGCGGCCGCGTCGACGCGGCCGACGTCAGCTTCGACGATCCTTCGGCATTCGAAGCATTGATCGCGAGCGGCAAGGGCGCGCTCGTGATCGGCGCGCATCTCGGCAATCTCGAGATGACGCGCGCGCTTGCCGTGCGCGGCGCACACGCGAAAGTCACGGCGGTGGTCTATACCGAGCACGCGCGGCGTTTCAACGAGGTGCTCGCGTCGGCCAATCGCGACTTCGCGCGGCATCTGCTCGAAGTCGGCGATTTCGGTCCCGAGACCGCCGTGCTGATGCAGCAGCGCATCGAGGCGGGCGAGTTGCTCGTGATCGTCGGCGACCGCGTGCCCGCGCGCGAAGCGGGCCGCACTACCGACGCGCAATTTCTCGGCGCGAGTGCGCCGTTCGCGCAAGGGCCGTACGTGCTCGCGCATGCGCTCGGCTGCCCGGTGTATCTGTTCTTCTGTCTGAAAGAGCGCGACGGCTATCGCATGTACTTCGAGCCGTTCGCCGAGCGCATCGAGCTGCCGCGCCGCGAACGCGCGCAGCATCTGGCCGCATGGGCGCAACGCTATGCGCTGCGTCTCGAACACTATTGCCGCAAGGCTCCTTATCAATGGTTCAATTTCTTCGATTTCTGGGCGAGCCCGAGGCGAGGCGCAAATGGCCGAACATGATCTGAGCGCGGCGCACGAGGCCGGCGCGGGTACGAGTGCGGACCCGGATCGGCATGCGCAGATGAACCCGCGTATCGATACGCACATCGATCCGCGCACCGATCCGCGCACAAGCGCCGAGGCGATCGTGATCGGCGGCCGTCGCCTGACGATCGAAGAGGTCGTCGCGATCGCGCGGCACCGCGCACCGGTCGCGTTGAGCGCCGATCCCGCGTGGCGTGCGCGCATCGAGCGCGGCGCGGATTTTCTGCGCCGCCATCTGGCGCAAGGCGCGACCGTCTACGGCGTCAACACCGGTTACGGCGATGCCTGCGTGGTCGACGTGCCGATGGAACTCGTCGAAGCGTTGCCGTTGCAACTGACGCGCTATCACGGCTGCGGCATGGGCGCGTATCTCGACGACGCGCAAACGCTCGCGGTGATCGCGGCGCGCCTGAACTCGCTCGCGTATGGTTTCTCCGGCGTGCGGCCCGTGCTGCTCGAACGTCTCGCCGACCTGATCAATCACCGCGTGTTGCCGCGCATTCCGTCCGAAGGGTCGGTCGGCGCGAGCGGCGATCTGACGCCGCTCTCGTACGTGGCGGCGGCGCTCGTGGGCGAACGCGAGGTGCGGTTCGCGGGCGCGTCGCGCGAGGCGCGCGGCGTGTGGGCCGAACTCGGCGCCGCGCCGCTCACGCTCGCGCCGAAGGAAGGGCTCGCGCTGATGAACGGCACGGCCGTGATGACGGGGCTCGCGTGTCTCGCGTTTGCGCGCGCCGATCATCTGACGCGGCTCGCCGCGCGTCTGACCGCGCTGTCGACCGTCGCGCTCGACGGCCGCGCCGCGCATTTCGACGCGCTGCTGTTCGAGGCGAAGCCGCACTTGGGCCAGGCCGAAGCGGCCGCCTGGATTCGCGACGATCTCGCGGGCCGCGACGATACGCCCGGGCATCGTCTGCAGGATCGTTATTCGATTCGCTGCGCGCCGCATGTGATCGGCGTGGCGCGCGATGCGCTGACATGGGTGCGCCGCGACGTCGAAAACGAGCTGAACAGCGCGAACGACAATCCGCTGATCGACCCCGACAACGAACGCGTGCTGCACGGCGGCAACTTCTACGGCGGCCATATCGCGTTCGCGATGGATGCGTTGAAGGTGGCGGTCGCCAATCTCGCCGATCTGATGGACCGGCAGCTCGCGCTGCTCGTCGACGTGAATTTCAACAACGGCCTGCCGCGCAATCTGTCGGGCGCCGCGCCCGCGCGCGCGGCGATCAATCATGGCTTCAAGGCCGTGCAGATTTCGTCGTCCGCGTGGACCGCCGAAGCGCTCAAGCACACGATGCCCGCGAGCGTGTTCTCGCGCTCGACCGAGGCGCACAATCAGGACAAGGTCAGCATGGGCACGATCGCCGCGCGCGACTGTTTGCGCGTGCTCGAATTGACCGAACAGGTGGCCGCCGCGCACACGCTCGCGACCGTGCAGGCCGTGAAGCTGCGCTTGCGCATCGATGCCGCGACGCCGGTGCCGGTGCCGCTGCGCGAGTTCATCGACGCAGTGAGCGCGCAATCGCCCTTCGTCGATGAAGACCGCGCGCTGGAAGGCGAACTGCGAGCATTGACCGCGTGCATCGGCGCGTGCGAACTGCTCGACGGCGATCGGACCACGGCGGATTCATCCCGCCAACGCAAAGGACGCGACGCATGAGCGGAACGCCGAAAACGCTGAGCGCGAGCGCGACGGTCGAAGTGCCGTTTCACGACGTCGACGCGATGAACGTGTGCTGGCACGGCAACTATCTGAAGTACTTCGAGATGGGCCGCGCCGCGCTGCTGCGCGCATTCGACTACGACTATCGCGAGATGCAGGCGTCGGGCTATCTGTGGCCGATCGTCGAGGCGCATCTGAAGTACGTGCGGCCCGCCGTCTACGGGCAGACGCTCGACGTGCGCGCGCAACTGCTCGAATACGAAAACCGCCTGAAAATAGGCTATGAAATCGTCGATTGCGCATCGGGCACGCGCCTGACGAAGGGCTATACGATTCAGGTCGCTGTCGATGCCGCGACCCAGGAATTGCAGTTCGTGTCGCCGCCGGTCGTGTTCGAAAAACTGGAGCGTGTATGGGGGCGATGAGGGGAATGATGAGGAAGCCGATGGAAGGGGCAATGAATCGGCGGCCGGCGTTTGCGGCCTCGTTCTGGGTGTCGGGCGCAATGGCTGTGACGTGCGCGATCACATGGCCGGCAACACCGGCGCATGCCGCCGCTGCAAACGCAAATGCCGGTGCAAATGCCACTGCCACCGCGAATACGACAACCGCAACGACACCCGCAACCGCCAACAACCCTGCGCTCGTCTCGCAGATCGCCTCGCATCTCGCCCAGGCCAAAGGCGTGCGCGCGCAATTCACGCAGACCCAAACGCTCGCCGCGCTGAAGCAGCCGCTCGTCAGCAGCGGCACGTTGCTGTTTTTCCGCGAGCGCGGCGTGATCTGGCAGATCGACACGCCCTACAAAGCCACCTACGTCATCACTGATGCGGGCGTCGCGCAACTCGACGCCGAAGGCCAACGCGTGACCACGCACAGCGCACAGGGCGCACGCGGCGTCGCGCAGGTCTCGAAGATGATGCGCGCGATGCTTGGCGGCGATCTGTCCGCGCTGTACTCGCAGTTCGACGTGGCCGCCGAGGGTAGCGCCGCGCAGTGGCGCATGCGGCTCACGCCAAACCAGCCGCAGCTCGCGCAATCGATCAAGGGGCTCGACATGGCGGGCGGCGACTATCTGCAAAGCCTGCGCATCAGGCTCGCGAACGGCGACGTGACGAAGCTCGAGTTCGCGAAGAGCGTGACCGTCGACGCACCGACCGCGGCCGAGCGCAATCTGTTCGGAGCGCCGTGATGGACATGCTGCAGCAGCGGTCCGCGAAACAGGCATGGCTCGTGCTCGCGCTGCTGGCGGCCCTGTATTGCGGCTGGCGCTTCGCGGGACCGGCGCCGCTCGAAACCAATCTGCTCGCGCTGCTGCCCGCGACCGAGGCGGACCCGGTCGCCGAAAAAGCGGTCGATACGCTCGCGAGCGCGCTCGGCGATCGCACGGTGCTGCTCGTCACGAGCCGCGACGACGCGCACGCGAAAGCGGCGGCGAAGCAACTGGGCGCATCGTTGCAAAAGAGCGCGGCGTTCGCCTCGGTGACGGCCGAATTGCCGCCGTTCGATCTGTCGCAGATCGCGGCGCTTTATATGCCGTATCGCTTCGGCCTGCTCGCACCGGCCGATCGCAGCGCGCTCGCGAACGCCAGCGCGACGACGCTGCACGACATGCTCGCGCAACGCATCTATAGCCC
>Ga0153951_1000259_pt1 | contig 19799 bp, 20 predicted proteins | sample TSNJ035MetaG_FD_102278 | JGI IMG/M metagenome (GOLD analysis project Ga0153951, IMG submission 102278) | Attine ant fungus gardens microbial communities from New Jersey, USA - TSNJ035 MetaG | ecosystem: Host-associated > Fungi > Mycelium > Unclassified | place: USA: New Jersey, Wharton State...
CGATATCGTCGACGATGGTTTTCGCCAGGTCGCCGCGATAGAAATCGCGCCATCCCTGCTGGGCGATCTGCTGCAGCGTGTCCGCAAGGCGGCCCAACGGCAGGAACCCGGGCGTGCCCTGGTACGGCGGCACGGGCGGCAGGCCATCGCGCAGAAAGATCCGCGAAGTCTCGGCATAGCGGCGCATGATCGGCGCGGCCTGCGCGAGCATCAGGGTGGTGAACCAGTCCGAGGCGAGGCCGCGTTTCGCGAGGGCAATCGCGGGTTGAATCACTTCCGACAGCGGCATCGTGCCCCATCGTTCGAGCATCGTGCCGTAGCCGGCCACGGCCGTCGGCAGGCAGAACGACAGCGGCCCATGGGAGTTTGCGTCGTCTTGCACCTGCGGCCACGGAAACATGTCCGTGGCAGGCTTGCCGGTCAGCGGAAACAGCTCCGGGCGCAGTTTCTGCGGCGCCACGGGGCCGAAGTGGATCGAGGTCGCGGCCTTCTCGTCATGGCCCTGGTAAAGGGCGAAGCCGATGCCGCCGAGCCCGGAGTTCCAGGGCTCGACGACGGCGAGCGCGAAGGCGACCGCCACGGCCGCGTCGACGGCGTTGCCGCCTGCTTCGAGCACCGCCGCGCCGACGGCGGAAGCATCGTACGACTGGGAGACGACCACGCCGCGCGAAGATTCGGCGATGGGCTTTCTGACCGACCAGTTATGCACCGGGTGGTCCAGGGGTTCGTAGGAAACCATGTTGTTGGCGTCTGCAATGGTTACGTCGGGTTGCTATTTGAAGCGGCCTCGTTTTCCGTCGCGGTCAAGAAGGCCTCCTCACGGATTTCAGACAGTATGCGTCTTTGCATACCGCACGATATCCGCATGCGTGGCAATCCACGTTTTGCGTTCGCGGGCGTAACGGAGCAACTCCTCGAGAATCCAGATTCGCGAGCGCGCGCTGATCATGTGCGGGTGCATCGTCAACTGGAAGATGCCGCCTTCTTCAATGGCGGCGTCCAGTTCCCGCTTGAAGATGTCGAACACGTCGGCCGGCGCGGTGTAGGGACGCAGCGACTGGAAGCGGTGCATGTTGAAATACACGGCATCGTCGCGAATCCATTCGACCGGCAGTTCGACCACGTCCGTCGGCTTGCCGTCCAGAAGCAGCTCGTAGCAGTCGTCGTCCGCCATCAGCGAGGAATCGTATTCGAGGCCCATTTCCACCGCGATGCGCAGGGTATGAGGGCTGAAATCCCAGGAGGGGGTGCGCATGCCGACGGGCCGCACGCCGGTAATCGAGGTCAGCGTGTCGGAAGCGCGCAGCAGCAGGTCGCGTTCGGCTTCGTACGGAAGAATCGAGTTGAGCTCGTGAATCCAGCCATGCAGGCCGATTTCGTGGCCGGCATCGGCGAGGCGTTTCTGTTCGTCGGGGTAGGTGAGCGCCGCGACGGCGGGCACATAGAAGCTTGCCTTGGCGTCGAACTTGTCGAGCGTCCGTTCGATGCGCGGCACGCCGACGCGATTGCCGTATTGGCCCCAGCTCATGCGGCCGATGGATTGTCCGCCGTCGCGCAGCTCGCCGGTTTCATGGTCGCTGTCGAAGGAGAGCGCGACCGCGCACGGCGCATTGCCGGGCCAGGAAGCCGGTTTGAGCGAGCGGCCGGCACGCACCTGGTTGAGGAGTCCGCGCCATTTCGGTTCGTCCCATTGCCACGGCTTCAGTTCTTCGTTGTTCGTATTGTTGCTCATGCTGTCCAACTCCTTGTCTTGCTGATGACTTACTTGCCGCCGTCGACGGCAATGATTTGCCCGGTTACGAAGGACGCCAACGGCGACGCGAGAAACACGGTGACGTTGGCGATATCCTGCGGTGTGCCTAGGCGGCCGAGTGCGATGCTGCGCATCAGGGCGGCCTGCTTCTCTTCGCCCATCGCGTCCCATTGGGCCTCGGTTGCGGCATTCGTGCGAACGAAGCCGGGCGCGAGCGCATTCACGCGCACGCCGTGAGGGCCCAACTCATGAGCGAGCTGGCGGGTGAGGCCCAGCGAGGCGTGTTTGGCCGCGCAGTACGCCTGCACGCCCGTGAGCGATGCCTGCAGCGCCGCGCCGGAGGCAATCGTGACGATGGCACCGCTTTTCCGCGCTTTCATCACGGGGGCAACGGCGCGAGCCAGCGCGAACGCGCTGCCGAGATTGATGTCCATGATGCCGTCCCATTCGGCGTCGGTGACCGACTCGATGGGCTTGTGGGCGTGTCCCATGACCCCGCCGGCGTTGTTCACGAGGACGTCCACCTTGCCGGCCGAATGAGCGACGGATGTGATCCAGTCGGCCGCCGCGCGCCGGTCGAGCAGGTCGACGACCGCGGTCCGTACGCCTTTTTCCTCGAGCGGGCGCAGGGCGGCTTCGCTCACGTCGGTCGCGTAGACCGTTGCACCCAGCTCGGCAAATTGCGTGGCGATGGCGGCCCCGAAGGTGCTGCCGGCGCCGGTGACGGCGACGACCTGCTCCGAAAAATCCAGTTTCATGCGATCAGCTCCAGAAGGTTGGCGTCCGCGAGGGCGCGTCGGCCGTCTTCGATTTCGTGAATCATGTTTTGCAGGGCCGCGAGGGTAGGCGTCGCGATGCCGAGGCGCAGGCCGGCGCGGACCACTTCGCCCACTTGCATGTCGACTTCGGTTTTGCGCTTGCGGATGGCGAGGTCGCGCCATATGCCGGAGTGGGTCTTGGCATTGGGCCGGTTGAATTCGACCATCGCGGCGACCGTGGCTTCGACTTCGGCAACCGGCGCGTTGGCACGGAATGCCTCGGGGCGAAAGCCGTTGAAGCCCTTGGGCGCGATGCCTTGCGCGGCGGCCACGCTCATGACTTCGCAGCCGAGCCGCTGCCAGAGCGGCAGCAGCTCGGGACGGGCGAGGCAGTCCGCAATGCCGAGATCGCCCACGGCTTGCGCATGAAGCATCGCTCCGTAGGCGAGCTTGCCCCAGAGGTACGCGTTGATGTCGTCGGTGGCGATGGCCTCGGGCTCGAAATGCCGCATGTCCGCGAGCAGTTGTTCGAGGCGCGCGCTCGGCGAGCCGTCGAGTTCGCCGAGCACGACCGCTGCGCGATTGCCGAAGTGGACTTCGCCAGGGCCGATCCAGTCGGCCCCGAAATTGACGAAGGCGCCGATCACGCGCTCCTTGCCGACGATCTGCGCGATGTAGTTTTCGCACAGGCCGTTTTGCAGCGAGAGCACGTAGCCGTGATCGTCGAGGAACGGCGCGAGACGCCGCGCTGCCTCTTCGGTGTGCTGTGCCTTGACGCACAGGAAAATGCGTCGCCATTTTCCCGTGAGTTCCTGAGGCGTGAAAGCCGGCGCGGTAACGTGCGGATTGCTGACCGGCCCCGTGATGGCGAGGCCTTTGCCGGGTGTGCGGATCGCGTCGACGTGCTCCGCGACGACGTCCACGAACGTCACGTCGTATCCGGTTTGCCGCAGATGAGCGCCGACCGTGCCGCCAATCGCGCCGGCGCCCCAGATCAGGATGTCATGTTCCATGCTTTCTATCAGCCCGTGTGGTCAATCAAGTGATCCATGAGCCGTCTCCTTGAGGCCAAGAATGACCACGCCCGAGACGATCGCCGATGCAATCAGGTAGTACGCCGGAGAGATGGGCGAGCCGGTCTGCTGGATCAGCGTGGTGGCGATGAACGGTGCGAATCCGCCGAAGATCGCGGTTGCGAGGCTGTAGCCGATGGACAGCAGCGTCGTGCGCGACTTCGTCGGGAACATCTCGCACAACGCGGCCGGCCCGGCTCCCGAGAAGGCGGCGATAAAGATGTTGAAGAAGATCTGGATCGCGAGCGCGTTGCCGAGGCTCGGGTGCTTCAGCAGCAGCGAGAACAACGGGTAGGCAAAGATCGTGAAGACGATGCAGCAGGAGAGGAGCAAGGGCTTGCGGCCCCAACGGTCGGACAGCCAGCCGAAAAACGGCGTCGCGGCCACCAGGATGACGAGCGCGATGGCATTCGAGGTGAGCGCCTGCATCTGCGTGAGGCCGACATGCTGCACCATGAAGGTCGGCAGGTAAGACAGCATCACGTAGTACGAAACGGTCCAGATGATCGTGAAGCCGAACGCCCGGCTCATCATCGCGAAGGCTGCGCCTTTGGTCGGCTTGGCGACCGTCTCGCCCTTGGCCTGCGACTCTTCGAAAGCGGGCGTTTCGCGCAGCGTGCGGCGCATGTAGACGCCCACGACCACGAGGATCCCGCCGAGCAGGAACGGCACGCGCCAAGCCCATGCGTCCATCTGCTGCGCCGTGAACATCGAGGTGACGACGGTGACGACCAGACTCGAAACGAGGGTGCCGCTCGCAATCGATGCCTGACCGAAGCCGCCGAAAATGCCGCGCTTGCCATCGGGCGCCGACTCCACGATCAGCGAAGTGGAACTGCCCCATTCTCCGCCGGCCGCGAGCCCCTGGGCGATGCGCAGAACCACGAGCAGAGCGGGGGCGATGACGCCGATGTTCTGGTAGGTCGGAAGCAGGCCGATCCCGACCGTGCCGAGCGCCATGCCGAAGATCGTGATCTGCAGCGCGATCTTGCGGCCGAGCGTGTCGGCGATGCGTCCGATGATGACGCCGCCGAGCGGGCGGGCGAGAAAGCCGACGCCGAAGGTCGCGAAACTCGCCAGCAGGGCCACGACCGCGTCGCCCTGGAAGAACTTGTGGCCGAGCGTCGGGGCGAGAAAGGCGTAGACGATCAGGTCGTAGTACTCCAGCACGTTGCCGATCATGGCCGCCGCCAGTTGCTTGCGCGGTTTGACCTCTTCGTGGGCCATCTTCATTTCCTCACTAGCCAGAAGGGTGTTTGAGCTTCTCATGCGATTCGCCTGTCGGTTGTCTTGAATGCACGTCGGTGATGCTTATGCAGCGACGTTCGTATATACGAACGTCGTTCGTATTTGAAAACATATTTTCACGAGCAAAAGTCCGTGCCTACTGGGGTTAACCCGTCACGTGCCGCAACGGCCGGCCTGTCGTGGCGTATCCGCGGCCGCGTATCCGTTGCCGGGGCTGACGCGAACCGACTAGCGTATGATTCCGGGCTATCGTAAAAATGACTGATGAACGGCCCGCGAGACGGGAAGTCACTGCTAATCGAAGAGATCACCATGAGTGAGGTTGTGCGCTCCGCGGCGCGAGTCCTGGACCTTCTGGAATTTTTTGCCGGCCTCGAGGGGGCTGCAAACCTGGCCACGGTCACCGCCACGTTCGGCCTGCCGAAGAGCAGTGCCTTTGGCCTGCTGAAGACGTTGTGCGCGCGCGGCTACCTGGTTCGCGACGACCGGGGCATGTACGAGCTGAACACGTATTTCCGCGAGCATGGTTTCGGCTGGGGCGGCGACCAGATGGCGCGCGTGCTCGCGCTCGTCGAACCGGTCATGTCCGCTTTGGGCGAAGAGCTGGGCGAGACGGTCACCCTCGGCTCCCTCACCAACGACGGGCACATCAAGATCGTCAAACAAACGCTTTCCAGTCAGCCGGTTCGCTATGAAGGGTTTTCGAACAGGCTGCTGCCGGTTCATTGCACGGCGATGGGGCGGGTCATCCTGTCGGTGCTGCCGGAAGACATCGGCCATCGCCTGCTGCGGCAGCACGAGATCGTTGCGGTCACGCCGGTCACGATCACCGACCTGAAGCGCATCGAGCAGATCGTCGCGCAAGCGCGGATCGACGGCTACTGCGTGGTGGCCGACGAGTCCGACCTGGGCGGGACCGGCGTGGCGACGTGCATATCCGGCGGCCCAGGCCGCCCGACGCTTGCCTTGAACGTCGCCTGCATATCGGCCCGCTTCCCGGAGAAACGGGAGCGCGTCATCGCCGCGCTCATGCGCGAGGCGGAAAAGCTGCGCGAACTGACGGGCCGCTAGTTTTACGACGAGGTGAACGCGACGGTACGCTTCGGCCGCTCGTCGACCGAGAGCGAGAAAACGTCCGGTCGCGAATAGTGGCCGGTCACGTCGAAATCGTAGCGAGCCCGAATGATTTCATCGGTATCGATCTCGGCCACGACCAGTCCCGTCTCGCCGTGCAGCGGGCCGGCGAGCACTTCGCCCAGCGGCCCGACGATCAGGCTTCCGCCGTTGATCAGAGGACGGTCTTTGTCCCAGCCGGGCACCTCGATGCCCAGCGCGGCCGGCGACGGCTGCACCTGGCACGCACTGATGACGAAGACCCGGCCTTCGTGAGCAATGTGCCGCATGGAGCATTGCCAGATGTCGCGTTCGTCGACCGTGGGCGCGCACCATATCTGCACGCCTTTCGCATACATCGCCGTGCGCAGCAACGGCATATGGTTCTCCCAGCAGATCGCCGCGCCGACGACGCCGGTCTTTGTTTCCACCGCCGGCAGCGTCGAGCCGTCGCCTTGTCCCCAGATCAGGCGTTCCGTTCCCGTCGGCATCAGCTTGCGATGTTTGGCCACGAGTCCGTCATCGGGGGTGAAGAACAGCGCGGTGCAATACAGCGTGCTTCCCGAGCGTTCGATGACGCCCATGACGATCGACGCATTGCATCGCGAGGAGAGTTCGGCGAGCGCGTCGGTTTCCGGGCCGGGCACGTCGATCGCGTTCTCGAAATACCTCGCGAAGACTTCACGCCCTTCGGGCAGCCGGTAGCCGAGCCGCGTGCCGAATGTCTCGCCTTTCGGGTAGCCGCCGAGCAAGGCTTCGGGCATGACGACGAGACTCGCGCCGGATGCGCGAATCTGATCCTCGAACGACAGGATATGTTGAAGCGTTGCCGCTTTGCCCTGCGGTGATGCGCCGATCTGCAATGCGGCAACTGTCGATTTAGGCATGGTGTTCTCCAGGGGAACCGTTGATGCGCTCATCATCGCGCAGCCATAGAATGGAGAAAACGCATATCTCAACTTTCCGATATGAGCCATATTGATATCTCGACGGTCGACCTGAATCTTCTGAAAATCTTCGAGGCGCTGTTTGAGGAAGGCGGGGCAAGCCGGGCCGCAATCCGCCTGGACATGACGCAGTCCGCAGTCAGTGCCGCATTGAGGCGGCTTCGGGACGTCTATTCGGACACGCTGTTTGTCCGCACGGGGCGCGGACTTGCGCCGACTTCGAGAGCCCGGGAACTGAAACCCATCATCAGCGAGGCGCTCGACCGATTTCGTCTCAGTCTCACGATCTCGACGCCGGACGCTAGGTCTTTTTATGGCCGTGCCGTATCGATCGGCCTCTCCGACGACATCGAGATCGCCGTGGGACGCAAGATCATGGATGCGGTTGACCGGCGCGCCCCTGGCTTACGGATCATTTTTCGACAGACGTACAGCCAGATCGTCAGCGATTCGCTGGCAAACCAGGAAATGGATCTGGCTATCACGGCGGGCGGACTCGCGTTGCGAGGACTCGGCCATCAGGTGCTGGCCGAGGGGGACTATGCCTGTCTGGCCGACCGTGCCAGTCTCAAGGGCGCGGCAAGCGAATTGACGATCGAGGAATATGTCGCGCGTGGGCATATCCTCGTGTCTGCCGGCGGCGTGGTGGGGATTGTCGACGAAGGGCTGGCCGCACTCGGCCTGAAACGCAAGGTCATCGGATCGACCACGCATTTCGCCGGCTTGCCCTTTTTATTGAAGGGGAGCCGCGCCGTGGCGACGATTCCGCGGCACGCGGCCGATGCGATCGCGCGCATGACGGGTTTGCGGTTGCTGGCCTGTCCGCTGGTCCTGCCACACTATGCCATCGAGCTTGGTTGGCGTAACAGTTCGCTGCGCGATGCGGCGGTCGTTACGGTTCAGGCTGCGATTGTGGAGTGCTTTGCCAATTTTGCTTCGCGCTGATAGGAGGATCGATCGAATGGCTCTCAACGATCTTCGCCTGATTCTGCCGGATACGATCGGCCCACGCCGCTCGTTCCCGGGCGCGCAACACGCGGCTGAATGACAGCGGTCATTTGCCTCGTGCCCTGACGAGGCGATCACCGCCCGTTGTCGCGTTTAAGCGCGGATGGTCCCTTTCACCTAGCCGAACGCCGGCTCCGAGAACCGCTCGATCCAGGCCGCCAGGCGGTCGGCCGCAAAACTGGCCGCCCGCGTGCCGGCGCGGCAGACGATGGCGTCGCCGTCGCGCACGAACTGCAGGGCGCCGCCGGCTTCTTCCAGCCAGAGCAGGCAGGCCAGCCAGGCCGCGTGTTCGCTCGATACGGCTTGACCGACCGGGCGGGTGAGGAACTCGCTCAGCGTGGCCGGCGAAGTCCAGATCAGCGCATCGCCGTCGCCGCGCACCGCGGCGCCCAGAACTTCGGTCACGACGCGCACCGCATCGGCCGCGCCGCGCCCCGCATTCTGCGTGCGCAGCTCCGCGAGGCGCGTGCCGACCGCGTGGCCGAAGCGCCCGCTGCATTCGCTCTCGGCACGCACGAGGTCGGCGTAGTCCATGCGCTGCCAGTCCGGCTCCACCTTGCGCGTACCCGCCAGGTCGGTGCCGGCCAGGTAGGTTTCCACCGGCTGGAAGCGGTCCGGGCCGATCAGGCTCGCGCACAGCGTGTGCACGATGCCGACGCGGGTGGCCACGGTCTGCGTCTGCAGCACGCCGAGCTTCTCGCGCACGAGCTGGTCGCGTTCCTTGCGCAGTCCCGCCAGTTCCAGCGCCTGCTTCATTTCCATGCGCAGCGCCGAGATGTCCCACGGCTTCTTGATATAGCGATGTATCTGGCCCTGGTTGACGGCCTCGACGGTCTGGTCCAGTTCCGAATAGGCCGTCGTCAGAATCCGCACGATGTGGGGATAGCGCTCGCGTGCATAACGCAGCAGTTCGTTGCCGTATTCGCCCGGCATGCGCTGGTCGGACACCAGCACGGCCAGGCTGGCGGCGTGGGCGTCCAGCATCGCCTTGCCGTCTTCCACGGAGGCGCCCGTCACCACCGGCGCGATCGCGCCGATGGCGCGCTCGAAGTATTTGACCGCGGTGGCTTCGTCGTCAACGAACAGAATCGCCGGGGGCGGTGTCTGGTCGGCAATCGTATTGCTCATTGGTCACTCCTGTGCATTCGAATCTTCAAATTGGGGCAATCCAGCGCCACGCTCGTGCCGGCGCCGGACGCGGATGCGATCCCGATACGGCCGCCCGGGAACGGCATGACGCGCTTGCGGAAAATCATCTTGAAGCCGCTCACGCCGGCGCGAGCGATAACTGCTTCGAGCAACGCGCGCGGCATCACTTCGGGCGCGATATCGGGACTGCCGTCGCCGCGGCCAGCACCTCGCGGACCGCGCTCACGCCTAGCGGCTTCTCCAGGATTCGAAACACCTCGCCGGAATTGACCACTTCCAGCAGCGCGCCGTAGTCCGCGTAGGCGGTCACGAGGATTCGCACGATATGCGGATACTCCCGGGCGACCTGCCGCAGCAGCTCGTCGCCGTTCGGGCCCGGCATGCGAAAGTCGGTCACGAGGACCGCCACCCGCGCACCTTCGCGGCGCAGGATCGACATGGCCTCGTCCGCGCCGTCGGCGAGCAGCACCTCGTAGTCGCCGCCGGCCGAACGCGCGAAGTACTTGCGGGCCAACTCCTCGTCGTCGACATAGACGACGGTCTGCCGGGCTTGTTGTGTCTCGCTCATCTCGGCATCACTCGACGCGTGGCAGGTCGAAGTTGAACGCGGTCCATTCGCCCAACTGGCTTTCTGCGAACAGGGTGCCGCCGTGCCGCTCCACCACCGCATAGCTGATGGACAGGCCAAGGCCGAGGCCCTGGCCGACTTCGCGGGTCGTGAAGAAGGGTTCGAACACGCGCGCCAGATTTTCCGCGGCAATTCCCGGGCCGTTGTCGCGCACATTCACGTGCAGCCGCTCGTCGCGCCATTGCGCCATGACATGAAGCTGCGGTGCCGCGGTGCCGGCCTTGTGCATGGCCAGCGCGGCATTCGAGAACAGGTTGATGAGCACGCCGATGATGGCGGCTTCGTCGCCGAGCACCAGGGTGTCGCCAGGCAGCTCGCGCGTGAGCGTCACGCCGCGCAGCTCATGGGCGCTCAACCGGATCGACGCGTCGAGCGCCTTCTCGAACAGGAACGGCACGCCCTCCGCGGTCGCGCCGGGCTTGCGATAGGCAAAAGTCTTCAGGTCCGACACGATGTGCTGGATGCGGTGCATGCCTTGCCGCGCGTCCGTCAGGCATTCCTGTAGCGACGGGCTTTCCTTGACCTGCGATTCTTCCATGGCCACTTCGATCGCCATCAGGCAGAAGTTGACCGGGTTGTTGACCTCGTGCAGCAGCCCCGCGGACAACGTACCGATGGCCGCCATCTTCTCCTGCTGCAGCAACTGGCCCTTGATCTGCGACAGGCTTTCATTGGTGCGGGCCAGCTCGTCGTTCTTGTGCGCCACTTCGTCCTTGAGCCGGAAAAGCTGGAAACGGCCCTTCTCGTTGAAGTAGGTGTAAATGGAGCTGGCCACCGCGCAGAAGAAGATCAGGATGAGCTGGAACTGGAATTTGCTCGGGTCCAGGATGCCACCCGGATGGGCCTGGCAGGCGATGTAGTAAAGCAGGACCGTGGCGAGGCCGAATGCCAGCGTCTGCCAGTAGCCGGCGGGAAACAGGATGCCGACCGCGAAGATCGTCAGCATGAGCCCGGCATAGAACAGCGACGCCTCGCCCTGGGTGGCGTAAATCATCCACGAGATCATGACCTGCGGCAGCAGCAGCCAGAAGAAGGTGATGACCTGCACGTGGCGTTTACCCGCTTTCGTGTAAAGCGAGAGCAAGGCCAGGCCGATGGCCGCGCTGGTCAGCACCCGGACGATGGCAAAGCGCTTCTGCTCGGCCGGATACACGACATAGTCCATCGCCACGCCCATCAGCACCAGCACGATCACGGTCAGGCCGCCGGCCTTGCTGCACAGCAACCGGTAGTCGCGCAGCTCTTCACGATAGTTCGATTGCAACCCAACCAGGGATGTCGTCATCTCAGGCTACTTGTTGCGGGCCGATCACCGCCTCGGCGAACACGTTAACGCCGGTCGGGTCCGTGTACAGACGCGGCTCGCCGCAGTTCTCCGGCATGATGTCGGCCATCTGCGCCTCGTTGCGATAGATCAGGTACCACTCCAGCACGTGTTCCATGCTGAAGCGCTCCGGGTTGTCGGCGTGGACGTTGGTGACCAGCAGGCGGCCGCCGCGGCGGATACGGCTGGCGAAATACTGGTTCAGCCGCGCACAGACCTTGTCCGACAGGTAGTCGAACAGGCCCGCGCAATAGACCGCGTCGAACTCGCGGACGTCCGCCGCATCCGCATCCATGCGGCGCTTGAGCAGGTGATGGACCGAATCGTGCGTGTAGCTGATGCTCATGCGCGCGGCCTGTTTCTGCGCGATGGACCCGAGGCGCTCGCGCGTCCAGTCCAGAGTCTCCTGGCTGAAGTCGAGCAGCTCGAACGACAGCCACTCCGGTTCGTCGTATTCATGCATGAAGCGCTGGATTTCCTGAGCGGGGCCGCAACCCACGTTCAGCACCCGGAACGGCCGCTGTGCAGCGCGCGCTTCGTTGGCCAGCCGGGTCAGGTAGTCCACCAGCAGATCGATGCGATTGCGGTGCGCGCGTGCCACGGCCGTCTGCAGGAAGGCCGCGTTGACGATCTGGAAGTACGTGCTCGGGCCCTGGCGGGGATCGTCGAGCATCTGGTTGACCATCTGGTAGTCGCCGGCATAGCCGAGCGGCTTCGTGAAGGTGCGGAAGACGAAGGGCGAGCGCAGCAGCAGCGGATGGAGCGCGGCCTGGGCAAAGGCACGGTGCGCCGGCGCCAGTTCTTCGTCGACGAGGCGCGCTTCGCCTTCGAATTCGTCGAAGTAGAGCTTGGTCTTTTCCATCAGCGGCGATGCCAGTTCGAGGAAAAAGTCCTCGCGCAGGCTTTTGCCTTCCTTCGGCATGGTGTCGCCCAGGTCCGCCTGCTCGACCCAGCGCGACATGTCCGAGAGAAAAGCCCGGATCTGGTTGACCGCGATCTGGTAGTCACGGCGGATCTGGAAACGCTCGGTCCAGTCCTGCACGAAGCGGCTGGCTTCTTCCCCCACCGCGCGCGCTTCGAGCGTGCCGCCGCTCAGTTCCCGCCACTCGGCGATCAGCGTGACGGAGACAATGGCCGTCAGGCCCGTATTGACCATGCTGATGACGACGGCCTTGCCCGAATAGACGTGTTCCACGCCCATCTTGACCGACAGGTCGCTCAGCACCTCGCTGACCTGGACGATCGAGTAGGGGTTATAGACTTCCATCACCAGGGACTTGCGCTGGAGATTGATGATCGTGCCCCGTACCTGCTCGCCTTGCGAGTTGAGGAAGCTCACTACCGGATCGATTTGCGTTTTGTAATACACAATATTGCGGCCAGGTAAGTACTACGAGAAGCTGGTTTGAAATTTGGTGCGCCATACCCCAGAGCAGCCAGGCTGGCAGGTCGGCCAGCTTGGCACCGATGGTTTCCCTCGTTCAGACGCCGAAGCGTCGCCATCGGTATTTCAGTTGCCGCCACGGCAACCGGTTTTTTCTGGGTGGGCACCACTTCTTCCCGAACTGCATCGGCGAGACAGGTTATGCCTCTGTCCTGCACGCGTCGCCTCGCGACAGCACATGTGCTAACGGCACCACGGTTTTAACGGGACTCGTTAGCCAAGGGGCTGAAGGCCGGTTTCGGAACGGATTGCGGAACGAAATGGGCCTGTGCGATTGCAGCATTCTACTGATAAAAAAGAATGCTGTCGTGCAGCGAGGATTTCGTCGGCGAGGCTTTCCGGCGGCACTCGACAGGCGGCGTATGGAAAACGAAGGCAAGCTGCGGAGCAGCTTGCCAGGGCGCTATATTCGGATGATTAAGGGGCGTGAGTGCGAGAGTCGCGCATTGCGAATTGTGCATGGCGCATAGCTCTCCGGATATTGCGGCGGGGTAACACTATCTTCGTTTCAATAGTGTGTTTTTCTTGGGGTGAATCTCGGCGAGAAAACTCGCGGTTGAAGAGTCCAATACCCGTTCCGTGGGACGTTTGTGCAGCAGGTACTCCCGGCCATCAAGAGTCATTTGCCACTCGTGTAGAGACGTCCGGTTCCGCGCGTTCAACCGGTCCTTGCCCGCCTGTCGTCAATCACAGCGACGGCTTGAACACCATGAGCCCGTAGACGATCAACATGGCGGCGAAGGCGGGATAGCCCAGCCATTCCCAATAGCGTGCGTATCGCCAGTATTGCTGGGGGAGCGCAGGCATGCCGGCCTGGTTTGCGCCGGAGGCGATCATTGCCATTCGCAACTGCAGCCAGACAACCGGCAACCAGCACGCACCGGCGAGCAGATAAAGGCAGACGGCGGCGATAATCCATGGCGTCTGCCATGTCCAACCCGCGGCATGCGCAAGCCACAGTCCGGAAACCGGCTGAATGACGACCGCGGGGCTCGTGAACCAGCAATCCGCCCGAACCACGAGTCGCGATACCAGCGCGATTCCCGGCACGCTTCGCGTCCTGTTTGCGCAGAACAAATAGAATGCGGTGCCGAAGCCCGTTCCCACGAGCACGGCGGATGAGACGATATGCAATGTCTTGATCGCGAGATAGACGTTCATGGTCTTGTTTCCTCCATCGTCAATACGCTGAGCAAGGCGAGAATAGGGACGTTCTTCAGGATCGGGCCAAGCGGATGCCAGAGGAATTCAGGTAGCGCGATGGCGACGGCGCACGAGTACAGACTGACAAGGCATATCTGCGCGATCCACAAACGTTTCCCTGGATAGGTCAACGTGAGCATACCGATGACGGCATCGATCATGGACGCTCCATAGAGCAATGCGAGAGCCGCGCCGCCGCGAAGGTGCAGGCGAGCGAGTAGTGCAAGGCTTGCGACTTGCGGATAGACGAACGCACTACATACGGCCGTTCCGAGCCAGGTGATCGCGAGGGCGATACGCAAAAACAGCGAACGCCATGGGGCCAGCGCGGTTTGCCTCAACGACATGGCTTCGGCAGGCGCGATGAACGTTTCGATGCCGGCGGGGGAGCGGCCTAAAATTTGGGTCGTTGAATTCACGTCGGCCGAACTGCCTTGCTGGAGCATATGCCAGGTGTCCTGCGTCAACATCGAGCCGGGTATCCGGTCACAGGCTCTTGCAGCGATATCGATAAACCAGCGCGAAATAGGGAGTTGCCATGCTGGCGCAAACGCCATCGAAGCGCGGTAGATGGCGAGCATGTCCTTGTACTCAAGCTCCGTTTCTCCGACGAGTTCCAAGATCGGCGGAATATTTGCACGGATGCTCACCTCGCTTCCAATGGCGGGCTGCGGCGGTTCATTCACGCGGCCGATCAGCCGCACGACAATTTCGGCAAGATCATTCACATGGATCGGTCGGATCCATTGATGTCCTCCGGCCGGAAGAGGATGGATGGGTGAGGCGGCAACGGCGCGAAAGAAGCGCGACGATTTACCGTCGGGCCCATAAACGAGAGCGGGCCTGAGAATGTGATGTTCGACAGGTAACGAGAGCAGGTATTCGTCCGCGGCTCGCTTGCTTTTAAAGTAAGCCGTCGTGCCGGTGTGGGCTCCCAGTGCCGAGATCTGCACGACGTATCTGACACCAGCCTCACGGGCAGCGTCGAAAAGTGCGATCGGTGCGCGCTGATGGACGCGTTCGAACGTTTGCTCGCCTCGCTCGACCAGGATTCCGACGGCATTGATGACGACATCGACATCGTGCAGCTTCGATGCCCAACATGCCGGGTCGAGGTCGGTGCTGTAGTCGGCCTCGAATTCATCGCGATCCTTCGCGTTGCGCACGGCTTTTGATACTCGATGTCCGCTTCGAATGAGCGCGGTGCAAAGCGCCTGCCCAATAAAACCATTGGCTCCGCAAACGAGTACGTTCATGCCGCCCTCGCCGTGCTGGACCCGGCGCGCGCCGCCCGGGCTTCGCGCGGAATGTAACGGCCAACGATCACGGCGACACCACCGACTGCCGCAAGCATCCCGAGCAGCGTAAAGATGCACGTCCTGCGCAACAGACCGATCGAGCAAATCAGGTCTCCTGTCGAGCAAGCCACGGGGTTGATGCTCGTCGCCAGCACGAACAGCAGTGGTGTTGCCGCGATCAGCACCGCACTGATGCGAACCCAGAACTCCGCGCGCTCGGATGTCCCGCAGAGATCAACGAGTACTCGCCACAAGACGTTTTTCAGGTAGCGGACCACAAACAGACCCGCAAAGAGTGGGACCGTCCATTCGAAAATCAAAGACAGTACGACAGTCATCTTATTCTCCTTTATTCTGAAATTTCTGTAATTACAGAAATTTCAAGGTCAAAAAAAACGGGCGACGGGTCGCCCGCTCCATTCCGTTTATCCTTTCGTCGGCTGGTTTTTGGTGCGCCGCACGGTCCGGCTTATCTTCGCGCCGATTCCGAGGGCTTTCATCAGCGTTTCCGGTTTCATGCGCAGCATTTCGTCCGACCATGTCGTGAGGGTTTCCAGAAACGCCAGCGTTTCCTGGATTCGTTGCCCGGTTTCCGCGCTCTCACGCGCTATCTCGGGACTGATCAGACTGTCGCGCAGCATGGTCAGCGTCGGATCAATCTCGCGTTGCCGCCGGCCTTCAACGATCAGTTTGAATAGCTCCCAAATATCCGTAGAGGTTTCAAAATGGTCGCGACGGTCTCCCATGACATGGACGACCTTTGCGAGCCGCCACGACTGAAGTTCCTTCAGGCTCGTGCTGACATTGGAGCGCGCGACGCCGAGCGTGTCGGCAATCTCGTCCGCGGCAAGCGGCCGCCCGAGCAGGTAGAGCAGGGCGTGAATCTGCGCGACGGTGCGGTTCACGCCCCAGCGCGAACCCATCTCGCCCCAGTGAAGAATGAAGCGCTCGGCAATCGGTGTAAGTTTCATGACTCGAAATTTATTGGTTTCAGTAATTTCTGTCAAGAGAGAAATTTTGCTTGACGGGTTGCGCGTCGTCATCTAGTTTCTGTTTTGACAGAAACAACAGAAAATTTCGCAAGGAGAGCAGTGATGCAAGCGATTTCATTGACGCTCTATATCGACGGAAATTGCCCGCTCTGTGTTGCGGAGGCGAAGCGCTTGCGGGCGTGGGATCGACACGGGAGGCTCGCGTTCGTCGATATCGCCCAACCGGATTTCGATCCGGTGCCGCTCGGCACCGATCTGGCCGCACTGAACCGGCAGATACATGCATGGACGGCAGACGGGCGCTGCCTGATCGGGATCGACACACTCGTGGCTGCCTATGCCGCTGTCGGTAAAGGCTGGATGGTCGCGCCGTTGCGGGTGCCCATGCTGCGCCCTTTCTTTCGCGCAGCGTATCGCGCGTTTGCGCGCAATCGCATGCGTCTTTCCCGATGGGCTATCGTCGGCACGCGCACGGAGTGCACTACTCAGGCGTGCAGGTTCAAGATGGATTGAGCCCGCAGGGTTCGTGATTTTTTGAATCTCGTGAATCTCGGGGTTGTAATCGTCAACGGCATTTGTTTTACATCTGATTCTGACGTCGACATGCATGCAGTATCTCGTTGACCGCAAATGCCCCTCTCACGGTCTGCAGATTTTGCAGGACACACAGGTGATACGCTTTTTCGCGCGGTAAAAGCATCGCGCCATTTTTGTAAAGCGCGCTGCACGAGTTGCTGATCTCGCGAGCCGCGAAGCTGCTTTGACTGTTTCCCAGCGCATGCAGAATGCATTGATCGTAGTCTGGATTATCACTACCGTACGCCAAGGCCGAGAGCGGGGCGGCGAGCGTGATCGAGAGAAACAGACAGCAGAATTTGTGCATGATCGTGGTCGAGACTCAGGGGTATAACGGCAAGCAGCCACTCATTGTCAGCGATTCAGGCGTCGGTGTCGACCGACCGGTTATGGCCCGTTGCGCTCGGTGGTTGCGAAGCCACAAAGTTGCCGCTGGTTGCGGGAACACGAACATCGGCGACGTCTACGTTCCGCGGCGAGAGGCCTCGCATGGCGAGGGGGGAGAGGCAAAGAACAACAACGAGAAATCCGGCTTGTGCCAGATAGAATGGCGCTGACCATTGGTCGTGAATCGCAACGTAGTAGGTGTTATGCAGAACATCGCTCGCGATTATGAGTACCGTTAGCCGCACACCCGCTCGTGGTTTGAGAAACAAAAGCACAGCGGCGAGCGGATCGAGAATCGTCAGCGTGTCCCAATAGACTTTACTGAATGGGGAGATTGCGGTGCCGTAGCCGTAATCCCAAAGCAACCCGTGTTGCACGATCGCTGCGAGATGATTGAATGTCGCACCGAGTAAGCACAGCGCGAAAAGCGTGCGGATTGCAATCGATATGCGATGCATTATGAAGGTTCACGAGAGCGTGTCTTGCGGCAGCTTAGCAGACGTATGCTCAGGCGGAATGTGTCGTGCAGACCGGCAATGTATAGGCCCAAAGCGTTCCGCCGACATCACAAATGGCTGCGGCCACGGCGAATGTCGTGAGAAGACCGCCTACCCTGAACCGGCACATCCACGCTTCTTCTTGTTAGCCAAGGCTTGCCGCGACCGCCTACGTTGTCAAGTCACCTATCGAACACCCCCAAAAATGCACTCGACCTCGCTCGCGACTTTCAGAAGCGCGCCATCGTCGCCTGGCCTTGCCACGATCTGCATGGCAACGGGCAGCGAATCCGTGGGCGATGCAAGCGGAATGGAGATCGCGGGAAAGCCCGACACGTTGAACGGCGCCGTGTAATTCATGAGCGCTTGCCGCACGGTCCCCGACCAGGCGCCTATGGACAGGGTCTGCATGCCCGTCAACGGTGCCACGCACGGACAGGTCGGCAGGAGCAGATAATCGACTGTCGCGAGAGCCGCGTGTAGCCGTTGAATGAATGCATGCCTCGTCTGCTGCGCGTCCGCGTAGCCGCGAATCGTCCTGTCCTGCGCCATCGCGAGCCGCTCCTGGGTCTCCGCGCCATAGCCGGCAGCAATGCGGGACAACGGGTTTCGTCGCAGGTGTTCGATACTGCCTTCGGTCAGCACGATGGTGGCGAACGAATCGTACACGCCGTCGAAGAGTGTCTTCGTCTCGACGTGCTCCATCGCGAATACGCCGCTGAGTTTGCCCACCGCATGCTCGAATGCCGTGGCGACTTCCGCGCTGAGCGGCACCGGCGGAATGGAATCGATAACGCCGAGCCGCGCGGAGAGCCATGCATCGCTTTCGCAGATGTCGATGTTGCTGGCGCCGGCCAGGATCAGAATGTCGTCGACATTGCGGCCAAGGAAGCCCGGATGATCGACGCTCGGAGCAAGCGGAAAAATGCCGCGCGTCGACAGCTTGCCCAAAGTCGGTTTGAAGCCTGCGACTCCGCAGAGTGCTGCGGGTATCCGGACCGAGCCGCCCGTGTCGGTGCCCAGTCCTGCCGCCACGGCGCCGGCCGCGATCGCCGCTGCCGCGCCGCCGCTCGATCCGCCGGGTATGCGATGCGTGTCCAGCGGATTCAGGGTATCGCCGAATGCCGTGCTCGATGTCGTGACGCCCCAGGCAAACTCGTGGGTGGTCGTTTTGCCGATGACGATCGCGCCTTTTTCCACGAGTGTCCTGACGATATCGGCGTCGGCGTCGGGAATATGGCCCAGATAAGCCGGCGAACCATAACGTGTTTCGATACCGCGAGTGTCGATCAGATCCTTGACCGCGATCGGCACGCCTTCGAGCGGCCTCGGCTGGCCCGCGGCATAGCGTCGATCGCTCTCGGAAGCCGCGCGCAAGGCGTGATCCCAATCGATCACCGAGAACGCATTGAACTGCTTCCTGCTGTACTCCGCACGTTCGAGCGCCGACTCCGTCAGCTCGCGGGAGGTCGCGCGTGCACTGCGTAGCGCGGTGAGCGCGTCACGCAAACCCGGCGCGCGGGTCGTCTCGTCGGAGACCATCGCATTGTGACTCGTTACCATAGATGCTCCAGAAACGTTTCGAGTGCGGCCCGGCTGTGATCGTTCAGGTCGCCGACTTCGGTCGGATAGTTCTTCTGGAGCAGTTCGGCAACCTTGACGAGATGAGCTTGATCGAAACGGAGGTCTCTCAGCCTCGATGGCAAACCGAGCCGTTCGACGCATGCCGATATCCTGTCGGCCAGCAGAAACGCGGCTTCTTTGTGCGGGGCACCGGCGCAAAAGATCCGCAGTTTGTCGCCGTAGCGGTCCGTGCTGGCGCGCAATACCGGCGCCAGCGTGATGCACGAAGTCGCGCTATGCGGCAGGCCGAACGTACCCCCGAGGATGTGCCCGATGCGGTGGCTCAGACCATAGAGGACCGATGCGGGGAAGAAATAACATTGCCACGCAGCGAGCTGGAGTTGCAGCAGATCGTCGAGCGTAATGAGGCCCTGCTCCAGGGCGTCGCGGGTCTCGAGCCCGTGCGGCCACTTTTCGAGCACCGAGAAAAATCGCTCGACGCCCGCTGACGCCAGCACCGCATGCGGATGCGCCACATCGACTTCCCGCATGCCTTCGACGGCATGGTCGATTCCCTTGATCGCCGAAGTCAGCAGGAGCTCGCGAGGCGTATTCAATAGCAGCCTCGGATCGAGCGCCACGACTTTGGGCACCGTATCGCGGACCGCGTAGCTTCGCTTGAACGGCTCCGCACCATGAGTTTCCGTGACGCCGAAATAGTGCGAAAACTCTGCTCCCGACAAGGTGGTGGGAAAAGCGGCAATCGGCAGAAAGCGCCCCGTGCGCTCGTGGTGAAAGTGCGAGGCGGCCTTGGCCGCGTCGAGAACGGAGCCGCCGC
>Ga0153951_1000261_pt1 | contig 19796 bp, 20 predicted proteins | sample TSNJ035MetaG_FD_102278 | JGI IMG/M metagenome (GOLD analysis project Ga0153951, IMG submission 102278) | Attine ant fungus gardens microbial communities from New Jersey, USA - TSNJ035 MetaG | ecosystem: Host-associated > Fungi > Mycelium > Unclassified | place: USA: New Jersey, Wharton State...
AACATTCCTATCCGCCTGGATGCTTCGATAGGGCTTTCCAAGATACTCAGTCACCTACACACGACGTGCCGGATAATTACATAGACCCATTTGAGGACTCCGGTCTTCCAGGGACCAATGATCTTCAGGCATATTCTCGGAAGAGAGCTAACAAAGTGGTCCAGAAACATCTGCAAAGTATGCGAGGTGTGCCAGGAACGGCACGAAAGAAGCAAATGGAAGATTATTTTTCTCCTCGCGTTGGCTCCTCTGCATTTTCGTCTTCTTCAGACATTCGAGACGTCGAGGAAGGCATGTCAGAAAGCGAGACCCATGATTCGTCTCAAGGTCGCATTCTATCGTCACTTCTCCAGTTATATGGCGAAAGAGGTAATGCCGGATTTGAAAGCACGTCAACCCTGCCATCCATTACAAGTACAAGAGTCGGCTCGCCAGATGAGCACGAAAAGCTTCAACCTAAGAAGGGTATGTATCATATTTGCGCTTCATTATCTTGCCATTGATAATTTTATTCAGAAAAGGACAAGACCAAACGTCAGCGTGTCAAGGAGAAGTTGACACCACGCTCCTTCTCGTCAAGGCCATCACAGTCTCGTAATGCCGGAGGCGTTGTAGGTTCCTTGATCGCTAGTACCGGAAATCTTGCTGGTATCGCTGCTCCGGTGCACAGTCAGTTGCAGCCAAATGTCAAACGCCCAGGATACCGACTCTCTAGGTGAGCAGCTCCTGATTGTTTCCATTGACCTTCCGTTAAAGTCAAGTGTCAGATATTCTTACAAGGAGGAGCCGGTCCGTCCTCCACCTCCGGCGCGACTTCCAAGTTTTTACAGCGCCAGCTCCGATCAAACCGAGAGTGGAAGATCCACTCCCACATCGTTATACCAGGGCATAAAAAACCTACCGAGCACTATGCTAGACAATCTTTCGTTTAAAGGCGCAAGGCGGAGTGGTGTTTCGACGCCTCACGAATTTCTGCCTTTCTCTGACAAAGGGAGCGGGTATCATAGACGGCAAGTCAGGTCCGAGAAGAATAAACACAAGAGACGCAAAGCAGAGGTCTTCGTAAGCAAGAATTATATCGATTCCAGATCCGTTAATTGTAGATCTTTAGATTACTCGGCATGTTGCCCGGGTGATTCAACGGGAGGAATTCATTCTTAAACTCACGCGGGCGATGATGATGTTCGGGGGTCCATCTCACCGCCTTCAATCCCAGATTCAATGCGCAGCTCGGGTCCTAGAAATTGATTTATGTGTTGTGTACTTCCCAGACAACTTCATCATCAGCTTCGATGATGACTCCACTGGGACGAGTCATGTCAAAATTATCAGACAAACCAGCGCTCTTGATCTTGGGAAACTCTCGGACGCATACCAATTATATTGGAAAGTGAGTTGCATCTGTTTCAAATAAAATACAATACTGAAATAGACCAGGTCACACATGATGAGATGTACGTTGCTGATGCATCCGCTCAGCTGGATGGTTTGATGCGCAGAAAGCCGTTTTACAACTGGTGGCAGCAGATCCTGATAGGGGGCATGTGTTCGTCTGCCATCTGCACGGTTAGTTTTGGTGGAAGCTTTGTTGATGCTCTCATGGCATACCCCCTTGGAGCCTTGCTTGTCGGACTTCAACAACTCAGCTCGTACCACGTTCTATATGCAAATATTTTTGAGTTTGTGGCGAATACTGCTCGTTAGCCTACACGCTAACGCCACTCAAGGTTTACGATCACCGCACTTTTTAGTTTTCTGGCTGCCGCTCTGGCTGCAACACGTCGTTTTTGCTATTCTGCAATTGCGTCAAGTTCTGTGGTTTTGATCCTACCTGTGAGCATGTCAGTTGCGATATTGAACTGAGATGATTCAAGCGCGCATACGCATGGTATCCAGGGATTGCTTGTTTTGACAGGGTCACTGGAGATCATGTCACGGAGAATTATCTCTGGATCTACCCGCATTTTGTTTGCAATCATGTATGCGTTGTTCTTGGGATTTGGCTTTGCAATCGGCGCTTCATGCTTTGAAAAATTCACGCACACCGAAGTTTTTGGTGCGGAGGATTATTCGTGTACCTTGACCCACCATTCAGCTGGACCCTGGTATCAAAGAACGCCGAGCCAATTTTGGGGTTAGCTGTTAACCTAATCCATACGATTTACAGTGCTAACTTTGCTTCTGAATAGCATTCCTTACAGTACCACTCTATTCTTTGTTCCTGAGCATGAGGAATCAAGCTCCTTGTAACCGAAAAGAACTGGTTAGTCTGTTTCAGATTACCGCCCTTCTCACACCTAACCTGCGGATTCCAGCCCCTTCTTGTTATCATAGCATGCATAGGTTGGGTAACAAATTACTTCACGGGCACGAAGTTTGTTGGTCAGAGCGACATCACTGCTGCGGTCGGGTGAGTACCCCTATCGGTAGTGTTGACGCTTGTGGTCATCTCTGATACATTGAATGCTGTAGAGCATTTGCTGTTGGAATTGTTGCCAACATTTACGCTCGAATATTCTCTGGTAGTAACGCGTTTGTCGTGATGGTGTGTACTTAATCCTTTGAGAGGTCGCTCGTTCAAATTTCAATCAATCGGGCTGATAAATGTCTCCGTATTATTGTTTTAAAAGATCACTGGGATTCTATTTCAGTTGCCTTCTGGGCTTGGAAACGATGGTCTCCTCAGTTACGCTTCTCAGCAAGCTTCTGGATCAACAACATCCTATATTGCAGGATTTCAGACAGCGATGAAGCTTGTTTCAGTGGCGATTGGCCTAACAGTTGGGCTCGGTCTCGCTTCTGTGCTTGCTCATCCCAGACAAAGTAAACGACGAGAAGATGGTATCTTCAGCATGTAGCACCGTCAATTGTCCTTTGGGTTTAAAAGCTTCATGTGAGAATCTTGTAAATCTATCATTGGACCCACCAATTTCGTATTGTTAGCGTCTATTATTAGATAGAAATATCTTTGCAATTCAGATAGTATGTATCAAATGTAGACTGGCATGATTGGATTTAAACCGCTCCATTCTGGTCCCGAAACAAAATCCCTCTCGTCAATCAAGAAGTCCTTTTTGAAAAACCAATATCAGGAGAACGGATGAACTCCAAGTAAGAGCTCAACTTACCAGAGGGGCCTCGACCAGCGCTCCTTTAACTTGACTCAATCTTTCCTTCAGACGTTGGAGCGTAACGCCAGGTGCAACATGGCCCGTCTTTACATTAGGAACATAATTCTGATAAGGGATATCGTGAAAGTCAAATAGGATCCAGGGAACCAAAGAAAATTAACGTACATCATAGGACTTCCAGTTCCTAACAATGTTCGTTGGGACAGTCCTAAAAATTTCGCCGAATATTTCTCGATTCTTGTGAGCAGTCTCCTTCCAGAGCCGATCGGTCTCGACTGCCATAGGATCAGCGACAAGGCGATCCTCGTATTCAGATGTCTCGTCTGGGTTAGGCCAAGGCGCTGGTTTCATGAAATCGTCAAGATGCGGGTTACCATTGGGCATTTGAGGCCTAATGAGGCCAAGATGCTCTGGTAGAAGCAAATGCATACGTGAGCAGCTCATTGGTTATTAAAACCCCATCTACAAACCCCGATAGAGCTTTCGGCGCAACGTGGAGGCGAAGCGAGCGACAGAGTAATATTCGCCGTTCATTGTTGATTCAATCATGTCGGTATCCTCAACGACGACAGCAATTTCAGAATCTCCATCGCCTTTCTGGCTACGATCATTAATGTTGGCGGAACCAATCTAGAGGTAAGATTAGTCTGTCATTATATTTAATTATGAACATTTTCGTCACTGACAATGACCCGGCGATCATCGATAATCATCAGTTTGGAATGTATGTATAATAATTCTGTGACGTATCTAGAGATGGGAATCAGCAATACAAGATGTGAAACTTGAAGAAGACATCAGATACGCACGAGTCCAATTCCTCCTGGTCAGTACCCAACCACAGCTCGTCCCAGAGACTAGAATTATCATGCAACATGTGCTGAGATACATTGTCTGAAACGTTCTCGTCACCTCGGATACTTTTTGCACCCTCCTCAAATCTGTGGATCGTCTCATCGGCTTCCTCCTCGCTCGCGGGGATTGGAAATTCTTGAACAAGGTTATCTGTCTTGTCAGTGGGCACCAAACCTTCAGTAGTCTCCTCAAGAGTTCTAATTTTAACAGTCCTCTGGGTAGTTAAGGTATCACCATTAACCCATTTACGGCTAAGAGCGATCTGTGCCTGGGAGAATTTGACACCAGAACGACGCTCGGCTTGTTCAATGTAAGATCCTGGATATTAGTCATTGGGATTGTGGTGAAAATGAAGCAGAAGAAACCGACTGAGGGGTGCATTGATCCGATCATAGGAGCGGAGGTGGTAGAATCGAATAAAATCCATCCTGAGTCGCCTTGTCATATCGTATTCTATTTTGGAGGACGAAACTCACGGTTCGTATCCAGCCTCTCGAATTTTTTCATAGATACTACTCCCTCCTCGGTTTATGGTCCGATATTGGGCTGCCATGATGATTTTCAATGAACTCTCATTCTTGACATCTCCTGCAAATCCTGGAACTTCGGGAATCACAACGACAACCATGAATTTCTTGCCTGCATTGGCTGCCTGAATAATGCGATCAACCAGAGCTCTTCCAATCATGTTGACAACGACACCGCCTGTTTTCGTAGCAGAGATACTAAACATTGGTCAGTAAAGAGTCATCCGCGTACTGGGCATAATGGCGTACAAGAACTGATTCTCTATTGATAAATTGAAGTTGAGGTGAGAACATTCTAGGGTAAATCGAGTATGTACCAATGTAGATGAAGTGTTCAGCATCTTCGATCAACTTGCAATCTGAACCAACTCAGCACTAATTATAATAGCTTACTGAGATAGGGACCTACAGGCGTTCTGAATGCTAGCTTCGGTGAGAACACCATGTGACCAGTCACTAACACTGCGTACGACTTGAACATTGCAGGTGCTGTTCTTTGTAATAGCATAACCCGGTTCATTCGCATGATGACCATGCCATCGTTGCTTGTACTTATGACCGATGGCACCCCACCTTCTTAGATGAGGGTGTTCTAGTGCTAAGGAGTGAGTGGATGATCGAAAAAGAAAATTCAACTCCATACGGGAGATAGCCTCGTCGGGTGCATCTTCAGGCGTAAGAGGAAGAGCCAACCAAGGCCACTTCCTACAAGAAGAGTATATGAATAAGATCAAGGATAAGAGAGCACAGGCAAGTGACTTACTCTTCATTGCGATACTGAAGCGCGGATATACCCGATCGCTGAGTATCTAAGCAACAAAATACATCTAAATCGAGCTGACCTTTCGCTTCTTGATTTCGTTCCACCGTTCCACGAAATGTTGACAAACATCCAGGACAGCTGGTCCTGTGAAGGTCATATGAACCTACATGATATTCATGAGTAACACTGAAGTCGAGACAGGGTTAAGCAAACCTACATCATGCCAAGGCATGCGAGCACTTTGTAAAATAGACAACTGGTTGCTAGCGTAGTCATAGACATCTTGGAAGTCCATTATGCGGGCGTTATTGTAATCTTGACCTGGGAAGACTGTTTTGGAGAAGTTAGTGGGGTGGACATCGGCAAGGGGGTGGGTGTGGGTATCCCATCGACCGAAGCAGAGATCAAGACCTCCAATCGCTGCATAATGGTTGTCAACCACAACAACCTATTGCCAGATTCAATTTGAATGATGAGAAACACTATACAAGAACCCTGCTTGGCTTGCCTTTTCGTGGTGTGACCAAAATTGAACGCTGTCTATAAGATAAATTATTTAGCAGACTTGGTCATCCAGGAATGAATTTCACGACCCTTCGCTCCAATATGGTCAGGATGTCGCATACAGCTAATGTTAGGGTGCAAGTTCTCTAACGTGCTCTGAGATGGATGAGTAATCGAGTCTTGCAGAAAGTTGCCCCAATCACCTTGGTGTGTTTGGAGCTCATCCTCATGGTTTGGGTCACCTAGGTCCCAATAATTAAGGAATAGTAGTGACGAATAAAAGAAATGGCACTCGCCTCTTTGTAGACAATAACATGAATCATGACCCCTTCCTCAGCCTTGTGTTTAAGAATTCTATCAAGTCTATAGTCGGGAAATTTTGCCGCGGGACGACGGAGGTATAATTCGGGTGTAAGCCACCAATCCTAGATTAGTGTTCAGCTTTTCTCGGATAGGTGCGCACTCAGACTAAGTCATACAAGAATGAAAATGGCCTCTTTTGCACTCAAAAGCATTTCCGAGACTGCCCACATATAATCGTGACCGTCGATATGCCTACACCAGATGAATAATATAGCACTCGACCAATCGCGGACGCACCATTTAGCGATGTTCTCAGTCCTCTCTCCCGCAAAACTATGAAATCGATGACTTGCTTTTATTTCCTCTCGAATCCTGTCCTGCTCTTGCTCTTCGGGTTCGTCGTGACGCCCTAAAGACGACGATAAACTGAGTGAGACGAGCTGCGTTACATGGCTACACACGATTTGGGTTCAGGAGGCCTAGTTTATCGTAAGATAGTTAATTCCTTTGATTGAGCACTCAGTGACGAACCAACAATTTCAGCTCGGGCATGTTTGGCACCCTTTTGGGTCAACTGGGCAATGTCTTTGAAGACGCTCATTCCTTCGTCGACGCGAGTTCGGGTTTTCTGGACTACAATAAATTCTTAAATAGTTTCACAATTACCCTCTTGAGGTAGGATGTTGAGGAAAGGATGTGATAGGAGGGATAGTAAATAGACTCAGGTTTTATGAGCCTATCATCAGTTAATACTAGGAAGACATTTTCCATTTATAGGACCTTACATTATACCTTACATTATGAAACCCCATCTTTGGGAACATCCCTCACATTAGCTGTCTTCGACTTCCGTGGCACAAGTATGGCCACAACAGGCTCTACAACATGGCATCTCCGAATACTGCCGCCATGCCGCCATCGATGTGTGACACATCTGAATGGTTAGAATCGTTTGGACTGACGTAATACACCGGTGATTGGCACTGCCTCTCTTCAAGCTCAAGTATAATTTTAACATATCAACTCTGGAAAAATGTAAAAGCTTATTTGAGAAGCTGAATTGGCACAGGTGTTTGCGCGTGGATCTCATTTCCCTATGTTAATCAGCCTGATCTGATGACTTCTTGGAGCCAAAAAGCAAACTAAATAGCACATAAGACACATTGATTTCTCAAGCTTAACTTCTCAAATAAATTTGTAACTCATTTGGAGCTCAATATGCTTTTCCAGAGCTAATATATCAATTTTCTGGTCATAATTGCACTCAGATAATTCCCAAAATATTGATTTCAGTCAGGGATCAGCAGAAGTTGATCAGAGTGTCGAAATGGACTGGTACGTGTGCATTAGGAGATAACCCAGTCACAATTTGTGCTTATGTGGAGGCTATAGTATATAATACTAGTAGATCATTCTCTTCTACTGTGATGTAATGCTCTCACTGTTATGCTGAAAACTCAACAAATCATAACATTTTGGGCATTATTGAGGGTCGAAAGTATGTCAGCTGATTAGTGGAAATATAGTCACGTGACTAGTGATTGCTTAGTCAGAATGATGTATTAGTCATCTGGTGAGTCACACAAATCATCCACCTAGTAATTGAAACTTATCTCCGACCAGCATGCCTGGCAGCCCATCTGCAAAGAGCGTTGAAATGCAACAAAATCAAGATTTTTCTGTGGAAGTTCAAGAACAGATAGACGAACTGGATGTGAATTGTAGCATCTGTTTACAGCCGATGGAGGATCGAACAATTATTCCGAAGTGCTCGCACGAATTTTGTTTCAACTGTCTGATAATCTGGACAGGTATTTGTTCGCTGGATCTCAAACTATCTGCTGGCTTACAGGATAAAAAATAGCGCAATCGCGTCGTTGTCCTCTATGTACACGGACATTTGGAGACTATGTTATCCACGACATACGGACGCGATTTGACTATCATAAACATCATCTCACCCAATTGAGAATCTCATCTCCACAACCGTTATTGCCTTCGCAGACAGCAGCAGCAATAGAAGTGCGAAATACAGCTCGCCGGAGAAGACGAGACCGTGAGAGGCAGTGGCGGGAGAACAATGAACATAACGAACTCGAGCTTTCTATCGCTACTCGGAGATGGATTTATAAACACGAGCTATATGCAAAAGTATGCATTTGAAGATACATTGCCCCAGGTTTTTTCAAGTCTGATCAGCGCTAATTAGCACGTTGCATCTAACTCGTTCACCAAATACCGCCCGTATCCCACGCCCGCGCGCTTCGCAGCATCCTTGGACTTGATTTCTCGAACAACCTCATTCTTAAGGAGAGAACTTCAGGTCTGGCCCGGTCTCGATGTAGAGGTATGTCAGTAACTGAGCTACGGTGTCGTGAGATCTGCTCACCAGAATAGTTCTTGACAAATCTCGTCATTTCCCTGATGAAATCTATGGATATACGGTCAGAATCGGCGGTGAAGCTGTTAGCTGAGTTTTTGGACATGGATACTCATCATGAATCGGACAACATACATCTTCGCGCCGAACACTTTGCTCATGGTAGTGCACAACTCTAATTGATGTTGATGAACAACTGTCATTGTCCTTGCAGAGGTGTATTCATATGTTCGATCACCATATCGTAACCTTTTTGTGTATGACAGTGTTGTCCAGGTGTGCCATTTCGTCTTGTTATGAATATTCACTAATACGAACAAATTAGTATGAACATCCGCTCAACATATCTCCACCACCTGAGCAAACGCGTGAGGGGTCAAGGCGGATGCCCAGAGGGTTGTGTCACCTCGAGGGGCGGACTTTAGGCTCACTTGCATCTGGGCGGCCCGAAATTTTCTGAAACAACAGAGTTTAGGCGACACCAACAATCAGGTGGAATCAACACCGAGACCCCTGACACACGATCGATTGTCACACCGTCATTGTAAGTTAAATCTGCATCCATCGAACATCTCACTTGACTGCCAACGGCAAGAGCCGGCTGCATCATTTTCGGGGTCATGATGCAACGAGAATTTTGGTAGAGAGTACTGGAGAACCATCCATCTCTCAGAAGGGAAAAGAGAAGGAGGTCCGTATATTTGTCAATTCATAGTGTAAGTCTCTCTAATCTAACCTACATAGAGGATAACCTCTTCTTGACACCTAAAACGGAGGATTCGCCTTTTCAATGCCGTGACAACTATACCACACGAATTCCGAACATTCTATATCTGCAGGAGTCATTCCCAAGGATCTTCATTTTGTCCCATCTGATGACACCATGTAAATCAGCTTCAGTGACTCAGTATGCAGATGAGCACGAGTACCGCCATGTACTCTCTAAATTCTCCGGGGTATTCAATGATTCTTTCAATGTCCCCGAAAGCTTTGATGACTTCTACGAGGAATTAGATGCCCTGCAGGAATTCATTATCATTTGATCGAACATATCTTTCTATCGAAGTGATCGATAATCGATTGTTCGTATAATACACAATATCATAGGCTAGGAAATCAGATGTCACTGGTGAGAATTGTCCACCTTCACGATCATCTCATCTTCAATGTCCATGTGATTGATGGAACAAAGCTAGTCCAATGGCAACACCAAAGACTCATCAGGCCTTGCCAAATAATCTTCTTGGAGCTGCGATCGAATCTGAAGTAGCTTTGCATCTGGTTTCTGACGCCTTAAGTTCTAATAACGAAATTCAAGTCATTCCTACCTTCACTCTAGCATCCAGTTCTATAATAGCAACTACCTCAAATTAATTGCTGTGGTAGAAAGATTTTGTGGTGTATCTCCTCCAACCTGGTGTACTCCGATTCATCCCTCAACATTAATCCTTACGACTCGTATGTTTTATCACCTATCTAGCATTCACATAATTCACTGATCCATAAATACTTTTTGTCAAGGTTCGATCAGCTTTATCTAATCATGTCCATTAATGTAACATATAGAAGCGCATCGTACCCACCATACTCACGTGGGAACGTCAACAATGATTCGTGTCTCAGCTGCCCTCAAGCTGATCCGCGTGCGAAGCTACTGTCTCGATTGAGGGAAGAAAAAAAAACAAGCTGGAGAGGATCCAGTGTATGAATGTCGATGCCAGAGAAGTCCAAGGGCAGCAATCTAGCTCTATGGACGCAGATGAACTCCGAGTCAAAGTTGGACAGAAACCATCATACTGGAGGATTGTTGCAACGATCAATCCGGTTCATCGTGAGTACGGTGTCATGATAGTGGAGCTTGAGACCCTGTGACCGAAATCGTGGATACTGTCGCTTTGGAGGAGAGACTGAGAGCGTCTATTGCAAGAAGCTTGTATGAATAAATTTGAGGTTTGTACTTGGTTTGTACTTGTGTTCATACTTTAACGCCGTTGTAATAGCTTGTAATTTCTGCGTCCTGATTTGATACGACCGCAAGAACTACCGGTAACCGTCTATTTCTGATTCTATTTTAGTAGATAGCTACATGTTTGGAGCTCATAACAATAAACAGGCGAGGGAAGCCGGGGATGTAATACAATTGGGCGAGCTTCTTTAACAAAGAACAAGGAAATGTGCGGAATTAGTTATTTTTAAAGGGTGTAAGAAATTAGGATGATCATAGGAAGAGCCAAGAAGGACAGAAGTGGGGCTTCGAAAGGACTTGTTTTGTTTGGATGCTTGAAAGTACTGGTATCTAGTTATTTGATCATCAAAATGCGTGAGAATGGTGTATTTTGTGGAGACACAAGGAAAAAAAGGCGTGACACGTCAGAAATTCTCGCGGGAAGATGATGCTGCATCATCTATATCATCATCCGGATCCTTTTGAGGGCGCGGAGAAGAAGTCGGAGATAAAATATCGGAGGCATACGGTACGATAGTTGCACGAACAGGATCATATCGCCCTTCACGAACTATTGGCGTAGGTAAGGCTATTGTCGACTCGGAATGACCCATAGACTCTCCCACAACTTCAGAATTCTGACTGGAATTAATTGACATGCGGGGAACAGATGATACGTTGGTCCCTCGAGCTGCTGTAAAGATGGCAGGATGCAAATTTGTAGAGAACGATGAATCATCCCAACGTGGTTCAGGCTGGAGTGCGAACGGTGGGGACAAAAAGGTACGGGGATGGCCGGAGGAATCAGGAGCTTGGGTAGCGAAGTGAGGCCCTTGTGGAGAAACCGATGATCTCTGACGGGAACGGTAAGATTCAGGAGGAGGAAGCGTGATGAAAGGTGAATGCCTCTGAGAGCCCCCGGACACATTGGCACTCCCAGAAGCGGATGTAATGGGATCAAACGACAAAGGGGGTAAAATCCGACTATTCTGATCGTGTGTGGTCTCCAGAGCTGCTGCGGCTCTGTGAATCTGTTGGGGTAAGTTGATTCGTGGGCTGTACAACTGGGAAGAGGACCCAGATGAGTGGGGTGTGTGAGATGCGTTGATAGGAGCAGATTTGAGAGCTATTGTCCTTGGGCTGCGAGACTGTCCTTGATACGAAGAACCATACAAGTCAATACCTGGGTAGGCAGGGCCGAGGAGCCGACATGGCCGTTCTGTAGTTGAGCTACCACTCGAATATTCCAAAGGAAATTGAGGTTGACCATACGGTTGTTGTACTGGAGCGTTGTACTTGGAGGAGAGAAGGGGAGGATTTGGCGCAGGACTGGACACCGTCATTGCGGGGAAGGAACTGGAATTGTTTTCAAGGACAAGGGCTGGAAATGGACCATATCTTGGCGAGAGAGGTGTTGATTCATCTGGCTCCTTGCGTGGACGTCTTGCCTTCTGTCTTTGGTTCTGTCGAGAAGTTAGTAATGAAAGTATAGCTTATTCATGCGGAGGTACCTGGAACCAAATCTAATGTTGGGTGACATCAGCCATTCAGGACAGATAGGAAAATTTTCAACAACTTGCCTGCACTTTGCGGGCGCTCAGACCGATTGACCGACCTATTTCTTCTCTCATAGCTGTGGTAGGGAAGCGTGACTGAATACTATATTGAGTGAACCTATACTTGAGAAACAGTGCAACGAAACGGTAGTTCGCACCTGAGCCAACAGTGCATGAAGAACCGCAGCTTGATGGGGGGTAGTAAGAGTGCGCGTCCGTTTCTTCTTTACAGATGCATTATCTGATGGGGGTGGCCCAACACCTTTTCCCTTTGCATCACCGTGGTCATCTTCATTATCAGCAGTCTGCGAATCTGAGGATGGGCTCATCGGCTTTTGCAGCTGTCCCTGTCGAAGTGCTGGTGATGCTCTCCCCATGGGTTTTGCAAATGCCATCGTCGAACTCCCCTCCTGAGGATCCACAGAGAAATGTAATTTGATGCTAGACTGATGCCAAGGCGGCTCAAATGCTGGGGAAATGGAGGTACTTGGTGTTTGGGGTTTCTGTTGTGACTCCTCCGTGGAAAATTTAGAAGTTGAATCAGTAACTTTGTAGATCTGTGGAGTTGTCGAACCCGGTGAGTATGTGATATCGGTTGGAGGAGAATTAGGAGATGGAGACATTCAGGATAAAAATAGCGAAAACCGGGAGGTTGCCTTCGATGCAGTCTCTACGCATCTAGACGACAGCGCTTCAGCAGTGCCGGAGGGAAAAGGAAGCAGTGGTTGTAGAGAAGCTGGGGCAAGGAGTCGGTAGACTCATGTGAAGTTTGCCGCTGGGAGAGCCGAGAGGATATCACAGCCAACCAGTTTGATAACGTTAACAACTGCAAACCGAAATGATTAACCATCTGAGATCTAAAAGGGTCGATCGAGTAAAATATCATGCCCCCATTAACAGGAACGCATGATCCATGATGGACAGGGGCTCAATGTGCTCATTTCAGTTTGTCTTTTGGTTCCAAGGCTTTATCATCGTATACTCCGTGTTGACGGTTGCTGTTTACTGTATCGCCGTTCGCACAGCATAAGTGGCAACGAACAGAAATGGCTCCGGGGAATGCAGTCTGTCACATGCTCGTCAGAACAGCAGCTACTGCAGGCCAGTTCAGAGCAGCCACATATGACCTTCATATAAAACACTTGTTCCGACGTTCATCATTGAATCATACCTAGCTCCGTGACAATCAGCAGTTGACAGGGGCAGAACTGGGGGAAAAAGCGTGATTGTGACACATTGTTTGTCACTAGCAACCTGTTCTACTACAGGATGACTCGGCGGCAATACAAATCAGATGCCTGAAATAAGGGTATGGTTAGGCCCATTTCTTCTCTATACCCCCGAGATGGAAATCGAGCAAACCTATGCATGACGACGGCCTTAATGAAATCACTCGGACTATCGGTCTTCCCAGACCATGTGGTCGCGATGATGGCACTCACGCAGCTCACGCAGCGGCTTGTACTGACCTTCCAGAGGTGGAGCGCACACCTACGTATATGACATTCCTTGATTGCATTGGTGACCCACAGTCTACGACGGATTGATTGAAGTCCTGCTCTGGTCAGGAAGGAGCTGCTGCACTTGGCATATACCATCTTGGGTCGATATGAAGCTTGGACCGGTTGAATGAAGACGCTTTAAGTCTACAAGAAAGTTATTTTCCTGATTCTTCCATACAATCGCAGATCCCTTATAGACCGCGGAGCAGTAAGCAAGCCGTGTAGTCTACATAATGTTTAAGCCTTGTCTTATGATAGAAGCCTCATACAATGTCGATATTGTCTAAAAGCCAACTGCAACTGTGACTCTATCTATGTACCCTGGTTACGTATTTGGTGTTGACACTCCCTACCGAGCCACTCTCAGTACAAATAAACAAGAACTTGAGGTCAGTGAGCGCGCACAGTCCGCGAATGCAAACGATCCTCATCAGTTTATTGTTCATCTACTTTAACCTGGCATACATTGCACATTTGATGACGTCACGGTAGGCCGCTAGATATAACTCGCTAGAATTTGAAGCTGGAATTTGAAGCTGGAATATCGGACATCACCGGATTTTTGCTGACATCTGAACTTGCATTCCCTTGTGACCTAGGAAGGAAAGAGGGTAGCGCGGAATTCCAGTGTTGAAGATGAACCGTAGAAGATCAATGCCACGAGATGGTTCAAAAGCCACGTGTAACAAGTGGGGACGAGTCTATGAGCAACGACCTGGGTTCTACGCAAACAAACGAAGTGGCGAAAGTGATCAGAAGACATATAGAATTCAAGATAAGACCATCTTGGCTGGGCTTTCTCAGAGTATCCATGAGTCTCGTGGATTCCGAGGCAACCTTAAAAGAGTGGAAGAAATTAGATACAGAAGAGACAGCAGAACTAAGTTGCCCACGCCGTGTAATCGAGTCGGTCAAACAAACTAAGCAATACTGAAGGAATTTGTTGCGAAGGGTTTTCTTCCTTCAATCGAAATGGTGAGACCAAAGTCAGAGTAATGCATCAACGAGAAGAATTGATTTCGGGCCTCCTCCGATTGAATAGCGGAACACAGAAACAAGATTCAGCACAATAGTATCCAAGTAACGTAACCTCAGGGTCAGAATAAAGGTAGTGTAGCTGTAAGACAAAAGTCATGATCTCCTCGGGGAGACTTCGTTCTTGACCATGTGTCCCCTAGACAACTTCATGGGAGCCTACTGTATGGCTAAATCGCCACCCCATTATTTATTGATGAGCCTGTGTTTATACGCCACACTTCTTCGGTAACATCCACAATTCATTGCGGTAGACGGATCCCATCGACAAAGTGTTGAATAATGTATTCCTGACACGTACCGCGTCTTAGCACTAGTTTCGTCGTGGTGGTATATGAATGCAGAATTCTCTTCTGGTCACGTGCAAGGCGGAGATTGGACAGGAGGCAGATTAGTCAGCAACTCTGAGGACAGAAAGACACCTGAGCGCAAAGTCCAATGGATGGATCTCTTTCCTTATCCTCCTCTTCTCACAATCACCAAACTTCCTCAAAGCCGACAACTACAAGATCAGGCCTCACTCTTGTCCTTCCGTCTCTTAGAAACCTCAAGGCTGCTAAGGCCGTGAAAAAATTGAAAGTGCCTGTCTCTGTCCCAAATTCACCGGCCTTTGATGGCGAGGTTGGGGAGAAAAGAGCTCTTCGACCTGTGAAGTTAAAGCCATTGAAAGAAGTTCTCACCAAACTCATTCAACAAATCAAAAAGTATGTAATTGTTCAATAGCTAGTGCAATGGTCTCACAAATAAATACTTGTAGGAAAGATGACTATGCTTTTTTCCTAGAACCTGTGGATCCCAGCCAGGCACCAGGTTATCTGGACACCATCAGATGTCCAATGGATTTTGGCACCATGACTAACAAAGTCATTCGTGGAAAATACCGATCTTTGGAAGAATTCGCAGTTAGTTGGTCGTTCTTGTGCTCATATCACCATTGATCGCATCCATGCAACTAGAATGATCTCAGACTCGTGACAACGAATTCCAAGACCTACAACCCACCGGGTTCTATATACCACACTGAAGCGGATCGAATCGAGGTTTGGGCGCTTGATCACATCGCAAAGGCAGCGTCGACAGTGATTCAGTATGAAACAGACTGGAATATTGACATCGAAAAAGATGATGTTAATATTGATGACGATGATGATGATAACCCACTTGTGTCTGTCCATCCGGATGATGTTGCTGTTAATGGCCGATCGCCTTCAGTCGCATCCCAAGTACAACAATATATGGGGCGAAGGGTTCTCAGAGGTCCTAACAAGAAGAATACACCACAGAGTAGAATCTCGGACTCAATTGACGACGAAGGTCGGCTGCCTGGTTCTAGGGAAGGTATTGGAGCCTTTCCTCCATGTTCAGATTGGGCGAAAACCATGGTTGCATTGAAGCTGAAAGGTGCCTCTAATGCACTTTGTTCTCTCTTTCCACTTATTTCTTTCAGGAAAGCGCTACAAAACCAAAAAAGAGCGCTTACGTTTTGAAAAAGAGGGCCCTCCCTGCCTTCCTGATGGAAGCCTGGATTATACTGAGAGTGGGTAAATTCTGATCGACGTGAATTGACGCTAGTATTAACTCTCTTTGAGTGGAGGACCCGTTTTCATATCTGTCGGCCTTGGTACCTGATCCTCTGACGCGACCTCATCTGATACCTGTATATCCGCCTTTGTCAATATCCCATACACCTGTGCCACCGCTGCCTAGTTATTCTGTCTCTGAAGACTCTACCCCTCAACCTGAACTACCAGCTTCTACTTCAGCATCACAGGGGCTTCGTCCGCCAGCATCCTTTCCATCTACTATCAGCCTTCCCTTGAATTACGATCCCTCGTCTACTGATATTCAGTTACCACCTCTGACGACCCATTCGCAAAGACGGCACTGGCACATAACCCGTAATCCTCCTGGGCGAAAGGGCAAGGACAATCCCGATGATAGTGACACAGATGAACCGCCTTGGCACGTTGAACGTGAAGCTCACCCAGTAGATTTTGGTTCGTTTGCTGTTCTTGCTGGAGCGTTATCGGAAGAGATGAAGAAGCGCGGTGTTCCTTGTGGAGTACTAAAAGATGGAGAAGAAGAACAAGTTGTCTTTGACGTGCTGCGAGACGATCTAAGTTTGGAGACAGAGGCAGATAAGTTATCTACAAACGATGACGGAGTTTCATCCAGCTGCCTTACAGACTCCACTGCCGGTCTCCGTGAATATTTCACGTCTCAGCGTGCAGCTGAGGCTGAGAATTACATTTGGGACATTGTATATGGTGGTGTAGATGGTTTTGCGTATGTTCGGAGTATGGCTGAGTTTGTGGGTTATAGTTCAAAGGAGGTAAACTGTTAGCTCAATTTCTGTCCTCATCACGCTGATGTATAATCACTTCAGGTATCTAGCCCTGCCTATTCTGTATCGGAACTCGGTCTCGGAATGTTGTTAAACCAATATATCCAGGGCATCGTGGATGAGCTTACAGAGGGTCGACATTCGTTGCTATCCGAGACTGCGAGACAACTACACTTTCAAACATGCTCCCCACTATCCAAACCAGATTTGAATTTTCCACTTGCCGTTCAAACCGCTACATCACTCAACCTGGCACCGAGAGCGACCATTGCGCTTCAGGCTCTCTTGCAGATTAAATCACAGAAGATAGACATGGGCGCACTTATCAACAAACCTGAGGAGCTCTTCTTGAGTGAAGAGGAATGGGCTGGAAAGGGTCTTAGAGAAAAACGGAAAGTGACCACGCATGAGACCCATGCCCGTAAACGGCCCAAACACGAGGAAAGTAGCAGAGAAATGGAATCTGCGCAAAATTCAATTATGCATATTAATGGGGGCAAGACGACTTCTCAGTCCAGTTTGGATAGTGTAACAAATGCGTCTCATCCGGAGATGGAGGGTCCAGAAGAATTGGCGGAAGTTTTGGATTATGTCGCAGACCTCATTACTGAACTGAACCGGCATATGAAAGATACGGGGGATAAGTCTCCTCTGCTCATGGGATTGTCAGCCACAAGCGGTGGAACTAGTGATAAGAGCCTCACTACTGGAGAGGATGCAACTATGCGTAATCTCCGTCTCAACCTCTTGGCACTTGCAAAAAGGGCTCCTCTGGACACGATCGCCCATTTGCCCTTAGAATTGATCCCAGAACATATTCGTCCTTGCATTCCAACTTTAGATGCGTCAAATGCTTCAGGTTCTCCTTCGGTTGCTGTGACCACAGCAACTCCTGCTCGTGTGCCCACAGCTGCGATGGCTTCTACTTCTTAGTTCGTGAGCCGGGTGTTCGCTGGACTCATTCTGGTTCATGTAGTAACCAGAGATATGATCTAGCTAGCTTTCATCTGCGGTTGAGACTAACTCTCATTTCATACAGCATATTGCTGTACATGTATAGGAGGCAATGCCTATGCGGCGTGCTCGGCTACAATACTTTCAGATTTTGAGTCATTAGGACTATTATCAAGGGCACGCCGGTTCCTTAGGTGTACTATCTATTACTATCTATTTTTTACAGGGGCCCTTCTTTATTGTACATTCTTAATCGATACAAGATCTTCTCGTTACTGTCATATCTGGCCCTACACGTGTTGGCAACGATTATATCATGGCAACATCTCGTTGACCTTGTTTATCAGAATAGGGTCATCACGAAGATATTCATGGAAACCTTTGACGTCTGAATTCCGTGAGGCCGTTACTTCGCTGAAATTCCGAACCGTATGGAGGATATGACTTGTATTTTCCCTTTGGGTACTCAGCGCTGTTGTAGAAGTAGCTAGCACGAGGTATGTAGAACTATGCTATGCATCCACTGTAATTGAGCGTCTGTTATCACATGGTGGATGTCAGTCGGCATGTCGAGATCCTTCAATGACACATCCACCGGGAGGCTCTCATGTGCTCCAGACAATTTATCAGGTGATCATTTGTATTGAGACGCGGCGTGCGATTTATATTGAGTGTCACTGGATACAATCTTCAATTTCCAATTAAAAACCGTGCTCGATCGCAGTACGCACGAGGTAGGCTGCGCCCAAACAACTGTCACAAAGATCTAAGGTCCAGTGTTTGAACTACAAAATATATCGCGAACCAGGTCGAAGTTAAGGAGCTATCCTGGGAAATGAACTGAGAGAGGTAAACAAATGGATAAGGGGAATTGCTACAACAATGACGCAGAAAAATGAATTGTGCGCAGGGGAAGATGAGAAGAAGCAAGAAAGACTTGCTAACTGTAACTACATTCCCATTTATATATGTAATTATCCGAAGCAGTGCTCCGGCAAATGGAGTTTCCAACTCGATGTCACTCCATGACATGACATAATTCCACAATAAACAACCCTCTCATGCGAACTGGTATCCTGCTCATAGACAATATCCTTCATTCAACTTGCAGCATGGGTGCCACAGCTCCCAAATGTCAGCCTGAATTGCATACTACAAGTCTCACCAATGGCCACCTAAGGGTAATACAGGCTAGAAAAAGAAATTCTCAAATGAGTGACTTTGTGATCCATTATGCCACCAAACTCTGATCCATATCTGCTTTTTTTTGTCCACTTTCCATAATCCAATCCTTCTCAGGGTATCATATGCTGTGCACAATAGATGCTGGTGTTACATACCAGTTCTGACAATCCATGTTAATGTCTTTGACCAGAGCTCTATTGGGAGAGACTAGGCCAGCTGAGTTCAAATCTATCCTTGTATTCGTCTTGTATAAGAGGAACCAATAAAGGTTTGGGCAAGGTTATAGAGATTCAGCAAGATGACAAAGCACTGTTTCTGTAGTTTGAAATAGTGTAGAACAAATAACTGTGCTCTAGGGTGATTATCTCTTACTGAACAAGGGCCTCACATAGAGGTTGATCCAACCTACAAGTTGAGATCAAGCCCTAAAGCCAACCCCCAACTGGAATGTTGTGTGCAACATGAAGGTCTTCTCCCCAGACCTCCTAGAGAATCTACCATCACTGTTAACACTAAGTCATGAAGACTCAAGGTTCACCCTAGATGGATGTTCAGAAAGAACTTGATAGAGTTCTCTATTGGATTGCTCTATGTCATACCAAAAATAATTACCTTCTATTTTCAGAACACTTTTATCTTTTGTTCATCTAACAGAACGGTCACAAAAAAGTGACTACTAAATAGTGACATGGAGGTATAACAAAATACCTGTTCAAAGAACTACATAAATAGCTGGACCCTTATTAGCAAGTAGCCTTGCTAATGTTGCCCTTTTGGTGTAGTGGTAAACCATACAGTATGTAACTACTGGT
>Ga0153951_1000265_pt1 | contig 19737 bp, 19 predicted proteins | sample TSNJ035MetaG_FD_102278 | JGI IMG/M metagenome (GOLD analysis project Ga0153951, IMG submission 102278) | Attine ant fungus gardens microbial communities from New Jersey, USA - TSNJ035 MetaG | ecosystem: Host-associated > Fungi > Mycelium > Unclassified | place: USA: New Jersey, Wharton State...
AAATGTCCTAGAATTTTACTGACGCCAAAAATAGTAATGAGCACACGGCAAGTCAAACGAACGGTCGTCGCCGAAACTAATCGGATAATACCTTACCTCACCTTCCTAATAAAACTCGAGGCACTGATATCGCTATCCAGGTCATCTTTCCGCAATGGCTATTCGGTCCTTTCTCGGTCCTTGGGTTCAAAAGCCTCCTTAGAAAAAAAAGCTCTTCAGCAAATGGATTACAGTTGTCTGTCGTTCTAAAAAAATTTATTTATTATTACCATACACAAAAAACCGAACCGAAAAAAGGACGGTCCAACAAAATTTTTTTTATTTTTCCACGAGAGAGCTCTTTCCCCAGCTGGATTTACGGATGACAGCATGATGATGTTCCATGCGTGGCATAGGATCATTCTACAGATCAGGTGGCCTGGCTGAATCCACGCTTTTTTCGTGTTTTTTGATTCGATGGATCTATTTCTCTTCAGGGACGCAATCGACATACAAGAACTTCATCCTCCGTAGCCAGGGAGATCTCCGGAATTTTGAGTCGCAGTTAACCGACTTTGAAGCCCCCCAGACACTTGGGTCGTATCAGAAAATTGACCGCTAGTTCCCGATTGTCGAAGTCAACCGATATGACAGTAGAAGATGGCCAGATGATGGGTACAGCATCAGTTGTGAGTACCCTACCTACTTACTTGTTCTGAACCAAGTCCTAGTCTCCCTTCCCATCCTTTGATCGACTCTCGCACTCCTCCTCGCAAAAAGCTACGAAATCTTCTCCTGTTTTTCCTCGCCATTTTTGAAGCTAGATGGTACATCCTTTGTGTTCCCTTCACATTCGCCCTCTTCTGGACCAGATAATGAGTCTGTTGGTTGGTTTCAGATCCCGGAACAGTCGGAAGTCGGTCGAGTCGCATTATTCACCGTTTTTGTCGCCATGATCTTGTTTTTTCGGACAACATAATAATCGAGTGGTTTATTAAAACGTCACTTGCGTGCCATGTTGGGGACTGAGTTGCACTCTCTCAGCATCTAGGACAATATGGTGTCCATCGTGCCGTGCCCCCCGTTGTGTCTATTTCGGGAATATGCCGGAGTACTGAATACAAATTCTTCGGTATCGTCAGTGATAGAATTGCACGGGTGGAAATCACTATGAATTCCTCCGTAGATGTGATCCTCAGGAAGTGTTCAGCTCCACCCCAAGATGACCGTTAATGTTGCCACTTAATTTACCATCAGTAACTTAGTGTGACGCGCGTGACATCTTGCCTCGTGGTGTATTGGATTGAAACGAATTCCCTCAAGTCCGCTGTGTTCCCGTTTCAGTACGATAGTTTTATTCACTCAACCTGTGCTTTGGCTTGAGAATCCTTACAAACATGGAGATCCCTACCCTTGCATCCCGTAGCGGCCCAATGAGACCTTCTCGGGCCGAACGAGAAAGTAGAGGCAAGGTATGTCCATTAAACTTTCAATCCCCCCTCAACATTCTTCAGTAATTCCCTCTTCGTGTGCTTGAAAGACGAGTCCGATGTACAAGAACACTCGATTCAAAGACAAGTGAGTGAGGATCTAGTACTTCCTCTCTTGGCCATCCTGTACTCAATTCACAATTGACAATGGAGAAAGATATCAAGCAATGCGAGGGCGATTTGAAAGAGCCACTGCAGTGTGTCTTGAGGCCCTGATATTCTCGTAGTTCTTGTTTTTGAAATGAAAGGACAGGTCAGAAAAGCGTTGTTGCAGGACCTTGAACTTGCTAATACAAAACTACGAAAAATCCAAGAAGAAAACGAGTGAGTCACCCGTGGTCGTCGCAATCGGCTCTAGAACCCAACTCTTTTCTTTTTTTTTCCTTTTGCTCTCCAAGTCTTCTCCTCGACGCGATGCTTGCGAATCCGCTCCCATCCCAGGTTCCCAATCCTGGATACCACCCATCGCCACTCTCACCTCACCCAATCATTCCCTCTCAATCCCAAAACTCCCCTCAAGAACAACCTGGCCATCAACCTTCTTCCGCTGTATCTTCGTTTCCCTCTTCGTACCCGCCTGGCGCAAGATTCGATCATCAAGACGCTCATATACCAATGCCTGTACACCACCATAACAATCCCACAGTTCCTAACCATTTTTACCCTTCCCCACATGATGGGAAGGAAGGTTCAAGCCATCATTATTCTAGTAGGTCAAGGGGTTCGCAGTCCGATATCGGCCAACGAAACTAGGAGGCAGTTCTCTCATGCCCCCCGAGTTTTATCCCCTTTCTATCCTGGGATACAAAGTCACCTGTTGTATTGATTATAATTAAACTCGAATCATGAGGACCTTTGAAGTAAAAAGGAAGAGACAGAAGAATATCACAAGCCCATCAAAAGTTGAACGTTCTGCCTGAATGTTCGGTTGATTTATCATGGACTTTTGTGGAGTTTTTCTACTTGACAGCGACAAATATTATGATCCCTACTTTTCGGGATTCAATTGAGGTTTGAATAGGGGCGTTGATAATCCGACGGGACTGGTGTCAAAGGATTTCTGACGAGTTATGTTACGCTCGCGAGACAGGTGAGTTGTCATAAAGATTAATCAAGCGTGAATGCGATACTACTGTTTACAACTCGTACATGTGCCCAAGTCCGTAGAAATACCTAAGGTCCGCAGTGGCTATCCAATGTGACATTTCCGTACGGACCTACGGGTGTACATTTCATCAATAAACGTTCCCTTCAAATCAGATAACTGCGCACCAAAATGATCTTCTACGGAAGCCTCAAAAATATTACTCGCATCACCAGTGGCACACAGGGAATTGTCGTTATCCTGGCCAGGACAAGCGAAAAATGATCCATCCTCCTTAACGTGAATCTCCCCTGATGAATGCTTGAAGCCCGTCAACTTGGGCGGAATGACAGTGACGATATCTTGCCTGTCCATGTTTAATTTCCTAACGTTGAGTGATGGTGCTCCGGGATTGCGATACGACAAGTATCCTCACCGGCTTGTTATGCGAGTAATTTTCAGGTTGGCATCAACGAAGTCTGCAAATGCTTGGTTTCCGACCTATAACATTCTGTAGTTAGCGAGGCCAAACCTGCTTTTCGAGGGGAGGACATGACTTTACGCGAGGCGATCCATAGTTGATTATCTCAATATCGGCACCAGAGATGTGGATTTGAAGGAAAATGGCTTCAAGGACCGAAAGAGCTGCACCTGAGAAGTAACTTTAGACATTTGAAGCGGATCACTAGCATCTCGAAAGACATACCGAGAGAGTGACCAACACATTTGATTGAATTCGTGCCACTATCTTGCATGGTCTGTTGGACTGCTGCGAGCACATCTTGAGCGGTTCTAGAGCAGCTGTCAGGACCACAAGCAATGGGGCATGAACACCAATTACTTCGCATGTTCGCTGCTGAAACCACTGTGCACTCGGATGTCACTTGAGATTCCAGGGAAAAAATCTTCATCAAGTTTTTCAGGGACAAATTCAACGTCAGTGAGAAGTGATTGACTATGTGAGAGGTGATAAGTATGAGGAGGATCACGCAAGTTCTACAAAGTACATACATCTTATGCCGATCGGTTCCTTGATGGGCTACGATGACAGCCTATGAGGCCGGCACACAGTGAGTATTTTTTTTCTTTGGTGGTTTTCGGAAAAGTTGACTTACATCTTTGTCCGAATCAAAACCGACAAACCAAAATTGTACATCTCCTCCATCTCCTCCACTTGCTGTAGGCTTGAAATTGGGGTTAGCGTCACAATTGGCTACATGGGGACAAAGAACATTTACAATATCAGTCATATCGCTAGAACATCTATAACAATGAGCATACCTCCACAGGACCAGTTTTCTGTCTTGTTAGCTGGGCAATATGCCGCTGACGCAAAAAAGGTAAAAGTGTCGAATTGTCCGAAATCACTGGCAGATACTGGCGTGGGTTCTCCTGCCCGACGCTCAAGGGGGAATGGTATCGCTAGCACGGTACTTGTTCCGAATAGCAGAGTGGCGATACAAACGAGTGGATGGACCATTTTGTCGAACGAAGAAGTCAAAGGATAGGCCGATGGTCAAAGAATGATAGAGTAGAGACGTCGTAAAGAAAAGCCACCGAAATGAAAATAAAAAGAATTAAAAAAAAGAAAGGTGAATGAAGCAGTCAGAACCAGCTAACCGGCAGCAGGGGTTTTATGTTTGTTCGCAACACAGACGTAGGATATATGTATGTGATTATACATTTGCGAGAATTGTCCAAATGATGGATCCGACAACGGAATCATCACAATTATGATGAGAGGGCATTGTCAGGGATGCTGAGAGACGCTCATATAGTGTATCATTCGTCGCCATCAAATGAACTGATGAGTTGATGTCAAGATGTACTGCGATCCCCGTGATGTGTCGGGCCAAATAATGATCTCCGTCACGATAAGCTTTGGTATGTGATTGAGTCGGGCTTCCCCTTATACCGTGAATACATTTGTTTTCCACCCTTGTGTACCCACGATCCAATATGTTCTCCGTGGTGCCGCGGTCAGATTTGTGTCGTCAACGGAACTATTTTTGGCGGTTATTTCAGTATTATGTCGCTGATCCACCCGTCATTATTATTCATCACCTCATATCCACAGGATCCACGTGGCTAGGCACTTGGGCCTGGCTACAGAGCTCCTAATATCCGTGATATGGAGTGGAAAAGGGTTAAATGCTTCCGCCGATATGATCTGGGTGGTCTGGACAACAATGCTCAGGAGAAAAGAACGATATCTACAATCAAAGTACTTCAATCGAGATGAAACATGTTGAGCCAATGGCTACGGTTGCTGTATGGTCATAGGAGGAAGCGCATTCCTATTCATTCCTATTGCAAATTCCTTTTTCCGCACGTTTCACCTCTATGTTTCGCCGTGTGTCTTGGTAGACACAATTTGTAATTCGACAGGCTTGCTGCCAGTCTCATGTATGATATTTTGCAATCGCAGAAGTGGCAGCAATTTTCGTAAGCTCCTCCTATGTGCGGGGTCTCGCATGCAATGCGTGACGTGACAATTGGGGGAGAGGAAAATACTGTCTGATGCGCGTCAAGTTAACGAGTGCGTTGTAGAAAGGAGAGAGAGAGAGAATTTGTATGTGACATGGATGTTCTTCTTCCTCCACCACCCACAGACTCAATCAAGAAAGTCCTGAGATGTTATTTCCATGTTCACAATGTCCCATGGCTTAAGAAAGTAGGTCATTGGATGTTACCATCAGGGAATGTAATCCATGTTACTACAATTTGTACCTCACTACCCGCTACGAGCCCCTTTAACTCTTTCGCCTCATTATACATGGAGATCCAGCACCCACTTTTCCATTAATGAAGATCTATACTCCTGTTAATGGCCTGTAGACTTTCAATTTTGATTGTCGGAGACAACCGGCTGGAAAGGGTAAAACCTCGTGATTGATTCATGTTCGGCCCTACCGTTTTTTCTTGACGTGCAGTGCCCAGGACAGCTAGCTCTTCAGGGTGGGCCGATCATTCACAGAAATATAACTGATCTTGTTCTACCAGTGTCACCTCCTAGTTCAAGTATGTTTCGGAAGGACGTGAGTCAACTTATCTCTAGTTGGAACCAATATTTGTGTAGCCATCTACAAGGGCACTGTGAACGACCCCACGCCATTGCCTTCAACTTCTCGCATTCACGGTTCCTATCACTCAAGCACCTGCTTCCCTAAGCCTTGTTCATCTGACCGTTACCACATCTGTCACAAGTATCACTGTACCCTGTCCTAGATGGCCTTCTTGGCGTAAGTCTCCTTGTTCATTCACATATTGGATCAACTTTGGACCTCAGCGTGATGCTGTGATCATGCCTCGATTCTGTGCTTGTCGATTATCTCCATCCCAGTAAATTCCCTGTTCTCTGTCCATTTCGCACATGAATGCTGCGAGCGGCCACTGCTGCTAGTTATTTCAACACGAATGACGTCGGGACGTTGATATTGGTCCTTTCTGTCATGCTCAGCCTATATTATAATGGGTTTCACCGCACTCATTGTCTCAGTATGGACTGCCTAGAAAACCAAAGCTGTGCCAAGATCTTCCTATCATCAAAGTCTTGTCTTATATGTACTAGTCTCCTGCCTATGGGAAATCCATCTGATAGTTATGCTGGTTACCCACGCTCATGTGCTCTGTTCTTCTCATCACCTCACCTGAGGGTTTTGCCCCCACGAATCTTATCAGAGTCATAAGAGTTGATAAGTGCTGGGTTTTTTTGATGCATTTTGCCCAGATTTTGTATGGATATCTATGCCTCTAGGTGATTGTTTCCTCACTTTTCACTCTTCACTGAAGACCCTTGGGAAACATATGCTGAAGACTCGTGTCGAACAGCAACGAAATTACCACCACTAAAAATGGTCATTTATATATGAGAAAAACGCCATTCAAGCAACAATCCGTAGACATCAGAAATTGAGTGCTCGTCTTCACTCACCGACTGACGATTGCAACATTGCCCCTGCTTCCCTGTCACTTTTCTAAGTCTATCCAGGCAGATTAACATCTTGTGACCCAGTCATCTATTTTTGAAGTGCTTTTCTTGGCTTTTGTTCTCTCCGAAAGCTTCTTAGGGGCCTGCAACTTCACATGGTGACATATGCAGGTATAGTAAGCGGGGCGAAAGGGCAATATATATTGTTCAGGGAACCCTATCTTTTACATATCTCGTTTGGCTGTTCCTTTCGAAATGGTATCACTGATTCTGCAAGGATTGGTTTTCTATGTTATCTTGATCCTGGCATGGAAGGTTTTGAGACGGTTCTTTGTCAAGTCACCGTTGGAATGTATACCTGGCCCACCTGCACTTTCGTTCATCGGTGGTAGGTCAAATGCTTTTATAGTTATGGTAACCTTCCTTCTAAGTTTTCAGGTAATGTCCAACAGATATTTCATCAGGATGGATGGGACTACTATCATGATATGTTGAATCGCTGTGAGTGAAACGATTAATTTGGCGTATTCCCAGCTTATCATTGGTCTGCTGATGCTTTCAGACGGCACTGTGGCAAGGTTGAAAGGCTTATTTGGGGTAAGATCGGTTTCCCCTTCACGGAAAGATCGGACGTGCGAACAAGAATATGAATATTTCTAGGAGGATATGTTGTTTATCTTTGATCCGAAGGCTTTATATCATATAATGATCAAGGTGATTTACAAATCAGCTAGGTCCTGCTCTTTCTCAGTCATTGTACAGGACCAACACATTTACGAGCAAGTCCCTGCAGCTGTTGGGTCAGCCTTTCAAATTTCATTCCGTGATTGACTGGTTAAGATTTATTGTTTTAGAACGAATCTACTGATGTTCGGAGAGGGCTTGACTGCAGCGCTGGGTGATTACATGGACGCTTAATGTTATCAACCATTGCTCAAAATCAATAGGCGAGCAGCATCGCAAACAAAGAAAGATACTCAACCCGGTATTTTCCATAGCCCACATGCGTGCAATGAGTATGTTGTTACTTCTCTTCTTCCTCTCATTATGCTGACCATCTCACTTTAGCGCCAATCTTCTATGAAGTAACACATAGGGTATGATTGATTATCTCTCCTCGTCGGCACTTACTAATGTACAAGTTGATTGATCGTGATAGCTTCGTCAGGCACTGTGGAACGAAGTGAAAGACGGTTCCAAGGAAATCGATGTTCTCCACTGGATGTCACGAACTGCTCTCGAGTTAATAGGTCAAAGTGGAATGGGATACTCATTCGATTCACTAGCCGACAATGAAGATATGACATGTAGTGTATATCTGAAACGTTTTGGGTGAAAACGACTCAGTTTCTCACGAAGTAGAATAAACACTTACATACTCAATTTTGCAGTGAACTCTTCTCCGGCACGAGAGCTTTTTTATTAGCTAACTACATCATCCCCTCGGTGACCAAGTATAACTTTCCTCGTCTAAAACGATGGATTGTAGAAAAAATACCTTCACAGTGGCTGCAAGACATGAAGGATATTGTGGATATAATTGAGAAGAGCGCAAAAGATATTTGCAGTGCCAAGCAAAAGGAGATTGATTCAGGCGAAAGTGATGAGTCAAAGAAGGATATCATTAGTCTGCTCAGTGAGTGTGTTATTTCTTAAGTCATCAGCTTAGAATCAGGTCTGACATATACCTGCTCAAGTGAGAGCCAATGCAAGTGCAACCATGGAAGACCGATTGAGTGATGAGGAGGTTATTGGCCAGGTTGCGTCAGTTTTGATCTATAGTCTTTTTGACGCGTCGCTTAACATCTATGATGCAGTACATTGATTTTCGCTGCGACAGACACCACCTCTTCTGCTCTCTCTCGCATTCTGCACCTTCTGACAAAATACCCTGACGTCCAGGAGAAACTCCGTACAGAAATATCGGAAGCGAGGGACAACAGCGGCGACGAGGATTTAGATTATGATCAGCTTGTGACTCTACCTTACCTTGATGCTGTCTGTCGGGAAACATTGAGGCTGTAGGCATTCATATATTGTTAGCTGCACTCCTCACCGATATACCATGTTCTCAGGTACCCTCCACTCGGAACAAACAGTCGAATGTGCGCTACGTTGATTGCATTGGTTTTCGTCTGCCGCTGATAATCTCATAGAGCTCGAAAAGACATGATCCTACCACTCTCTAAGCCTCTGCAAACCACTTCCGGAGAGGTCACCGAATTGATTGTTCCTAGCGGAACTACGATTTTTATATCTATTCTTGGAGCAAACACTAATCCAGAATTGTGGGGACCTGATTCATACGAGTGGAAGCCAGAAAGGTGGTTAAAGCCGCCCCCTCAGAAACTGGTCGAGGCACATATGCCAGGGGTCTACTCGAACTTGTGAGCTTGCTCTAGGATCAATTGCAGTGGAAAGGTCCTGATGTCATGCAGAATGACGTTTTTCGGAGGGAGCCGTGCATGCATGTAAGTAAAATCATCTCTCTTTTACAACATGAGATGCTTACTATTGATTATAAAGTGGCTTTAAATTCTCTCAGTTGGAGATGAGTGCGTTTCATTCAGCCCGTTCCGGATTTTTTGGATCCCGTTTATGGTTTTTTTTTGCAGAGGTTGTGCTCTCCCTTCTCCTCACCTCCTTTAAATTTGGGGATGCGGGGAAATCTATCAAGTGGAGAATGTCTGGGATAGTTGCACCTGTTGTTGAAGGAAAAGATCATGCCCGATCTGAATTACCCATGATTCTTACTCGAATGGAGAAGAAGTAGGCGTGAATTGTTACAGATATCCAGAAATGTCCGGGAAATTCTGAATTCGAAATCAATGTCTAGTATCTCAATACAGACCATGATCACATTTTTTGGACTGCTTACCGGAATTCACCTATGAAATCAACCATTTCTAAAGCTGCTTTGTGAGAAATATTTTAATACTACATTTCTAAGTTTTAACGGTATGAGTTGTATGTTCCTACTTTAATTTTGTAATCGTGAAGAAATATGTCTTTGCGAAGACTATCATTATACCCAACCACTCAAATCATAGGAACTACGGTGTATGATTAGATGCAGCATCAACATGAAGGATTATCCATGTCAGTTTTTTCGAACATGCATTGTATTCGTGGGAAGCCGGGATATGTTCCCACGGTCCTGCCAACCCGAAGTTACAGGCCTTTTCTTCTCTTTGTCTGAAATTGTATCCGGCATGGCCTCTATCTCAAGAACTGCTACATGCTCACTCAGAGCAGCCAGTAAGCATTTTATCTACCTTCCTTCAATTTTAACCAAACACTGTTCTTTTTAGTGCGTCCCCGTATTTTCGCTCCTGTCATTAATGTGTATGTCCTCATTGCTATATCTGCTTCAGCCAAACGAAAATCAACGGAAGGCTCTCTTTTATGACCTCAGCCGTGGTCTTGCGACACCTCCCCCTTCTCAACGTGCAGATGAAATCATCGACAAACTCCCGTCCAAGCCTGGTATCATCACCAAGACCGGCACTGCTCTCCTTGGCACTGGACTCGCTGCTGCCGCTATTTCGAACGAACTATATGTGGTGAATGAAGAAACCATTCTTCTCATTGGTTCCATCATTGTCTTCACCTACATTGGCAAGGTACCATCTCCCTATATCGATGAATGTAGCGTTTATTTTTAATTTATAGATTGCACGCGAACCATACAGCCAGTGGGCGGAAGGCCATATTCAACGTATTAAGAAAGTACTTGACGGTGCCCGCGCCGAGCATACACAAGCTGTGCAAGAGCGTATCGACTCTGTTGGCCAGATGAAGGATGTTGTTTCCCTTACCAAATCTCTTTTCGAACTGTCCAAGGTGTGGCATGCATGATATTCCATCAGCTTTCTCGAGGTCTGAGATTGATCAGGAAACTGCCAAACTGGAGTCTCAGACTTTCGTTCAAAAGCAAAAAGTCGAGCTTGCCTCTGAGCTCAAGGGTGTACTTGATAGCTGGGTTCGCTTCGAGCAGCAACAGAAGGAAAGCGAACAGGCAGACCTCACCAAGGCCGTTGTTAATAAGGTTCTTGAAAATCTCAAAGAATCCAAGACCCAACAGGAACTCCTCGCCAGTGCTATCACCGAAGTGGAACGTAAGTCTCATTTGTTGAATGTATCTGTATTTCTCAAGTACTATACACTGATGCTTATGTATAGAACTCGTCAAGAGCAAGGCCATCTAATGGTAGATTGCACTGTTATATCATGAATAATAAATAGATTATATCTACTCGTGCGAGCGTTTTGATTTCAGTGCTATCCAGTATGTCACAGCGCCATTTCATGAACTGATAGGGTACTCCTAATGTGCCAACAAACTCTCAATGCTTCAATAAGTCATCTCGTCATGGTTTCTACTATGCCTACAAGTTGTTCGTCTAACAAGTTGAAGAAAAATTGGGTCTTTAGGGCGGGACCTGTCATTTGTGTTTTCTCCCCTAATTTGAAGAAATTGATTTGGGAATTTTTCATTGGATCATCGAGGCTCTTGCTTTGAAAAATCACTCCAGTGACAAAATGGCGTTTGGTGCCATCAAACTACTACAATCACATGTCTTTCTATTTATATTTTTAGTACTGATTTATAGTAGTCTATGTGGTCGTTGTCTATTTGCCGATTACTCACCTACAATGCACACTTAGTGTTGAGCTCCTTTAACAGGAATTTCAGTGAAAGGGCACTAGTATTTTTGCCCAGGGAAAACTGGCTAGCTAGTGCAAAACATCTTTTGGGGTCTAGGAGACCTGAGAGTTTCGGGGCCTTACTGTTCTCAGACAGCAGGATGTATACAAGTCTCTGGGAGCAAGTCTATTATATTTCATGACCCTGAGCTCAGGGTTGTAGGACTATTTTTACCCTTTTGCGCTAGCATTGTTTCTTCTTTGATATTGTCCGTCTCCATACGAGTCAAATAGAATCTAAGATTGACCATTGTAGAGAACGAGGTGAAATTAATAGCTGGCTAGTCTGCCGCAAACACGGGAAACGTTGTTACACAGGAACGGATTTGCGGCGTGGTACGGGCTTGGAACGCTTTCGCTTCTTGCCCTTTTCGAATGCATTTGCACTTTTGAGGTCTCGACCTAATGGGTCTTCTTTCTTGACCTGATAGATGCGAACCTGGGAAGGTAACAGCCGTTAGCTCACGGAAGGGAATATAAGTGATGAGACTTGCGATCCAGTTCTCTGATGTGAATGCTTCATCTAAATCAACGAGATGAGCCCAGGCGAGTTGACCAGGCTGAGTAACATACCAAGGTAGTCAAGCGTAGGGCCTTGTTTGGGCAGGTGTTGCTGTCTCACACGATCAACAGGCTGTCCGCCGCCATATAATTCCTCGAATCTTGAATTGCACGTATGATTGGTCAACTCAACCACCGTAAACCTATGTACAAAAATCTTGAATGCACGCACCGGTAATAGCTCATCTTGTACATCAAACTATTCTTCATCGTCGGTGTCGCTTTATCGTCTACTCGGTATTCTCCTGCTGGTGTGAAAAAGTTTGATTCTTGAACTTCATCCGGCCAAACGCCTTGTGCGATCCTAATCATCCACAAAAACTTGTTGATGTCGTCCCCAGAATAGCCAATCAAGGCACCAAATATGACGAGAACGTAATCGACATCATGTTTTCTGAGAATAGGATAAGCAACCTCTTCGCTACTTGCCATCGCCTTTCCGACAGTAGCGATATGGGCTGTGTATGTGACATGAGCATTTGATCCTCATTGACAAATATGCAAGACGTTCTCGGAGAACGTACTGTTATTCCAAGTATTGTTATCAACCAAAGTAGGCCTGTCAGCCATGCCAGCGATTTGGTATCCATAGTCCCACCAACTCATCACCACAGCATCCTGGGGCGTATTTTGCCTCAACCAGTAGTATGCCTCTCTGAAATCATCAATGATATGTTGGCTGCCGTCTGGATTGGAGGAAGCTAAAACAACCGAAGGAGAGGAGTAGGCATGAGATGTGGTCCAGGTGCAGTGGAACACGAAGAAAGCAAGCATAAAAAGTGTGTGTGAAATGACAACTAGACGGGTGTCCATGCCAAAGATACCTTTCCTAGCTCTTTTGTTGGTGGAAGATGTCGCTGGAGTGGTAAGCTCGTTGATGGCGCTGGAAAGTGCTGTCTGAGGTATCGCAGGTCTCTTCGCTTTCTTTGATGTGGCTGCCGGCGAGGCTCCGTTGGCAGGTGTACCTGGCACATTACTAGACTCGCTTCTATCGTCATCGGCGATGTCAGGCTCAGACGGGTCAGCGTAGGTGTCCAAAACAGTGGAAAGGGTGATGGCTGCTGTTACGCAGACCACGGGAGTGAGAGTGAGCATCAATCGAACCATGACTCCAGCGAAGTAACTAGCCATGACCGCGTAAATGATGACAAATATGTGTTCGTCGCGAAGCTGGCGGAAGCAGAGAACAACACCAGCGGGGAAGAGGAAGATGAGGAATTGAAGATCCATAAAGAATGATGGCCAGGCCGTTGGTTGATGCTCGGATACAGATGCGATTATGGGGATGTATTTCTTTGCATATCCTGTATCCCAAAGGGAGTAGAAGCGACCAGTCCAGGGTGCAATCCACCCTTTGTAAGTAAGGAGGCCAAATGCAAGAGTTCCAATAAGGCCAATCACAACAACACCAATTTTGACTAGATTTTTGAACTGCTGGTCAGAGACGTGAGATCGTACCAGCTGAGCGAAAGCAACGATTTGGAGGAGACCAAACACAGCTGCCTTTCTCATGAGCAAGGATATGCCAACAAGTACAGAGACAAGACGCACCCAAAGCTGCCATGTGCTCACTGGTCTTGACCGGTTGGAAGCCCACGAAGGGCACCTGCATACTAGCGAGCGTTCCAATAGCATACCAGGATGAATATGCTACATATAATCGACTTGAAAACCTGCCCATGAGAATAAGGACGAGGGCATGAAGGGGAATCATGTTCGTGATGAAAACATAGCCGCCTATTTTGAGTGAGTCTATTTTTTATCCGGATCGAGAAATAGAACACACCCCAAGCGGCAACCATGTAAAAGTAGAAAACAGCAGCGAGGGTTCCAAATAGTGCACTGCCGATCTTCAAGGCGCGTATCCAGAGGAAGAAAGTAATCATGAGGAGGAATATGGCGATAGCTTCATTGTCGTATGAACCAGCAACTGAACGGGAGATGTAACCAGGGACGATGCCGATGAACGCAGCGGCGAGAAGGCCAGCACTCGAGTCTTTCATCTCCTTTGTGAACCTATGCACAGAACGAATATAGTGAGAGAGCTGAAGTGAAAATGACAGAAGCTGTTTCTAACATGTAAGTTGCCCACGCAGTTAAAGCACTAAACCCAGGCGCCAGAAGAACACAAATATTCCGGATATCAACAGGTAAGTTGATTGCGAGAAGGAAGTTGTAGATGACGCCGCTGGTAGCCATCAGGCCGGGATACACAGTCCCACCGACGACACGTCCGAGGGGGTACCAAGCTGTCGGGTCGAACCAATTCCAGAATTCCTATTCACACCATGAGAATAGTAACTGAAATTAAAGGAATGGAACGTACATAAAAGCCCTTGGAAGCCAAGACCCGAGTGGCTCGGCTTTGGAGGGTAGATTAGTCAAGACTAGGTTGAAAATCACAAGTCCACTCACTAATTGAACCAGGGGTCACTGTGTAGAACCACGCCACCATTATCAGCAATATATTAATGTACCATAGTTGTGTGTACTCACAATTCATGAATGATACTTTCAAAATTGACGACAGCAAACAGACGCGAAGCGATGGCGGCACCTGAGATCAAAGCAAGGGCAACAATGCGTATGAGGGACGCAGTATTTGCCACAGTGGCTGGAGTAACATCCAAAGGGACTGGGTAGGCCGTAGGCATGGCCAACAGTGGTCAAAGCGTAGGCAGTAATATCTTTGCCAAATCAAACTGAGGACAGGCAGTCGACGTGTCGAATCTGATCCTCGGTAGGCTTGCTTAGTCAGCAATATCACATATGTTCCTCCACAAATGCCTGGACATCTATTAGCAGAGGGAATGGTTTCTCACAGCTCAGGCTTTGCGGATTCATGTGAATATCCCTGGACTTCCATATAAGCTTCCAAGCATATCCTTTCTCTGCTTCCATCCCCATGCCTGCGAAACGCGTTCTCATTGGATTCGGTGTCGATGTCGATGCTGTAGCTGGATGGTAATCTCTGGTGCTACGACTCTCAGATAAATCCTCAGACTTGATCTAGGCTAGGCTCATATGGAGGAGAGGGTTCGCCCCTCGATATTTCACGAGTATGCAAGCTTTTCGTTCCACATGGATGGACTTACCGTCCCTCAGGGCTTGTTTGCTGGAGAGGTTGGCGTACCGAGGCTCTTGAAACTCTTCGCCAAATATAATATGAAGACGACATGGTTCATCCCAGGTATTGAACATTCCTGTTCCTTAAAGCACTGTCGCATCATCCATAATTTCTCTAGGACATAGCTTAGAAACATTCCCAAAAGAGATGGCAGCCGTACGCGATGCCGGTCATGAGTTAGGCCTCCATGGGTACTCGCATGAGGTAGAATCGTGACACTAACAGTTATGTCGAGCTAACCATTTGGTTAGAATCCTATCGTATTGAATGTACAGCAACAGAAAGATATCCTCAAGCATACGTTCTCATTGCTCACTGAATTCAATCACGGCATTAAACCGAAAGGGAGTGTTGCTCCCTGGTGGGAAGTCAGTGCAGAGGGTACTAATCTGCTACTTGAGGCTGGAATAGAGTATGGTGAGCCCAACCATAGCTTTCATTTCCACGTTTTGGCAGTTAAACAGTGCACAGATCATTCCAATATGGCCCATGAGTTTGTGAACCATTTTCTTCATCAAAGAGCTAGTTGGAATATGATGTTGAAGTTGTCAGGCATTTTACTTACGCGACCAAGACCACTGGACCAATATCGATTATAAACAGCAGGCACACACATGGATGAAGCCACTTTACAAAGGAAAGGAAACAGGTCTTGTGTGTATTCCAGCAAACTGGTAATCGTAGTGATTCCAAATCATACACCTCAAAGACTCATTGGAGCTCGCTAGGTATCTGGATGATGTGCCACCAATGATGTGCGTTTTACTGCCAGTATTTCCTAGTTTCTCAACAGTCGTTCCAGGTTCATTAAACAGATTCCGAACTCGCATGGATGGGTAAATTATCTGACTATCGCATTTTTGATCCAGGATGTTAACAAGGTAGGGATAGGTTAGTCCGCACGTCATTGAGCAACTGTGGAAAGACATGTTTACGTACTACTATCGGTGCGTTATAACTCTACCGGAGCCACTATACTTTCTCATCAGATCCTTCGTGTAGTGAGGAAGAAGAATTCATATTTCCAATCACCATCCACCCAGATGTCAGCGGGTATTTTTTTTTTCTTTTTCCATGGAGCCACACTTGTCTCATCGAACCGTGAAGGAGGCCACAGGTAATCCTCATGCTGGTAAGTCTCTTGCTTTTCAATCATGATACAGAGCATCCTCATACTATACTAGGAACGATTCATTGAATGGATCAACACACACGATAATGTTCACTGGGTTCCTATGATTGATATGGTGCGGGAATTCAGAGCAAAGAATAAACCTGCCGTGGGTGCAAAGATGCCTCGTGATTTTGTAGGTGAAGGAGACCTTGAGAAATTGTGATACTTGATTTAGTATCTCCATCACTCGTCCAAGAAAGCACACCAATAAGGTCATCTATACTTGCATCGGCTGCTGTATGAATTGATGGCCAATCATTGATCATTCTGAATAAGAATAAGAGGGAACCATGGACGACAATGCTTCCTTCTCCACCTGCGTCGAAACAGATCTGCCTAGACATAATGGGAATCTCAAATCTGCATGACGAACTACGAGACTCCACTAAGCATGTCATCGTCCAGACCAAGTATGGCAAGATTATTGGTGCTAGGGCGTGTACCGGGGCTGCAGCATTCCTAGGTAGTTTTTGAATCTTTCCCCAAGAACTGAAAGTTCAGAATTTTTCTGTCGTCAGAGGTTCCATATGCGTTGCCTCCAGGGCGGTTTCAAGATCCGAAACCCTTACCAGCAGGATATCAGTACCCAAAGAATCAGTTCATCACTGAGTCGGCGTATGCTGCACAACCCATGAACGATGGCCAGGCACAAAGCAAGATTATTATCATTTGCATGATCATTCGTACTGAGTGGCTTCAATAGGGAGATCATTTAAAGATAAAGTCGGGCACGGACAGCCGACCGAGAATCCGTATGTCATGAGAGTCTCTTACTGTGATCTATACTAAGCGTGATACAGGCTGTTTTTGAATATTGTCGTTCCTCCATCGTTTCCTACCGAACGCAATTTTCCAGTCAGAATTTACGTCCATGGAGGGTACGTCTATCACTTCATGGGACACATCAAGATTGTCATAACTAATATCTCTTGACAGGTTCTTACAGTTTGGGTCCCCACATGATCTATCTGCACAAGCTGAATACATCGCTGCACAACGAAAGGAAATATGGGTCAATATAGGCTATCGCTTGTCCGCCTTTGGCTTTCTGGCCAGTGACATGCCGCACTTGAGTGGTAATTATGGATTCAAGGATCAATGGCTAGGGTTGTTGTGGATTAAAGATAATATTGCTGTATTTGGTGGTAAGATCCAATTATTTCATTCTTTCAGCAGACTTGCCGAAAGAATTAACAGGAAATACGAAAAATATTCAGCTCAGTGGACTTTCCGCTGGTGAGTGTTTCAACGACACTATTATCATCTTACCGAATACGTCTTCTACAGGTGCCCACTCCGTACACCAGCTTTTGCACCATGTTTCATTACTTCCTGAAGGAGAGGCGGCTCCATTTCAAGTTGCGATTCTTCAATCAAATGCAATACTGTCAGTTTTTGTGCTCATCTCCAGTTGAGGTCTCAACTAAATATTTCGAAGGACTGATCCCAAGTCTCCTGCTGAGCTCAGGCCTCAGTTTCAAGCACTCTGTCGTGGTCTGGAGCTCGATCCCAATGAACCTGGTATTCTGAACACTTTGCGGGACCCTCAGAAAGTACCATGGCAGTCGATTACCAGGGTGATAGAAACGGATATGTTAGGACAGTATGGCACCTTCCGAGGTTGTCTCTCTCCCGACTGGATGATACCATCACCAGGACCAATGACGCGACAGCGGTCAGGCACGTTCAGCGCTTCACTCAGGGCCCATGGTGTCAAGGGCATCGTCATAGGTGACGTGACAGAGGAGTGGTATCTGTATTCTATCGCCCATCCGATATCATCTCCCAAGGATATATTGCCTAATTTAAACAGGTACTTCCCAGATGTTGTGTCGAGGAAACTATTCGATAAGATCAAACGGTCAGCCCGGTTTAAGGATCGGGAAGGTAGTGTTGCGGAGAGATTGTTCGGTGAGGTCTTGAGCACTGGCCAAGTTTATCTTCCTGGAAGAATTTTGGCGAGGGATCTGCTGGCTAGCGGATTTCCGGTCTTGAGGTATGAGATTCGTTGGACCCCCGAAGAAGTTCGACCATTGGGTAAGATCGTCTTTGTTGTTTCCTCCGATCTTAAGCTCAATTTTTCAAATAATTCAGGTTATGTGACGCACGGAACAGATCGGTGCTTATGGGCACTTCGAAAGCCCGACCTGAATCCGAAACAGTGGGAGGTGGCAAATCAATGGGTAGATGTTGTCCAGCAAGAGTTGAACAAGGTGCTCGAGGCAGGAAATAGTCACACTTTTAATCAAGTGTTGACGTTGAGGGAAGACCAGACTATCTCTTGGACCATTGATAGGTTGTGGGGTGAGCTGATGGATCTTGTGAACATCTTACCTGGAGAGTGGAAAGCGACGTCCTCGCTATAGTTTCACACCTTCGCCTTGAGAATTGGACACGTGATGGCGGGATATTGTGAATTTCCTCATATCAGATATCTTTCGATAGAATAAGCTACTCGTGCACGCAATTCGACTTGCAAAGTATCAGAGTCTACTGCAGCTCTATTCAGGAGTGATCAATGTCCCTCCAGGTCAACTTATCGGGTAGAGATCTTTTGGATGCATATCAAGGCGTCATCAATCGCCAAGATATCAACTGGGCGATATTCACGTATGAGAAGGGCACGAATGACTTAAAGGTACAAGGTACTGGAACAGGTGGTCTCGAGGAGCTCGAGGAGGAATTCTCAGATGGAAAGTACGTCGTGCTGTTTCGTTGATTGGTTATCTTCTTTCACAAATGGTTGTAGAATTCAATATGCTTTTGCTCGAGTGCAGGATCCAAATGTCAATAAGATTTATTAACAACTTGAGTCCTTTTTCAAGTACTAATATCCTGCTCTTAGAGTCAACTACCAAAATTCTTGCAGATCAACTGGTGCGGAGATGGTGTACCAGAGGCCAAGAAGGGTTTGTTCCATACACACTCCAGTTCGGTAGCGCGCTTCCTTCGTGGAACACATGTCGTGATCAGTGCCCGGAACGAGGTAAGTATGGCTACGCAGGTGAACAATAATTGACCCTTCTCGATTTGATAGAATGATGTTGTACCTGCGGTCATCATGTCTCGTGTGGAAGCAGCATCTGGGGCGAAATATTCAGCTCAAAAAGAAGCGCCACGCAAGTTTGAACCAATTGCACCTGTTGGGACAAATTATACTCCTGTAGGCAAGATCGATATGAACGAGCTAAGAAAGGGTCAAAATCCCAGTACTCCGAAGGCAGTTGTTCCGCCAGCTTCGAGTCGTCCAGCATTTTCTTCTCTTACCAAGCCTTCGGTCGCCACTGCAGCATCTTTGTATGGAAATCTTGCAATGCCGAAGACCACGTCGAGTGGACCTACCGGTGCCGATGCTTTGCCTACAGTACGCATCCAGCCTGCACTTGCTGATCGCCCTCCTCCTATACCTCCGGCTTCAAGCCGTCCATCCAGGCTGCCCAATTCTGCTCGTCCTGCTTTCAGTGCCTCGGTAAGCTTTTGAAATATCAGCTGGGCAGTCTGGCTGATTCTATGTTTATAGCTTCCTTCCGCAGCTGCAAGGGTTGTTCCTACTCCCCCCGCTGTTGTTCCATCGTCTGTTATCCCGACAAAGCCTGCTGAAGAAGATCGGATTGAGCCAAACAAGTCTGCTTATACACCTGTCGTTCTTCCTACACCCAAAAAGCTCAAGAGCCCCTTTGCCAA
>Ga0153951_1000269_pt1 | contig 19692 bp, 22 predicted proteins | sample TSNJ035MetaG_FD_102278 | JGI IMG/M metagenome (GOLD analysis project Ga0153951, IMG submission 102278) | Attine ant fungus gardens microbial communities from New Jersey, USA - TSNJ035 MetaG | ecosystem: Host-associated > Fungi > Mycelium > Unclassified | place: USA: New Jersey, Wharton State...
ACATCCAGATACTAAAAAACCCTTGAAGGCCAGTGTCTGCCTCCTGTCCCACCGACGCATATGAGGTTATGTAGAGAAAAATCAAATTAACTTTCATGCACCTGAACAGAGGCCAAGAGTAATGTGCTAGAATAGCAGATCCGAAGCCAATTGCTGCTCCTCTCAATGCACCCTGCAAAGGTAACCAATGAATCCTGAATCCCAGTTTTTGCGGTACATCAAAATACAAACCTCGACGCCTGCTCTGAATTGGACTTCATATGCCCTATCTAGGTCCTCTCTATAGCGTTCACGAGTCAACATCGTGGAACTCGGGATCCACTAGGGCCACGGGTCCGTGTTAATTATGTCAACACTAGTGCTTATATAATCCCAAAAATGTAGTTATCAGAACAGCGTCTGCAAAATTAGCTGCAACACCAACGTCAAGTACAACACCTTTTCTTCACTATTCGTCTCAGTTATTCGATCTTGATTGATCGTCTTCTCATTGATTTTTGCGCTTATTTACATTGATTAATAAGCGGATATTCTTGCCGCGTAGGCCTCAGTTCCGTGCGCTCACGAGCTGAGGTATATTTCTTATTAGCTACTACTGGTTATATCTGGAGATCCTCTTTGACAGACAGTGCAATCATCTACCTGCAATCAAAGCTCAAGCACCATAAAATAAATTCCATTCCAGGGTCTTCTCATGATCGTTGATTCAATCAGACGTTCATTGCCCTCTATAAAACAAGTCATATATATGACAAAATACCTTCCTTCATTTTATTGAACTATTGTGTACCTCTAGCAATGTTCAAGGATGGCATGACGTGACATTTAGTCATTATTACTGCAGTATTAAGCATTGTCCCTTGTCTGGGTCTGCAGTCCATGGGTCTCGAGGATACTCAGCACGCAACACAAAATGACAAATGATTTTTGAAATCCAGGGTGGGATGTACGCGACCTGGTAATTCTCTTTCTTACATGTTCAAACATCAACAAATCTTATCATGAAGTCTCGCCTTGGTGTTTGTTTTCCTAAATGAAATTCTCATCAAGCAGCTTCTGGCAGAGTCTAAATCACTACTTGGTGAGCGACTAGATCACTCAGGATGAAACTTCAGAGGACATGGTTTGCGAATGGTATACGAGTATGGTGACTGGTCGAATGATTGTATAACGTTTCAATGATGTCCATATATTTATTGCCTACGTTCTTGACTCGTTGCCCAAACAAACCAGGGAAAGCACAATAGGCCACGAAAAACTGGGCTAGCTGGAAAACATATGGGTATCCTCACTCCGATTTAGTCCATTCGCCAAGCTCAACTGCAAAGGCGACAGCGAGTTTGGAGAATTCCAGCATGTGACTAAAACTGAATTCGTCGGAAATATCAATGCGACTAAAAGGGTGAGCTGGACATCTCTGATGAAGTTGATCAGACTCACTCGTCGGAGGAATGGATGTGAGGGTTAGAATTTTCGAAACTACTTTCTGCAAGAAATAAGATATACTGCAGCAGAGATGGAGAAAGGCTAGCACTTACCAATAGTGAAGATTGAGGGATATCCTGCCTTGCTCCATGAAGCACTAGGCGGTTGATGAGAACTTGAGTCCGGCAATAACAAGATACTTACTGATCACTACAAGCATAACCGCATTTAGTCTGTATACAGTTAATTCTTATCTGGTCAAGTAATAAAAGTGTGACCCTACTTCGACATAAGGTATGTCCAGATACGTAGAGATAAGATCCTTGTTAAATTGGGTGAGACTAGTCAAAGTCAGCTAAAAGTCAGCCCAACTGTAAAGGATGACCAAGCGAAAATCTTACGCTTGATCCACATAGTCGACGATCACTCCAACTTCTTCGCGACTACCGCGCTGCGAGAGGATCAGCGACATGAAAATGATAAGGGCCCCAACACTTACCTTGACCCACGCTGTCATATCGAACTATACCAATATCAGTTTTGATTTCATGACGCAATTGAAGGCTTACTTGAGTCATAGCAAGAATACGGGCGCCATCAGCTGCGTATTTCCTGGCAATGGCTTGCGACCCCAAAAGCCCTCCTTCCTATTGTAGTAAAGGATCAGAGCGGTTTTGACTTTCTCAAGAGTAGTATGAACCTCGGCTGAGTACCAATGAAATTCTGTCGTGCGGATAGGTCGAAAATCAGCCGCAAGGAGAGCACGATAGGCTTCTAGAATTGTGACGCTCCCAGATCCATCATCTACAAGTGTTTGGTTCAGAGACCATTGACAGTAATAGTCGCAAAAAAATTACCATCGGCACCTTCCAGATATGAAAAATTTAGCTGGAAACGAAGTTGCACAAATTGGACATACCGGGTGCCGGAAGGAAAGGCCACAGGTTAGTGCTTATTGGACTTGAGATATCGAAGGTCATAGACAGGAACTGAATCTTCTTACCTATCTTGATGCGCTCCAATGATAATAATACTATCATCTTGAGTGGATGAGCCATTTATTCGTGCAATCTGGTATGGATATCGGCAAGCAAGTAACCGACTCGTGAACAGTCAAACTCACAATAGAATTCTGTCCCCAAGGATGGGAAAACTCGTCGAGGGTGATGAGGTTCCGGAGGGACTCAGAAGCACACTGAGCTGTTGTCTAAAAACCATGGCTTATTATTTGTACCCAAGGGTAACAGTCAACACAATACCTCCCGAATCTTTGCAAGAAGCCATCGCTGACTTTCTCTACCAGACTGAAAATATGGTAAGAACATGCAACCGGAAAGTCAATTAAACCCTCACTTCGCTACGGTAATCTAAGGAGAAGAGATTGGACACATCCTATTTCAATGTTAAGCTGGCACTTACATCTAGTGCGGAAGCCAGTGAAGCGTTCTAGATTCTCTTGAGGTCCTTGGGTGGACAAGGTCTTCAAGATCGACCTCACCCTATCCGTCGCGTTTGGAGAAGGATAAGAGGCTATATCTTTATCATCCGATAGAATGATGCCATGTTACTGGTGCATTGAAAACCTCACGTTTGTTCGCACTCAATTGGCTAAAGGTCTCTAAATCTTGGGTGTCTGTACTAAGGAGAAATCGAACCAGAGGTTGAGACAAAAGAATGACTCTTACACATCGAAGAACTTGATACCACGAGCTCTGGTTTGAATCTAAAAATCATAAGATGCATATTGTATACCCTCGAAAGTTGCTGACCTTCTCAAGCTCAGTCATCCAAACGCGTTGATGATCATTAAATTCGATCAAGCGTTGAGTACTCAAATCAATATCAAAACCAGGGTGTACTTCTAAAGACAGTTGCAGCTCATGAGGTGCAGCTGTACCCAATGCAACGAAAAGAAGAAGAGACAAGAGACTGGGGACGGACTTCATTGTGAGGGTAGGACTTCGAGGTTAGTTGGACAAATCACGTCATGTCATCGAGTCAGGTGATCAGACGCGAGTGTTTTTCGTCTCTCACAGTCTGTCCTTCCCTTTTAGGTCATGTCCAAGGCTGCTGCGAAAGCGACGGCCCAAACTGTAGTATGTCAAACTTGGCACTCGATGAGGCTTAAGTTATTCGCCTAAAATTGACTCCTTCGTCTAGCGGTTGCTCATTCCTGCAGGCAAGGCGGCACCCACGCCTCCTGTCGGCCCAGCTCTTGGTGCCCGTGGAGTCAAGTCTATGGATTTCTGCAAAGAGTTTAACGCAAGGACTGCACACGTTGAGCCTGGTGTTCCAATTCCAACCCTGATTACCATCCAACCTGACCGATCGTTCACCTTCACCATCACGTCGCCACCTGCATCTTATCTTTTGAAAAAGGCTGCGGGAATCGAGAAAGGCGCCAGTAAACCAGGGAACGAAGTTACGGGCACTATAAGTCTGAAACATGTGTATGAAATCACGAAGATTAAGTCTTCAGATGAGCAATTGAAGCATCTGCCACTAGAATCAGTCGCAAGAATGATTGTGGGCAGCGCCCGAAGTCATGGGATTCAGGTCGTGCCATGATCATATGTTAGGTTCGTGGGTCATCCCTGACTCTTTTCCGCCGGTATTCTCAACGTCTGTTCTTGCTTCTCAGCATTCATTTTCGAGACTTGGCCTTTATACACCCCTCAGGACATAGAGCCCGCTCAACTTGAGCTACGGTTGTGCAAGGTTCGCGAATTATTTCATCGTCTTCTTGAGAATTAGATATGTATTTCCCAATATCCCTGTTCGTCAACAGGTACTGTTTGAGCTCAATAAACAATCTAAATGGAGTTTCAATTGATTGATGAAGAGATAAAGATATCAGATTTGTGAGCGCTTGCATAGCGCCCAGTTTCTCCACCTCGACAAAACAGTACGATCCACTTTTCTAGAAATCTCAAAATTGAAAATCTCAGGACTGCAGACCTTTTACGATCTTCTTTGTCTTCCGTGCCCCTCAGTCGGGAGCAATACATCCTGCTTGATCCTGGCATACACTCCATGTCGACCCGATATCCCGGTTGCAGGTTACACGTTGGAGGCCAGGTAGCACCAGATCTACTACTGCCTCGCGGCTTCCAAAAGCAGGATACCTCGTGTATGATCCCAGCAGTAGCCAACGCCATGAATTATCCCATAGCCTTTCTGTTCTTCCATGGCGATCAATGAGCAGACGAAATTTATAGCAAACGACATTGGGCTTCCTGTGACACCAACTCCGAGCTCAAGCACCCTTTTGGCACCTCAAGGACTATTGATCGGTCTTACGAGCAGTTCGTAATCGGAGTTTTGCTCCACAGACCAAGGCTGGGATCCTTGACTTCTGCGCCGACACGTTTTGAAGTGTCCTCATCTTGGCCTTCATTTTTATTCCGTCGCAATATGCCCACGTTGTCGATCTTTTGGAATCAATGCAGAACTTGTACGACCTCCATCCCTCACGGTATATAAGTTTCCGACGAGGGTTTGTTCGTCCAGCAACATCTACTTTCTTTGCTTCAGCATGACGACAGCCTCTAATAACATCTTGTCCTGGACCAATCAAGACCCCCGAGAAAGTCTGCTTTTCAATTCATGGGGCATTTGTTACCGCTTCCGAGTTCGTTGTCACATTCAAAGCTCAACACAGTATAAAGACCTGCTTTCCAGACGTCAGTTACATCAAATGGTCAGAGCACTACAACATTGTGGCGAGCCATCCGCCCGAACAAGGAAGACCGTGTCGCACAGATGGAATGGGCGGAAAACGGTGGTCTTGGTCGTATGACCATTGGAAAGGCTAGTCGGCTTTGGCTCCCAACGACCCTTCAATTACTTGAGGTCATCTGTTCCAGAATACACTTCCTATGTCAGATCTTGTTCGACCAGACCCTCGAGTCAACGTAAGCGGTTCTGAATCCAATAGTTGCACGTCCTCAGGGTCATGGTATAATCAGGGTTCTCGCGTCTTCAACGGTCCTGATGGTTCACAATACCGATGGCGTCCGAATCCTACGAACGCAGACATTCTGGTTGGTCCAAATCCATTAGTACTGCCTGCTTATCAGTCCTGATTCAAACTTCCAGCTACAAGATGGTAATGATATAGTAATTGCTTTCTTCCACCCGACACGCCCAATACACTATCAGATCGGTGTTGCCTACGGTGAACTTCATTTCATTCCAACCGCTGGAGCTGGAACTGTGGTGAGTATTCTACGCCGTTTAAGGTATCCTAGAGGTTAACTCGTGTAAAAGATGCATCCGCCCATGATGAATATGGTCGTTCTGACCGCCATGCTCTTCCGGTTTTGTGTAGCCTGGAATTTGTAATTTCATACTCAGTTTCTGATCAATCTCGGCATGTTCTTTCTTCACATCGCATCGGATCTTTGTACCATAGTCATTTTGTCTGTGTATCCAAGCAGGTCGGACCCTTTTTTGAAACGGATGTTACTGTATATTAGCTCTTTCGGGGCAGTATCTTGAATACATTAGGACAAAATCAACTTGATATCTCCGTCCATCGATTGTGTGAAGGAAATCTTAGATAGCACTATCTACTCCCACGTGGAGTCAAAGCAAGGCAAAGTGATGAATTAATCGCTGATACACCAAGAACAGCTAAGAAATAGAAGCCAACCTTCTTTCGCTTCACAATTTCACTTGAGTGTGATTACCCTCCGTTTGTGATGAGATAGCGTCGAGAATTTCATCCACAGTTCGAATTACCCATTCAGTACCCTCATCGCTAGAGAGCCACGCATCCTCTTCATTTTGACCCCTTACATATCGAGCCTTCAGCAGCCCAAATGCATGGCTCACTAATTGAGGTCCTACTCTTCCCTCCGAACGGAGCGTTGCAATTCCGATAACAGAGCCCAAAGCTCGACTAAGATTACCTTGATCAAGATCTTCAAGGCTGGAGTCTTCAGAGTAAGTCTTTGTGCGCCCCGATAAGGGCGCGAGGACTGTTCCATAGCTCTGGATTATGAAAGCTGAAGAGCGAATCAATACCAGATCTCTGGGTAATAGAGTAGCAGGGAATCAGAAAGGTATCCACATAGCCCAAATGAACCACTTCTTCGGGCATGCGATTGGAGGGGCAACATCAGGATGTGGACAACGTGCACTCACAGATAAAGTCCGGATGGTAAGACCCTAATTTGTCATGAAGCTTATCTGCATGAGGCGCGTAAATCGAGTCCCAAAGAACCCTGCCCCGCTTCACGGTTGATTCGATGTTCTCGGACGTTGCGGCTCTAATGAGCAAGGTTGTTTCCGAAGCGAGGTTTTAGAATCTCTAATATGCTGCGACAGACCAAGGTCAATGGTAAACACGAACCTGCGCGATTGAGTTCTTAGATCATGCTTGACTTCGCCATCCAAAACTTCATGTAATGCAGCGAGTGAAAGGATCACCTGGATGGCGGCATGTCAGTAGGTATTGTTGGCTTCACTACCAGTATGATCAGACACACACGGGGGACCCCCACAAAAATGACACTCTTGAGTGCTGATTCTCGGATGAGAGCGGCTTTGTTTACTGCACTTGGAATATGAAGACGATCCTGTCCTTCGATCCCGCGCGTTACGAAGCGATAGAGATGGCCAACGGCAGAAGGTCGGTTGGCCGTGAGCAGGGTGCATGTCTAGATTTCATCAACCATTTGCAGGTTGTGTGGAGATGGGGACCAACAGTCAATACTAGCCAACCAGTCTCTGCTTTCTTCAACTGAGCATCACAGAAAGTCTTCTTGAAAACCTCATTCAGCTTTGAAATTGGCGGACTGGGCCACGAGTGTGGATTGCGTAGACTCAACAAATGTTTGATAGACGAAGGTAGATGCTTGACCATCCTGAGCTTCCCTACGGGACAAGTTAAGATATAAATGTTTTCCAGGTTAGATTATCCATGCCAGTTATATTATAGTTTATATAATGATATCCGAGCATTGAATCCAGCAATGCAACAGAAGTGGACAACTGGATATAAAGCATGAAAGAACTACGATAGACGGCCTGCATCAATGTTATCCAAATGCTGGAACGATAGACCACTAGAGATACGGTGGATAGTTTTCAAGGGTATAATGTGAGCCAGATCATTTAAAATCCCTTTTTGCAAAAGAGGATAGATCGACTTCTCAGGAACCGATGTAGAGTTTACCGAGTGCAGTGGGCTGTCCATTGCTAGCGAGGAGCTGATTGACCACGTTGACATTGCCCATATTGTACAATACACCTTTTCGTGATAACTCGATTAGTGGATCTGCAAGCTTTTGTTGTATTCCATCACGTACCATAGGCAAAATACATGTCAACAAATGGAGTCTTGTCCATCCAAGAGGTGACTTCACGCATGAAAGCAAAGGCTTCGTCATAACTACATGGTGCGCCACCAGAGAAATCTTGGCAAGCAAATTCAGTGACCCATATGTTATAACCAAATGTCTGGTGGAAGTCGGTAACGTAATCTATGAAGTCCTGAGCACTGGTACCATATATATGAACAGCCAATGCATTGATCTTATGGTATTACATGAGTCAGTGAAACCCCAAATGGATCAGGAACGCTTACAGGGCAATCTTTACAATCAGCAAGGAACTCCTTCATCCAAGTCTTGCCAGAAGGATCATTAGTGCAAGCAGGGGAGATGAGGGAATAGCCTTGACTGCTGAGGGGACTCATGTATTGCCGCCAGAGCTTAGCACCATCTGCGGGGGACATATCGGATTGGCCAGATTGATTTGGTCTAGCGGTTTGTTGAGATGGCTAAAGACAGATTTGAAGACATTTGCATACTCATTTGGGCCTAAAGCATATTGCGCATAACCAGGTTTAACCAGTTTGACAAAGTCGTCAACTTGCTTCCAACCCCACAGCATGGGACAACACGCAAGTCCAACCTCACTGGCAGAATCAATGCACCAGGGGCTCCAAGTCATATACCTTGGGGAAATTAACCTAAATATAGTCACAAGGAAGGCTAAGAAAACCTACTTGGTGACCTTTGCAGTCTTGAAGTTTTTGAGGGCAGGATCGTTACCTATGTTCGTGGCGATACCGACCTTGCCACCACCAGAACCAGAATTTCCGCCAGCAGAACTCGAGTTCGAAGACGTCGGCTTGGAAGCATATGAAGTCTTACTGGATGTTGAGACCTTAATGGATGTTGAGATCTTACTGGATGTTGAGGTAGGCATAGGAACAGAGGTGGAGCGTGGTTTGCAGCGCTTGGAGGAGGCTGCGCGCCTCTTACTTTCATGAAGTACGTGATGCGGGTTGTGGCGGGGATGGTGGATCTCAACAGAAAGAGCACCGGCAGGAGTAGGAGCCAGGGAGACTATGACAACAAGACAGGAAATTGCGACAAGATTTAGTAGCTTAAGAATAGCCATGGCTTGACTTTGCGTATCAGGGGGTTGAAAGAACGGGAGAGTCTAAAGAATGGAACGGCCAGGAGGAGGCCCAGGACGTCGAGATAAGAGAGAGGAAAAAGACGTTGCCAAGCTAGCGCACGGGCGCCCGACTTTGTACTGTGTCTTCGGTTAATCCCGGGATGCACGGACCCTGAATGCTGACATTGTCATCTGGAATGGCGACCATCTGATGTAATTTGTCTTCTATTTGTCTTCTTTGTCCTCAGCCCCTGTTTGTTAAACGTCCTTGCACCAAACATGAGGCCAACATGCCCCAATCCGGCCAAGTTTTGCCATGTTTACTTACATAAAAGCCAGTCACCCTACCGCGTCTTTTTTCTTTAACCTTCAAGTTTGACACGAAAAACCGGTTCAACAAGTTCATCCGCCCTCACAACTGCAAGCTCACCAGTTCATCAAGTACACCATGTCCGATGCCCACAACGCCCAGATCATCGAGAATGGCGTGCCTCCGACTGCGCAAGACAAAGTCGAAGACATCGGATTCAAGGTATTTCCTTTCTTTTGTTACCAACAATTTCCGCGACTTATCACGCTTTGAGGTTTTCGCCGGTAATCTTGCGTATTCTACAGCCGAAGATGGGCTCAAGACTTTCTTTGCTGACTTCGACGTGTAAGCTTTTTCCTATATATTCCCTTCACATTAACCAGTGCATATATGCATCCAGTTTATCCGTTCAGGTTATCACACGTGGTGCAAATCCCGCAGGATACGGATTTGTTTCCTTGAGGACCGAAGAGGCTGTCCATAAGGCTGTTCAGACGCTCAACAAGAAGGAGCTTGACGGTCGTCAAGTAATCGTCGAGGTTGCGAAGCCTGCCGATCAGAAAGATAGGAGAGAGCGTAGGTTCTTCAGGAGAAGAACCGGTAGGCGTGGCGGGAAAGCCGTTCCTGGGGAAGTCACTGAGGCAGAGGCCAATGGGGAGGCTCCTAAGACAGAGGCAGCCGTTTCTGGCACTGATGAGGCAGTCAAGCCCAAGAAGAAAAAGAAGAAGACTGCTGTGAGTCATTTCTGCGCTTGTTTTTGTTGAATAATTGCTCAATGTACTAGCGCAAGGCCAAGGCCAGGTCTGAGGTTGCTACGGAGGCTGAACCCGGTGCTCATGCAGAGGGCGAGGCGGCTCCTGCCGAGCCTTCCTCTGAGGCCCCTGTTACTAAAAGTTATCGTCGGAAGTTCAGGCGTTATCGTCGTCCTGTGGGTCAAGATCCCGTCGGTGATCCTTCTCAAAATATGCTCTTTGTCGCCAATCTTGGTTTCGATATTACGGACGAAGGCCTTTTAGCTCTTTTTGTCGAGGCCGGAATCAAAGCTATCTCTGCCCGCATCATTCGCATGCGCTGGGGTAATCCTAGGAGGAGCAAAGGGTATGGATTTGTTGATGTTGGCAATGAAGTAGAGCAGAAAAAGGCTATGGAAATTTTTCAGGGCATGGAAGTTGGCGGTCGACCCATTGTTGTCAAGGTCGCTGTGAACACTCACAATGAGGACAGCCAGGATGAAGTCGCTCATGGTGGTATCATCGATGACACTGCCACTCCTGCCGTATGATGCTAGTGATCCCTTATAACGACCTAATTCATTGTGAACGCTCCTCACTTTGTTACGTCCTGTTATGATTTTGGTATGATTGTTAGGCGCCTTTGTTTTTTTTGCATCTAGCAGTCTGTGCTCTGGTGTTGTTTTAATTGCAACTTGTAGCAGTCTCGTTGAGGGCTTGAATACGATTCTGTCTTTGCCATCTCTTACCATAAACAGACTGAGCTATCACTCAATGTCCGACAATGATGACTACCTTTCAGCCAAATTCTTGGCGAATCCTACGGAAACAGCGACCGCGCCAAAGACATATAGTCAACTTCGGAGAGAAGCCTCCAAGAAATCGCGAGAGAAGAATGCAAGTAACCAGAGAAAAAGCAAGCGTCAACGAGAGCTCATATCAAGAGAAGAGGGGTTGAACAAAAGTCTCTTCGAGAAAGCGCAAGAAGAAGAGGCTGGAAATGGTCCCGGAAACAAAGCTCTTGCTATGATGATGAAAATGGGATTCACTCCCGGTCAGTCTCTTGGACGACAGGCTGAAAACCTGGGGAACGAAGGACTACTTAGAAAGTCATCTTCACCGCCCCAACACAAGACTGAGCCTCTACCGATCAACGAATGGATGGGTATGTGTGCTGTCGATTTGAAGACGATTTACGCAGCTCAAGTCAATTTCAGGGAAGAAAGGTATAGGGACTACAAAGCGAGTTCGTTCCCCGAATGCCCATGATCGAATCATAAAAATGGCGAAGATGGAAGAAGAATCGACCAAAAGATCGTTCCGCGATCGTACAAGGCAAGAGTACGAGGAACGCAAGGCAGAGGCTGAACTAGGTATGTTCATCATCGCCCTCTTTCTGTTTCGTCTTGTGAATCTACATGTCAGGACCGGCACAGCTGACGTGTGCGACTCTTGATGAAAAAGCTGGTAAAACGGTATGTAAATGGCTATATCTGAAGCACTAGAATGTTGATAAGTAAGTGGCCTATATTAGCTCAATGTCTTGCAGCTGGATCCAAATAAGCCAGAGACGTTTCCAAGCGGTTTGATGGAAGCCCTTGCATTGCACTACGGACATGATGGTCATGTGGTGGGCGCTGCAGATACGATGCAAGATCGTCTCCGTAAGCAAATGCAAGCGGACGCACTCTCCACTTTGACCGAGAGAGATCAAGAGGACGAGGATGGTGATATCGGTACCAGGTTAAAAAAACAGAAGAAGAAACTTGTTGAGGTGAACCAGGAATATGATCCTGACTTTTTGGAAGAGGCAGTCCAGTTCTTACGCCTTCAGGTTGGTTGGTCACTCGCTTCTTGCCTGCTTTACAAGACTGACATCAGTCAATAAGCCACAGGACCGACTGCATCTCGTGCTTCTTTATCTTCGGACAGCTTATGCATATTGTTTCTATTGTGGCCTGGAGTATGAGAGTCAGGAAGACATGGCAACCCAATGCCCTGGACCGCATGAAGACGATCACGACTGATGTGATTCAATGCCCTGGTGGGTAGTTTTCCAGTTCATACTGGTTTTGATAAAAGTCGCAAGCCAATTATTGTATTGAACGAAGCGAATCAGACTAGTGTGTGCTTTCTTAGAAGACAACGGAAGGAAGCAACAGGAGCATCCTCGGTGACAAGTGGCGTCGATACAGTGTCAATAAGTACAATGTAAAAAAATGGAAGTGAAACCCTAGCAACAGATAGTCCAAAAGCGATCTGAATGTCCTGAGTTTAGAAAAAGCGAGTTCCCACAGTAGCCGAACCGCAAAAGTTCTCTCTCACGTGAGATCAAACGAGGTAAAGGAACCCGAGAACAGGAGACACAGGAGACATTACAAGCGAATGAGCAGTGATTATGCGTAAGGGAACGTTTAAACGAGACGAGGAACTAGGCGGCACTGATTCATATGTTCGAGCCTCGGAGAAAAAGACGGCGTTGAAAGTCTGACACCAGAATGCCAACGATGAATCAAGGGAGATTGAGCTGAAGGGACTACGTCGGTAATTTCGGTAATGACTATAGGTTTGTCCGACTGTTGGGATTGGAAAGTCACATCCGGCTGAAACGTATCAGGGGACGAGGAATCGGTGCTGGTAGGGCTTGGAAATGAGAGTAAGATTGGAAGGGCAATGTCTGTAGACACATAGGCCGTAGAACGAGGGAAACCAGGCGACGTTGGTGAGGCTCCTGGAGTCTTGCGACGAAGGTAACCGGAGATTGGCGTATTCGCAGGGAGGTCAGATGTTGAGCCATAGATATTGATAGTCAATCGATTTGAGGATCGTCTAGGACGAAGAGACGATGGCGATGAAGGAGGGTAACACTGGATCACAAAGCGTTAACTGTCTCTTTCCACTAGATACTGGCAAATTGCTTACTCGTTCTGTAGAACCCGAATCAGAAAATGATGAACAAGAAGCGCTCCCTCTTCGTGTGTAAGACTAGTTGGGATATGAACGAGTTGCTATTAAGGGATGTTCCGAAGCAGTTCACTCACAGAATAAGGAGAATATCTAGGAGAGCAATCTCGGGAAGAGACTTTCCTCAGAGATGGACTTGATCTCGACCTTGAAGGTACTATAGTACCGTTGAGTCGTGGTGATGAGGAAGGGGATGAGTTTGGTGAAAGGGAAAGATCCGATGAAGGTGAATGGGATGTCTGCTCAAGAGCCAGAGATCCCATAAGCTCAATGAAAGAAGGAAGAGACGCCATTGGGGAAATAAACGATATGAGACAACGGACCCGGTCATATAAAGGAAGTAAAGTGCCCTAGAAACGACCCACGGTGGTGCCACGCTCGTGTTGTCATGATTATGGATCCATTACAATTATCGGCTCCTCGAGACATTATTTGTGGTAAGACTATGCTGTCGGCAAGGAGATGCATGTTGCTTTTTCTGGAACGATAACCTTATGACAAGATGTTATCGCTGGAATGAACATGAAGGTCGAATAGCAGCCATACAATTTCAGGGATGCAATTCTGGACAGTGTTTAAAAGAAGACAGAACGCTCGGCGAAAAAAAAGAGATAAAAGTCTAGGAAATCCGATGGTATCGGGTAGTAGCCAAGAAAAAGCTAAAGATGGCAATCAGTTTGTCGGCAAACAACCAAGTGCGGAATAGCAGCAGACAACACCAGTGATGATTGTTGAATCGAAGGATATAGTTACCTGGTTTTTCGTTGTCATGATTTATCTTTCCTCTGGTTGTCAGTATGAAGAAACTACTCGCAGACAACGACTAGCAAATAACAATATGCAAACAAATCACAACAGCTCTTGCGTCCATCCACCATGAACCAGCAGCAACCGGGGAATGCTGGCGGTTATGGTATCAACAACAGCCTTGTCCCCAAACAAGATATGGAGTACATTTGTGCTGGTGCGTACTTGCAGAGCGTCAATCCCTTTTTTTTTAGTAAAGCACCGATGGAACATAGACTGTAGTGCGAAAAATGAAATAAAACCTCGCGAGCCCATCCGTTGCCGGGAATGCGGCCATCGGATCATGTATAAAAAACGCACAAGACGCAGTAAGTTCATCTGCTCATGTATCTCAAAGACATTGTGTTCAATGAGTGTAGTGGTGCAATTTGAGGCGCGATAGATGGAAACTCATGGCAGGGGGTCTTCTGGGGTTATGACTCAGTCTTGGAGGGGATATCTAGATCTGGGGAAAAAGAGCTATTTGTCTGTTTTTTTTCTGTTATTCAGTGTTTGTACCGAAATACAGCCGGCAGGATGATTGAGTCAATCATCTCGTAAGCTCATTTGACTGACCTTCATGCTCGAATCAAAGGACGTAAGAGAGCGCAGTGTTTCTGGTGACATTGATGTAAGCTTTTTTCGTCCTTCCTACCAATCAATTGTTCGACCTCTCAGCCAAGGACTCCGACCTCGATTTCGAGTCTCATGTCGGTGATATCTTGAATCCTCCTGGAAAACCTGGCAGGAAGAAAAACCCAAAGTATTGCCCTCTCCCAACATATCTGCTTTACGCTTATCCATTCCGCAAGCTCGCAGGCTGCCCGACGTGATCAGAACCGTATAGCTCAGCGTGAGTTCCGTCTTAGAAAACAACAAAGAGTCCGTTACCACCCCTTTGACGTTAAGTCTCACATTGCTCAAATTTTGTATAAGATACGTGATCTAGAAGCCCGCGTTGAAATTCTATCTGGAGGTAAAGATGAGGCTCTTGGAGAGATGCGCAACATTCTCAAAGGCGGGTTCTTCTGTCCATCATGCTCCAAATTACTCTCATTGGCTGGGCAGACCTCATGGCCGAGAACCACACCCTTCGCGGCTTAATCCGCAGCTTGGCTGGTTTCATTGGTGAAGGAACTGGAGGCCTTATTTCCAAGCTCGGTTGGGAGCCTGCGGATTTCCACAGTTTTGTCAATAAGTCTGAGACAGATACGGCATGGGAGGGCTATCAGCGCCGTAAAAAAAGCAATGCTTCGGGTGAGGCGAGCTCTTCCACTCCTCAGCTTCAGGTTCCGAAACGCCCAGTGGAAGACGAACTTGCAACCAGTCGCAAGAAGTCCAGAAGTGATGAGCCTGAGCGCGACCTATCCAATAGTTATCCTCTCGGTTCCATGAATCACCCCATACCTACCGGTTATGCCCCTCCGATACGACCTCAGGAACATAACGGAATGTTCTCAGATCTAATGAAAGGGCACAGCGCTTCTTCTTTATACATGCAGCAGTCGCCACCTATCACCTCGTCTTCGTACAATACAGTCCCCGACGCCAATACGGAGCCTTTTAAATCGTCTTACATCTCTAACGTCAACATGACGATTGAATCACCTCTTTCTGCAGTTCCCTTTGATTCATCATCAAGATCTGGTTCTTCACAGCAGCAGCAAGTTGGCACAAATACTTCAAATGATTCTGATGAATTGGACATTGATGATGATCCAAACAAGAATGAAGCCTATAAACTCATACAGTATGTGGATATCGGTTGATGGGGAGTCCATTGTAAATTATTTCCAGGTATCATCTCGATAACTTTAAACGCAGTCCCAATTATTGTTTACCGTTGTCGTTACGCCCAACTTTGGTTCAGAAGTAAGTATCTTTTTTCGCTTGTGCTGACCAGGTTGCTGACGCACTAATGGAGAACGGTGCCACATGGTGAGTCCCTTGTGTATGTTCAACTTCATCGCTGTACTGGTCATCTTTTCTGTTAGAGAGTGTCATGGATAATATCCTCCATCCGGAATTGCGGGACCGTATGATTCTCCTGCGAGGCAAGCATGTTTTACATAAATTCCTGGATGGCATTGCTGAGCATCCACCAGCTCGTTATAGCCTTCCTGATTGCTTGATCGATTACCGGAGAAGTATCATGTTGCACGGAGACGATGTGTTGGCCCACAACAACTGGGAGATCAGTGAACCCTTCCTTCGGCAGTATAGGTGAGTCTGACGCTTCAGGGAAGCATGAGTTGTTGGTTGAGAAATCTGGCCCAGTTTTCTCATAGATCCAGCTACGCTCAACATTACCAATCGCTGGCGGAAGGAACGAGGAGAACCGGAGTTTCATCTTAGCGAACTAACCGGAAGTGATTCCGTCCCCTCGGTGCCTTGAGGCTTGTTTCTTGCGTAGTCTCTTTGTATTTAATCCTGGATCATGTCACTAACGGATTTTTGTTGGGTAGAGAGTTTGGTATTACTAAGAGGATAAATATATAATGAATTGGACCTTGGCAGCGTTTGACATAAGATCTGACATGAAATTTTGTACCTATTCGTTGCTTGCATACCATTCAGCTCGGTCTTAAGTACGAAGATCAAGACATACCACAGATTACCAAGTGGCTTTATGTACACCAGGCAACTCTCCCTTCAATGCCTTTAGGCGAAATTGAAACTGAGCAGTAAGGTGAGTGCTTGTTAAAGGTATATATATATTCAACACTCAACACACCCGCGAAAGACCAAACTCCCCAATGACCCCTCGTCCTCTGCCAGATTCTATGCACCGATTCTTCACATTAGTAGGGCGAGTGAACCGATCGAAAGAATTGAGTTGTAACTGTGCTTGGTGACGGGCTTGAGGAGGTAGGTTTTCATTCCTGGCAATATACAAATATGCCCGACGAATAATCTCATTGTCTGCAAACCCTCGACGAGCTTTCATATCTCGAAGAACTCGAATGTAGCCACCCATTGAATGACCGACGTTTTTTTCGTGATGAGTGATTCTGTTAGTTTATAGCAACGAGAGTAATGGGGATCAACACGACCAAATAAACTCCTACGGTGCAAATCGGGAGAGAGGTAGGTCTCTTTGGGGTCTGTATTCTGTGTCCACCATAGTTTACACTTCATTATTCACCAAGCTAGTCAGCTTGGGTCATGGATTCTGCATACAAAAGTATGTTCTTTTCTTTACCCGCTGCGTATGCCGAGGGAACCATACAAAAAAACTCATCATAAGGGGGGGTTCAAAAGCAGACCCCTAAAGAATGTTTTCTTTTCACCAGGTCCTTCGCCTAACTCAACGCCGTGCTTTTGTGTCTTCACTCTTCTGCCTCACGTTCATTGCTTCCATTGTTACCGTTTCCGCGTCCAGCATTCTGCCTTGTCCGGCAAGAGCTAACAAGGACAGACTCATGGACAGTGGGCAAGAAGAGCCAATGATGTCGGATGGCCCTGTGAAGATCATCAAACGGCCACGGAGGTGGATAGAGGAAAAGCATCCGTAAAACTTATAGAGTGTGTGCAAGCCTCTTTGCAGAGATAAAAAAAAAACCTAGCGGAGAATGCTTATCGTTTTGCGGAGTCAATTTATATTTTGTCTATCCCTCGATACGACGAGCAGAACAGAGATTCCGACAACTGATTCTTCCTACATGAATTATATCATTTGAAAGGAAAAAAAGAGTATCCAATCACAAGGGGGGAAACCAGCAGGTATCAATTGACTAAAGTACATCATGTATGCAGCAAACCTCGTCCTTCTAATGACCATGACTCTCTTCATTTTCTGGAATTCTCCTCAGCGGTGCAGATCTAGAAGCCCACGATGGTAAGCGTACATAGCTCTTTTGGAAATTTGAAATACAATAGCCCAATACCCACGGAAGTGCATTTTCTTGAATTGGTAGACAAGCAAGCAAACCACAAAGGTTGATTGCTGCTTGGCAAATGAAGACGACACGTAAAGCGTCGGCATAGGAATCGATTGCTGCTTGTCGTGTCAGCGGATCCAACTTGGGTATAATTTCAGTACTATGTCTTATTGAAAGACGGGGGAGTGAGTTCTTGTCATGCCAACGCGGCAAAGAAAGAAAAAAAAGTCCTTACTGTATCATGTAAATAATCTGCAAGGTCATAAAAAAGAAGTTGGCAAGGGTGAAATTTTCGCTCATAAGGGAAAAAATCATACCTTATCTGCATCAGACCCAGATATCCGGACCCTCAAACGTTGAAGGAGTACACCCTGTAGAATGGCACCACTCAAGCTAACTCCGAGCACTTGGCCAGTCGTGCGGAATAGGTAGGTAACTGGCAAAATTCAACGATACCTCAGAGAAATCTAGACGTTTGTAGACTTACTCCCGGTAGCAACGGCCATATCCTCTCGATAAACCCCAGCAATCATAGCCTGTTTACTGGTTTCCAACGTTTCTCCGAAAAATGATGATCAATACTCACGATGAGGGTGCTCGTAATAAAACTTGCCATTCCAAAACCTTGCGGAAATAGATCCAACCATAAGTGGAAGGCAGAAGTATCAGGTCCCCACAAGCACACAAGGATGCTCGCAAAAACGGTCAGTGATGATGAAACTAAAGTTAGTGTGTAAAGTTTTCCAGTGCGTCTCATCAACCTGCTCAGGCGTCAGGAACGGCCCGGGTTGAGATGTATATACTGACCATCCTGCGAAAACGCTTCCTGTAGAGATTGCGACCTAGGAACATTTGATCATTACAAAAATAGTAGTTTCAACTAAAATAGGACTTACTGAGTGGGGTAGAAGATGGAGACCTGTAAGATGGTCCATTATTAATGGCACTTTGGAATGATCTAGTATTACTCTCACCAGCTTTCGCGGCTGGTTCGAGTCTGACCGCGGAGAAATACTTGGTAGCCACAGTGAGATGGTCTTCAGCTGACTCAGAACAGATATCGACTTACTAACGGTACATTGTAGAGCTGAAAAGGACGAATAAATCAAACGCTTAAATAAAGAATACTGTTGGCACTTACCATGGAAAAGGCCGTCATGCTAGTAAGGACACAGAGACTGCGAGTGGAGTCCGCTGAGTCATTAAACGAAGTGGCATTACTGGATAAGGTGCCCAGTATTTCTCAACATAAATGAATCCCGACCCGGAGATGATACTAGAGCCAAAGAGCGAAACGATGAGAGGGTGAAACCAAGCAAGCTCCTCTGTTGTTTTGAGACTGAATCCAAGTAGAAGAAACCCAACAGCTCCAACAAGAGTGACTGAACCAAGCATGTCAATCCGTTGCAATTTTTCCGACAACGACTGGTTCCGAATCCCAGAGGGTAGCCGAATGTTGACCTTGGTTATGACAAGAATAAAACTAAAAACAAAAACTGGTGCCTGCGGTCTGGCGTCAGCTTGATCGCAGGATACGATATGATAGAAATTTTTTTACCTGAATGAAAAAGGCAGTCCTCCTGCGGCGAAGTGAGCCAAAAGTTTGTTGAAGGATTGACGCACTTACCAACCAAATGTATCATGTACCCAGCCTCCCAGAGGACCTCCCAAGCCTGCACCGAGTCCAAACAATCTGTATTGCGTGAGCCGCCAATCCATAATGAAGCAAAAAATCAGATTACATGTTTGCCATCCCTTGATACAGTCCCCGCTGTTTCCTGTAGGAGAAAAAAAGAATGGTCAGAGATGGCAAACTCATGGGAAGCTTCGAACTACTAACAATGGGATGAAGTCTGAAACGGTTATGCTCGAGACTGAAGCACACGCTGATCAACCTGTTGCTCATCATCGGGTTTTTAGGGTAAAAAATACCTGTCATAACGCTGAGAAACCGAGATTGAAATTGAACACCTGAGAAATATGATCAAGTAAAGATTTACCCTCCGCCACCCATTCCGGCCAATGCCCGAGCAGATATCAAAAATTTCATGGATGGAGCGATTCCACAAAGGATAGTGCCGGAACCTACGCAATCAAGGAGAGGTCAACAGGATCCTCTCGGAAATTTGACATTAAGAAAGTTCAATCGATCGTTTGTGGGAAAGATTGCTTTGGGTGGATG
>Ga0153951_1000276_pt1 | contig 19535 bp, 23 predicted proteins | sample TSNJ035MetaG_FD_102278 | JGI IMG/M metagenome (GOLD analysis project Ga0153951, IMG submission 102278) | Attine ant fungus gardens microbial communities from New Jersey, USA - TSNJ035 MetaG | ecosystem: Host-associated > Fungi > Mycelium > Unclassified | place: USA: New Jersey, Wharton State...
AAGTCCAAAGCATACAAAAAGCTGGTGCAAGCTGCAGCCGAAAAACAGTATCAGGGTGAGCCAATGCCTGGGCCGCTAAAGTGTCAGGTAATTGTCTATCGACCTATTCAAAAAAGCGGTAGCAAGTCAGAACGAGTCAAGAAGGCCCAAGGCTTCATCAGGCCGACAATTAAAGGCGACATCGATAATTACTTCAAGGCTGTTACCGACCCGCTGACAGGGCTTGTCTGGGTGGACGACGCCCAGATTGTCGAGGCAACAATCACAAAGTGGTACAGCGCCACACCACGCGTTGAAATCACAGTGGAAGAATTGTAGGAGGATAAAGAAGATGAATGACAATCAAAAAACGTTAATGCATTACTTAATTGATATTTACTCAGACAGCGGAACTCTTGATCTGTTACATGTTGGTGGTATCTTCATCAAGCGGTTTTTGGCAGCGACATGCCTGAAGAGGTATTTTTTGCCTATGATGACCTCACCAACAATGAAGTGAACCAGGTAGTTTGTGAATTAGCGTTAATGGCAAGCAAAAAATAGGAGGATACAAACATGAAAGAACTTAAAGACAACAGCATCACAGTGAATGGTAGCGTGCTTACATCAACAGAAAAGACGGTCAATGATGATCAGATTGTTGAACTCAAGGTTCGGATTCCCGCAAAAGAACTCGAAGGCCAGCGTGATGGCTTTGCCAAAGTATTGAAGGGTTATGTGGCCATGACGTTTGTTCCTGGCCAGACTGAGTTGGATATTGATGATGACGGCGAGGCTGACGGCCAAACCGATTTGCTGGAGGAAAATAAATAATGGGCGTTAAGAAGCACAAGAAGTCCACAGTCAAGAAGAAGCGGCGCAAAATGTTGGCCAAGCGAGCAGCTAATGAAACGCAAGTCGCTCAATCGAATCAGTCTGCGCGAAAGGTGGCTATGACAAATGAATGATGACGAAGATGAAAACAAGTTTGTTGTCAAGGTCACTGGCGGCTGTGCCTGGATTGGATGTCTCGGTGGTGCGGCCGTGTTTATCCTGTTAGTACTAGCGATTATTAAACTACTTGGATCGTATCTCTTTGGGTAAAAGAAAAAGGCCACCTATAAAGGCAGCCTTGATTGATAACCGATATATCAATCATAGCATATAAGGGGTGGCCAAGTTGGGAGTTAAATACAGCGAGACAAGGTTTAGTTGGCTAGAGTCATACCTGGCCAATGAAGAAGAGATATGTAGTCTTGAGCTTAACTTATCGAGAACCAAGATTGAGTTGAGGCGGTGGTTGGATGGTGATCTATCTCATGTGCGAATTGAGAAACGCTCGCATGGTGCTAATGTCGAGAATGTTATTGAACAGACTGAAGCCTTGTTGGCCGAAGACTATGCACTGCGTGAACGCACACTTGATTTGATTGAACACTTTAACGGGATTGAGAACCAAATTCTTAAGTACAAGTACGTTAAGGGTATGTCACTGCTTGAGATATCAGACATGGATGGCATCGGGTACTCATACTCCACCATCAAGAGAATCCATGCAGAGCTGAAACACACCCTGCATTTCTTGGATGCTTGGGACAAACCAGAGCCTCGGCAAAAAAGCACTAAAAAAGTCTGACCGTGATAGTGCCGACTTATTGATTTAGACGTGATATCTTTATAGCATCAACTAATTAAATGACTGTCATACAGCCCGATCACTTAACTGTGGTCGGGTATTTTTGTGGAGATGATGATATGTACCTAATGTCCGATCACTTATCTGGAAACCTATATTGGATTGATGACTATGAACTTGAGGAATCCATGATGCCTTGCGAGGAATGTGGAGATAGCGATTGGCCTATTGGATTTGTTGAAGACAAGAAACGAGCAGGTAAGCTACTTGGTAAGCAACTAAGTGGCTACACCAAGGATTACATTCAAGATGAGGTCAAACAATTTCATGAAGTGTGGGGTGATTAGATGTTTGGAAAGCATCATATAAATGTGCCGGTTGTTGCTCCGGAGCGCAGCAAAGGTAGCAACTCAAAGGATCTAAAATTGCCACCTGGATTTGAACCACCATTTCCAATTGTCACAAGATATGCACATGACATGCGCAGCGATGAGTTGCTAAAGCCACAGTCGGAAGAATTGATTGGCAAAATCAACGAAACAATAATGGCAAACGCTGGCGTCACTTACCCAATAAAGGTGAGCGTGGATGGCTATTCATGGCCGTTGATTATGTATGTCATTCGTGTATACGAACGCTTTGGCAGTTGGCATATCAAATACATGCCACAATCAAATGCTTTAGTCATTGAATGATTGGTGCAGAGGAGGCGCGAAGGTTGGAATACATTATATTATGTCTAGATAATCGCGATGCTGAGAATATGAGTAAGGAACATACCAACATGACATGCTTGTCGGTCAGGTCGAAAGAACTCGATGGTCGTCAATGTACTGGTGTGTGCGTGTCATCTGAATTAGCAATGGCAGCAATTGATAACACTGCGACTGCAAGACGGTTACGAGTAGCAATGACCGTGGTTAATAAATCATTTATCAAATATCGGAAAGAGTATTAACTGCTCAGATAAGAAAGGCGATGCTCATGATTCCAAATAAAGAAGAACTGACGAAAGATAAAGCGGCACAACTAATGGCGGAAGTATTCAAACAAATCAAACTGCAGCTTAATAGTCCCCAGAAGATTCATATGGATGTGTCGGCCTATAATCCTGCAGTGGTTAATGAAGTTATTAAGAAACTGCAAGATGCAGGTTGGAACGTCGAATATATTTCTTATGGTTTAAACGTCTACACTTTGGATATTAGCTAATGGCAAGGATGAGACGATGCCGAGCAGCAGGTTGTCACAAGCTGGTTGAGATGAGTCATTGGTATTGTAATGAGCACCGGGACCAAGAGGCTGCTTACCTGGAGAGCCGAGCCAAGTGGGCAAGAGGTCATGAGCAAGCCTATCAAGCCAAGTACAACAAGGTTACTCGGAATAGAAACGTTAGCAAGGCTGAACAGTATGCCTTTTATAAGTCAAAGCAATGGCAATCATTGAGACAACAGGTGTTAGATCGGGACAATCACATGGATCAGTACGGGCTGCTGCTTGGTCAATATCAGCCAGGGAACACCGTGGACCATATCGTTCCAATCGAGGTAGCGCCCGAGTTAATGAGTGACCCGGGGAATCTCATAACATGTTCGCCCGCGACCCACAAACTCAAGACCGCCTGGGAGCAAGAATATTACGGGACCGGCATCGAAAATAATCTGACCGGCGCAAAAATTATTCGAGACGCAAAAGACATTCCAATTTTTTCAACCCCGCCCCTTACCTGAATAACGGAGGAGCGCACACATAGCCGTCTTCTTATAAAAAAGTTGGTTTTGAGAAAATTTTTAAATCAGGGGGTACCCAACCGAAAGGAGTTGATACAGTGCCCAAATCTGTTAAAAAATCATCAACAGGTGGCGTTATAGCGTCAACTCCGCCAAAACACCTTGGACGTATCGGTTCGGCCATGTGGCGCAAATTAGCCCCCGTTTTGAATGATGATAATAATGTTGCCAGAGTCGATGCAAATCTGCTTGAGCTGTACTGTTCTCAGTACGAAATTTACCGTACAGCGCTGAAACACATCCAAGTACATGGCAGCGTGGTTGAACTTTATAAGACATCATTATCGCCAACAACAGGTGAAGTAGCTTCGCGTGATTTTGTTGGATATAAGCGCAATCCATCAACGCTGATTTATTCAGACGCAGTCGCAAAGTTGGCCAAGTTAGGTGCAGAGCTGGGCCTATCACCAAAGTCACGAGCAGAACTGTTAGCTCTGGATGAACCTGCAGGTGAAGTTAAGCCAGCAGATGCCAAAGTGCCAAGTGATACGACTAAAAAGATAGGGGAGTTCTTCAATGAAGATTGATCTAATTCAGACTCACGATATTGACGGTGCCTACCAGTCGTGTGACTTTTCAGCGATTCGTGCCAGGTATCAAAGTGACCTGGGTACTCAATATGCGCTTGATGTTTTGGATGGCAAGCAACTGGCTGGGTACAACATTAAGCTGGCTGCTTTTCGGCACTTGCGGGACTTGCAGCGGCAGCAGGATGGCACCTTTCAATTCAAATACTCGACCAAGCGGGCCGACAACATTCTAAAATTTGCTGCAATCTGCCCTGATGTAGATACTGGTGAGCCAAGTGAATTAATGCCCTGGCAGCAGTTTATTTTGACACAACTATTTGGGTGGCGCGACGAGCAGGGCAACAAGCGTTTCACACGAGCAATCATTTCAGTAGCCCGTGGCCAGGGCAAGACGTATCTGATGGCCATTGTGCTGGCATATTCGTTTTTGATTGAGTCTATTGGTTTGAGCAATCAGGACTACCTGGTCTCATCCATCAACTTCAAGCAGACAAGCAAGCTCTATGGCTACATCTCAACTATGCTTGCAAAGGTGGCGGAGATTGAGCCATTCAAGGACCTTGCGAAAGATGTTCAGATGAAGATTCAGTCGAGCCAGATTGTGCTGAAGAAGCCCAATAATGTGATGCGGACTATCTCTCACGAATCAGGGCAATATGATTCGTTTCACTTCACAATCGCCGTTTTCGATGAAATCGGTGAACTCCGAAATTATGACAAGGTGTCTAAAATATCATCTGGACAAGTCAAGGTGCCTAATCACGCTTTTCTAAAGATTTCAACTTCATATCCCGATCCGAGTGTGCCATTTCATGATGAACAAAAACGCGGTATCCAAACGATGGAGCAAGATTACTCCCGTGAGGATGACCGTGCTCTGTATCTAATCTGGTCCCAAGATGATTTGACCGAGACCTATAAGCCTGAAACGTGGATTAAGAGTAATCCGCTGCTGGGGTTGGAAAGCCAATCTGCAGTGCTTTTGTCAGGTTTGAAGGATGAGCGAGATAGCTTGTCACGACAAGGGAAACTGTCTGACTTCCAGATTAAGAATCTCAACATGTGGCTTCAAGAATCGGCAACCAGCTTTTTGAAGTTGTCAGATATTGAACGTGCAATCATTCCTGATTTTGATATCACAGGGCGGCAAGTCTACATCGGATTTGACTATTCTATGTTTAGCGATAACACTGCGCTTGCATTTGCCTATCCCTACATGGATGGAGCAGAAACGAAATGGCACGTCGAGCAACACAGTTTTATCCCGTGGCAAAAAGCGGGGTCGATTGAGGCCAAGGAAAAGCAGGACGGAATCAATTATCGCGATGCCGAAAAGAACGGTTTTTGTACGATTACCAGTCACCCTCAAGGCTTAATCAATGATGACCAGGTTTATCAGTGGCTTATGGATTATGTGGAAGACAACCAATTGGAGGTTGTCTTTTTTGGTTATGATGCTTGGGGCGCAACACCGGCAATCAAGCAGCTTGAAGTCAACACGGCCTGGCCACTCACTGCTATCAGGCAACGGACAAGTGAGCTTAAAGACCCAACGAAATTCTTGCAACGGATTTTTGTTGAATCGTCATTGACTCGCCTCGATGATCCAATCATGGCCAAGGCATTAATCAACGCTCAAATTATTGAGGACAAGATTGGCATTCAAGTGGATAAGGCCAAGGCCACGCTCAAGATTGATGTGGTCGATGCCATTATCGATGCACTATACCAAGCTATGTATCACTTTGAAGATTATGCAGACATTAACGATAAGAGTAAGCAGATTGACCGGATGACCAAAGAGCAAATCAAGGAATGGTTTGAAAGTGATGATTCGGGGCTATTGGGAGGTGATGAAGATGATTTTTAAACGATTGCTATTATCGATTTGGAGCGTGTTTGACGTGCTTTGCTTTGTCGCCGGCATTGTTGTCCTAAACGTGACAATGTGGCAGTTAGGCGTCGTCTGGTTTGGCCTGACGCTGGCTGTGAGCTTATTCGCAGTTGGCTGGTTGTCCGAAGTGATCGCGGCGAAAGGAGGTGATAATTAATGCCGATTTTTAAGCCACGATTTAATAACCAGCTCACCGCCAATTCGATTCTGTCTGATGATGCCGTTTTTAACTTCACGACCCTTAATGGCCAATCAAGCTATATCAGTGCGTCTAAGGCATTGCAGAACTCTGATGTGTATTCGGTCGTCTCACAGATTTCAAGCGACCTGGCCACTACGACATACACCACTGACAGTAGTCGCGTGCAATCAATGATTAATAACCCGTCTGTTACGACTAACGGTCACGCTTTTTGGCAAGCAATGGCAGCTCAAATGCTGTTGTCCGGTGAGGCTTTTGCTTATCGGTGGCGCAACGTGAATGGTGTCGATTTGCGATGGGAATATCTACGGCCTAGCCAGGTGTCTCCGTTCTTGTTAGAGGATGGTTCTGGCTTGATATACAACGTGACTTTTGATGAACCGAACATCGGTGTGGTTCAAGCAATTCCACAATCAGATATGATTCATATTCGTCTCCTGTCCCAAAATGGCGGTATGACTGGGATTAGTCCACTGACCGCGTTAAATAGCGAGCTGTCTGTTAAGGATGCAAGTAATCGACTGACTATGAACGCTCTCAACCAATCCATCAATGCCCCAGGTATCTTGAAGGTTAATAAAGGCGGATTACTTAACGCTGAACAAAAAGCTAAACGGTCACGAGAATTTATGCGCCAGCAATCCAAGTCGTCAGGTGGGCCAATTGTTATTGATGACCTGGAAGATTACACAACTCTTGAAATTAAGTCAGATGTTGCCAGTCTTTTATCACAGACGGATTGGACCAGCAAACAAATCGCCAAAGTTTACGGCCTGCCTGACAGCTATCTGGGCGGCCAAGGTGATCAACAATCATCAATCGAGATGATGCAGGGGATGTACACAAACACGCTTAATCGCTATGCTCAAGCAATTATTGGTGAGCTTGATAACAAAATGAATTCAACAGTAACGGCCAATCTTCGACCTGCGTTAGATCCAGCAGGAAATAACTTGGCGACTATGGTGAACACGCTGACGACCGGCGGTGTACTTGCTGTGAACCAAGCGACATGGTTACTCAAGCAATCAGGATTTTTGGACAATGACCTTCCTGATCCAATTGATGAAGATTCATTGAAGGGAGGTGAAAATTAATGACAGTAATTGATATTAAAGGCGATGTGGTGGATGACGATACAGCTCGGCTTTATGACTATGTGAAGGTAGCTCATGTTAATCCAGCTGCAATTCATCAGCAGCTTGCCTCGGCAAATGGCGAGGACGTCACACTAAATGTGGCAAGCAATGGCGGCGATGTATTTTCTGCAGCTGAAATTTACTCATCCATTAAAGCTTATTCAGGCAATGTCAATGTTGTAATTCAAGGTTTGGCGGCTTCTGCAGCTTCGGTAATCGCCATGTCTGGGGACAAAATCAGTATGTCACCAACGTCGATGTTAATGATTCATCGTGCATCGACAGCAGTGGCTGGCAATTCAGATGATATGGCACATCAATCAGAGGTTATGGATAACGTCGATAAGTCTATTGCGGCGGCTTATGAAGCCAAAACTGGCATGTCCGAAGGCGATTTACTTAATCTGATGAGTCATGAAACATGGCTGACAGCTAAAGATGCAGTCGATAAGGGGTTCGCGGATGAAATCATGTTTGTTGACGAATCAAAGCCGCTTGTCACTAACTCTGTTGCATCAATTCCAAGCAAAGCAGCTGTAAACAAGTTGCTCAACTTGCTGAATAAGGTTCCAGATGAGGAGCCGGCACCAAAACAACCAAATAACGAAAACAAGCCAACTTTGCGAGATCGCAAGCTGGCTATTTTATTGCACAAAAATTAGGAGGAAACCAAATGAATAACGTAAACGAATTACACGACGCGTGGATTGCAGCCGGCCAAGCGGTGACTGACCTTAATCAAACAATCAACAACGCCCTATTGGACGAATCAACCGAAGAAGCAACGTTTAAGGATGATGTTGCTAAGCGGGACGCAGCCATTGCTCGTCGTGATGCTTTGAAGGACCAATATGAAATGGCACGCGCTGAACAAGTGGCGGCCATGGACGACAAGGAAAAGAAGCCACTAGACAAGCCTGAAACTGACATGAAGGACAAGTTTGTCCAAGACTTTAAGGACATGATCGCCGGCAAGCCAGAAATTATGAATCTGATTACATCTGATACTGATGAATCTGGGAACGCTATTGGTTTAACAATTCCAAGCGACATTCAGACCACCATCAATACCTTGATGCGGCAATACGATTCCTTGCAACAATACGTCAACGTTGAATCAGTGACTACATCAAATGGTTCTCGTGTCTACGAAAAGTTTAGCGACATCACACCGCTGGTAAACCTCGACGATGAAAATGCAGCAATCGGTGATAATGACGACCCTAAGCTGCACTTGGTTAAGTACCTTATTAAGCGGTACGCAGGTATTTCAACCCTCACCAACAGCTTACTCAAGGACACTGCTGACAACATCTTGACATGGTTATCTGGCTGGATTTCGAAAAAGGTCGTTGTGACCCGCAACAAGGCCATCATCGATGCAATCGCCAAATTACCTAACAAGCCAACAATTGCCAACTTTGATGACGTCAAGGACGTTATCTTGACCGGCGTTGACGCTGCAATTCAAGCGACATCATTTATCATCACAAACAAGTCTGGCTTTGCGGCAATCTCAAAGGTTAAGGACGCCCAAGGACGTTACTTGGTACAACCAAGTGTCACAAATCCAGAAATCAAGATGATTGAAGGCAAGACTGTGATTGTCATTGAAGACCGCTGGTTGCCTGACGTTTCAGGTGCACATCCATTTGGTTATGGCGATTTGAAGCAAGCTGTCACATTGTTTGACCGCGAAAACATGAGCCTGTTGACCACAAACATTGGCGGTGGTGCCTTTGAAAAGGACCAAACCAAGGTGCGTGTCATTGATCGCTTTGATGTTGAAACGACTGACGACGAAGCATTTGTCTGGGGCTCATTTAAGGCTATTGCTGACCAAGCACCAGCCGCTGCAGCCGCTGCACCATCAAAGTAGGCGATTAAATGGCAATCGACATTGACAGTCTAAAAGCTTCACTACGAATTTTAGACACTGGCGACGCAGCCATTGATGCTCAAACTGATGCTTTGCTCACCGGTTACCTGACGGCTGCCAAAAGTTATGTTCAATCAGCTGTTGGTGCCGACGAAGATTTCTTTCAATCGGCCGATAATGAGCCGCTCTATCAGGTGGCCGTTTTAGCTTTGGCCACAGCCTATTATCAAAATCCTGCCGCTATTGGGACAGGCAATGTCACCGAGGTAAATCTGGTGTTGAATAACATCGTGGGGCAGCTGCGGGCGCGCTGGAAAGGGGATGACGACGATGGTACAACTAGCCAACCCGGCACGGCTGGGCCTACTTCTGGAGCTGGGGACGGTGAAGGAAGTACCGAACCAGAATCTGATGCCGGTACCAACATTTCAAGCACAGCGGCGAATGCTGGCGGCAAGATGGAGCCGGACAATCAACCAACAGTATCAAATCCACGGGACTGATCTGGAGGACACGATTGTTTTTGTCGTCCACTATCAACATTCGTTTGACGGCTTTACCCACGCCCGAAATGCTGGGAAGGTCTACCAAATTGTCAGCGTCAACCAAGACCCGACACCAGGGCCATTAGCTTATGACCTGATCACTCTCAAGGAGATGAAGGGCCATGGCTGATGATTTCGGAGATGCCATCCAGAAATGGTATGACCAAGTCGAAGAAGCGATTAAGATTACCCCTGCTGAAAAAGCAGAGATTACTGGCGCAGGTGCAGAAGCCTTTGCTAAAGAATTGAAGGCCAAGACACCAGTGAGCTCGGTTAATTACGGTGGCGGGGGAAAGCGGGCTGGTCACGCTTCGAAGCGCAAGACTAAGCACCTTAATCAGACGGTCACTTACACGGCCGGCAAGACCGCCGATGGCAATACAACAGGCGATACTGATGTTGGGTGGTCTGATCACTATTTTGATTTTGTGGCCAGAATCACCAACAACGGCAAACGCAAGATGTCGGAGAAAGAGATGGCCAACTTGCACTTTGTTGACAAGGCTCAACAAGCGGCGAAAGGTGCCGTTCAACAAGCAATGCTATCCAAATACAAGGAATTAAAGGGAGGTGGCGACCATTAGTGCCATCGCCGAAGCTGCCGAATTACTACAGGCGGCCAACATTGATGGTGTCGATAATGTTTATTCGCGGATGATTCCGGTGGATGACAACGATGCTAGTAAGACGGTGATTTTAATCACTGAGGTCATTGACCAAGAGCCGAATAGGTTTGGCAGTGACAAAACAACTGAATTCGAGAGCGTGATTGCTCTCAATATCTTTTATGGTCTGTTCACGACCGCGTCATCGGATGCTGTTGAACGGGCCATTTTTAATGCTTTCGAAAGCGCTGGTTGGACGCAAGTTTATGCGCCTGGCCACACGACTGATCCAGACACGAAACAGCTGACAAAAGTCATGCAGTTCAAACAATCAAAGGAGAGATTTTAAATGGCATATGTAGGGTTAAAAAGTTTCACGGTAGGTATGTTAGATGAAAAGGGGCAATTGATTAAGGACACAACGAAAGGTTTGTCTGAACAAGGTATCTTTGAAGCCAATCTAACCACCGCAATGGGTGCTACGCAGGCTAACATCACTGGTTTAGCACCTTCTTTGCAAAAGATTTTCGGGTCCAATGCCGTTGCTGATAACTCAGTCGGTGTTGCTCAACCCCAAGTTGTTTTGGGTGCTAACAACTTACCTCACGAAATCGGCGACAAGCTGGTTGGCATGATCATCGATGAAATGGGTGCTGCCACTGCAACATCTGGCTTGATTCCAAACGTGGCCTTAATCGTCACTACACAAGACGTGGCCACAAAGAAGGACATTAACATCGCGTTCTTCGGTGGCAACATGGTTCGTGGTGAAGCAAACTTGCAAACCAACAACCAAAACGAAGTTCGGGTAAATGACGCGTTGACATTCTCTGCAAACGCCCGTGTTTCCGATGGTGCACCATACAAGATTTTCTATGCGGAAAACGCCAAGTTTGACCGGGAAAAGATGCTTAATGAAGTGTTCCCAGGCTACGCTGCAGCAACAGTCCCAACAGGCGATGGCTCAGCTACTGCGCCAACCGAAGAAACAGGCAAGTAGGCAGTAATGCAGACAGAGACGAGAGACATGAGACGAGTTTAGGAGGAATCAATTTTGGTAAAAGTAAACGCAAAGATTTTAGGATATAAGACCCCAATTGAAATTAAGACAACGACAAAGAACGTTCGTCAGGCAACGGTTATGATGCGTAATACAGCGCAATGGGCAGTTGAAGACGAAGAACGTAGTGAGGCAAATTCCGAAGATCCAAAAATTGTTGTTGAAGTTTTAACGGCCCAAATTAATCGGTTAAATGAACTCAGCGAATTCATCACTGATACACTGCATCTGAATGCTCAAAAGGCTGAGAAGTTAGAGGACTTAGAGGTTCCGGAATTACAGGAATTGGCCAATGAGATTATGCGAAAAGTTCTGCAAATTCAGCCTGGGGAAGACACAGAATCTGACCAAAAAAGTGACGCCAAGTAAACGATTATTTGAACTGAATAATATGATCGAAGATTTGGACTATAACAAGCAGCAGGCACTTTTAGAGCTTCATATTTTACCGGCTGATTATGACAGCCAAGATTATTATGATTTGCTTGATGTTCTTAAGGCTCGGCCAAGGGAAGATCGCCCAGTTGACCCACTAGACTGGCTTCAATCACTTGGAATCATGTGAGAAAGGAGGATGAATTAAATTATGGCAGGTAAAATTCCGGCAGGTGATTTTAATACTCGAATATCTCTTGATGGTGAACAATCTGTTCAAACTTTACGTTCTCTCAAGTCAGAAGTCAGCGGATTGACAAGTGCATGGAAGGCTCAAGAGACACAACTCAAGACGGCAGGGGACAATCTTGGCGCTGCGAAAGTTAAATATGATGGATTGTCTGACTCAGTCAACAAACAAAAGGATTATCTTTCACAGTTAAAAAATGAACAGGCACAAATTGATCAATCGACTAACAAGGGTGCAGAGTCGTATGCCAAACTAGGAACTCAAATTCAACAGGCAAACTCAAAACTTGCTTCGATGGAATCTCAACAGGCAAAGGCCAAAGAATCATGGAAGTATTATGAATCTGGTGTTGCTGATTCTCAAAAAGCACTCAAGCAGATTACTGAAACGTCTCAATCCTATGTTACTCGACTGCAAGCAGAAGGCCGTGAAGAAGAAGCCAATAAAGTCAAAATGAATGGACTCAAATCTTCTTATTCTGAGATGCAGTCGCTGTATGAGAAGCAGACATCCGAGTTACAGCGGATTGCTTCTGAGTCGGGTAAGACTTCTGATGCTTATCATAAGCAAGAAATCAGACTCAATGATGTTGCGACACAAATGGCCAGAACTAAATCCGAAATGTCTGGTTTATCTGGCGAAACACAAAAAGTATCTGAATCTCCATTCAAACGTTTGTGGTCTTCAATTCATAAAACTAACGATGAGGCGGGAAAAACTCCGGGCATCTTTAAATCCGTTTTAGGCGCAAATGTAATTAGTGATGTTGCTCTTAATGCATGGGCAACGTTATCTGGTGAATTCAAAGATATCATCAAAGAAGGACTGGAACTAAACGAAGGTGGAGAAAAAACTAAAGCAACATGGGAGTCTATGGGGAAGAGCCAGGAAGCAATCAAGGGTCTCAGTACTCAAATGGCTTACCTGCGTAGTGAGTCTGGGTTAACCGGCGGGACCATCATAAATATGCAGCGTCAATTAGATACGATGACAGCGGGCAATACTGATAAGACAAAGGAACTGGCCACGGGAATCACAGCTGTTGGTGTTGCTTCAAGGTTAAGCGATGATGGAGTTGGAGCCTTTGTAAAAGGATTAGTCAAAGCCAATGCAAGCGGGAAAATCACTACTGGTACACTAGCTAAATTAGAAAAGGCCGCACCGGCTCTGGGCGAGCAATTAGCTTCTGCAGCTGGAGTATCCCAAAGCGCATTCAACAAGATGGTCTCTGATGGGACAATCACTTCGGATAAATTTCAGGACTTGTTAATCAAGGTTGGAAAATCTTCAGGCAAAACCTTTGATGACTTTGGCAAGACTAGTGAAGGGGCTATGGCCCAAATTAATGGATCGTGGACTTCTCTCAAATCGAAAATGACCGCGCCACTGTTAGAAGTGAAAAATACTGGAATGAGTGCCCTATCAAAGCTCCTCACTTCAAGTGCTGTCCAAAATGCGGCTGTGGACTTGGGCAAAGGCTTGGCAACTGCATCAGGCTACGGTATTAAGCTGGTTGACTATGTTGCAAATCACAGTACGCAGATTACAGGTATTGCAACTGATGTTTGGAGTATTGCTAAAACATTTGGTATGGATGTTTGGCAAACAGTTTCTGGATTTGCCAAAGTTATTGCAGAGCAGTTTGGGCTACTGAGCAGCAATGCAGCTAAAAGCAAAGACCCTATGAATGTAGTTAAAGATGTAATGGATAATTTGGCCAAAAATAAGGACGGAATCAAGAAGGCGTCTGATGCCTTTATTGCAATGGTTGCTGTCAAAGGTTTGGCCAATTTTGTTACGTCTACCGCACAACTAGCAGCGTCTTTTAAAACAATTAGCTCATTTAAGCAACCAAAGATTGATAAAGTAGCTACCATTGCAGATTCGGTAGAGAGTGTTGGCCCGGTTAGCGGAGTTGGCACAGCAGCCAAAGAGGTTGGCACGGCTAGCAAATTTGCTAAGGGAGTTGGCACTGTGGCAAAGGGTGCGTCGCTTGTTGGCGCGGGTGCCACCGTTGGATTTGATATTTTTGACGCATTTAAATCGAAATCTCCAGATTCTAAGTTTAAAAATTGGGGAAAGTCGATTGGAACTTTGATTGGCGGAGGTGTCGGACTATATTTCGGAGGACCACAGGGTGCTGCGATTGGTGCCGGAATTGGGCATTTCATTGGAGAATGGGGAGGCAAGGGAGCTAAACAATTCGTCGATGGTTGGAATAAACAAGGCAAAAAAACAAAGCCAACTAGTTTTATTGAGACCGTGGGGCTCAATGCACATAACATAACTAATTCAATCGGAAAAGTGATTTCTCCTATAACTAAATCAATCGGTAAATTTTTAGCCCCTGTAAATAAAGTTGTTGCTTCATGGGGGAATAGCTTGAAAAAGACGTTTGGAAAGGTATGGAAAGAAATAGAACCCGTTGTTAATTCAGGCATGAAGTTGATCGGGAATATTGTGAAAGTTACTAGTGCTTTGATTACTAGCACTTGGAATGTTGCTTGGAAAACCATGTCCACGGCCGTATCGATTTCCTGGAAGATAATTAAACCGGCAGTCGATATTGGCATTGGCGCCATTAGCGGAGCTATTAAGGGCGGAATGAAAATTATAGGTTCTGTCTGGAATGAAGGATGGAAAATCGTCGGTTCCGTCATTGGAGCTGTTTGGAAAACTTTCAAGCCTTTGGTTAAGGGAACCATGGACACTATTTCATCAGTCATCAAAACTGTCCTTGATATTGTTCATGGAAATTGGTCAAATGTATGGACTGATATAAAAAACATTGGTGTCACAATCTGGAAAACAATAACTGGGACGATAAGTGGCGCAATAAATGGAATTTCAAACGTTATTTCTACAGTTCTTGGGTCCATTAGCAAAGTGTGGAATTCCACATGGGGAGGCCTTTCTGATTTCTTTAGTGGTATTTGGTCGGGAATTAAAAATGCTGCTAGAGATGGATTGAATGATGTTATAGGCATCATTAATTCAGGTATTGGTGGTATTAACGGTGTTATTCATCTGTTCGGTGGCAAGAAAGAAACAATTGGACTGATTAGCAAAATCAAGAAGTTTGCTACCGGTACTGGTGCCATTTCTGGGACTCGTCGAGCAATCACTCAGCCAACAGTCGCCATGCTAAATGACGGTCCCGAAGCTGATAACCGCGAGCTTGTGGTTAAGAACGACGGCCGGTCATACATGCACCCTGGTAAGAATGTGTTGGACGTTTTATCACCTGGTGATGAAGTGCTTAATGCTTCTGAAACAAAAATGCTTTTCAACAATGCCGGCATCACACACTTTGCAACTGGTACCGGTGTATTTGGCTGGATTCAAAGTGCTATTGGTGGCGTGGCCGACAAACTCAAGCTGATCACTAACGCTGTGGCTCATCCTATCCAATCGTTTGAAAATATGATTGGTAGCAAGATGGGACTTGGCGGCATTGCTGGTGAAATTCCAAAGGCTTTGGGTAACATGATGAAAAACTCTGTCACCGGCCAAATGGAAAAATGGTGGCAGACCATGTGGAATCTGTTTGACGATTCTGTAAACGGTGGTGGCGAAGGCGGTCCTTGGGCACATACTCCAGGTGCTGGTTGGGGCGTTTCATCACCATTCGGTAATCGTGGCGCGGTAGCTGGTGGTTATAGTGCCCATGATGGTGTTGACTTTAGTGGCGCTTCACTTGTTCACGCGATGCACGGTGGAACTGTCACCCGCGTTGGTGGCGCACCTGCAGGTTGGGGCGGCGCTAGTGGTATTGGCGAATCCGTTGTTGTTCGCGGTGATGACGGTTATTCAGTCATCTATCAAGAGCTTAACGGCAAGTACGACAGTGGCGCTGGCATTCGGGTTAAGACCGGTGACACAGTCAAAACAGGTGACGCCTTGGCAACTCTTGGCCCATCAGGCAATCACGTTCACGTGGGTGTGACAAAACACCCGATGTTCTCGATTGGCGGTTCATCTACTGCCGGTTGGGAAGATATCACCCAAATGCACGGTACATCTGATGGTAGTAGTAAGAAATCCAAGACTGATAAAGGCCTAGCCGCGTTAGTTAAGTCTCAACTCGGTTCTGGCGTATTCAACTGGCTGTCTAAATTTATCGCGCCACTTACCGGTGGCGGCGGTGATTCTGAGGGCGGCCCGATGAAGTCATTACCACAGCTTGAAGCAATTGCACGGAAGGCTGCTTCAATCATGAAAGTAGACCCATCTGATAGTTTCATTAAGGAATTGGCCAACACGGCAATGTCTGAATCAGGTGGGAATGCTGGTGTTGCGAACAATTGGGATGGTAATGCTAAGGCCGGTATGGCTTCCGTTGGCTTGCTGCAGTATATTCCGTCAACCTGGAGTTACTACGCAATGCCGGGACACAATAATCGGTCGAGTGTGCTTGATAACTTTGTGACATTCTTCAATAACTCTGATTGGAAAAATTCTATAGGTTATGTCACATATCCAAGTTGGAATGGAGCATACAAGTGGGATTGGAGAAACAACGGTCCTCATGGTGCTCGCCGTTTTGCCAATGGCGGCTATGCTGATCAACCATCAATCTTCGGCGAAGCAGGGCCAGAAATGGCTATCCCACTGTCGGCTACAAAGCGCAGTCGGGCATTCGAACTACTTGGCCAAGTCAACGCAATGTTTGGTACTAATAATGATGATAAATCTGGCCAGAACCGTGGTGGCGAACTTCAAGAGCTGTTAGAGACTAATAACTCGCTACTTCAAGCTATTGTTGCGCTATTGACGGCTATTGGAACCGATGGCTTATCAGCAGAGGTTCCAGTCCAGATTGGTGGGAAGACCTTATCAACTTATCTCACTACGTTGATTTCTAAGGGATTGGCCAAAGAAGCATCTAATGTTAGACGGGTAGGAGGTGCTCGCGCGTGAATGAATATGCGTCATTGGAATATTTGGGGCACTCATCATCTGAGTTTGGTTTATACATGACTACGTCTGGATTTAGCTGGCAAGCCCCTGTCTTTCAAAACGAAATTAAGCAGATTAATGGTCGCTCAAGTGGCCTTATTTCAACCTCTAAGCGATTTAACAATGTTGTGCAGGAATTTCCACTAGTTACTGGTTATCAGCCCACGCAACAGTTGATGACGCTTCGCAGTCGAGTGATGACGTGGTTGTATTCACAACCTGCTGATCAGTATCGTCAACTAATTTGGACTAAGATGCCAAACTACTTCTTTAACGCTGTACCGACAGCAGTATCGGCACTGTCAGTTACTGGCGACCAGGGCACATTGACCGTTAGCTTTTCAATGGAGCCGTTCCTATATCAAATGGGTGGATTCATTTGGCAGCCAGTAATGGATAGCCAAAATTTCCATGATGAGTCTGTGACAGAATCACATCCCCTGTTTCATGTGTCTGGTACGGGATCTGGGAGTTTTTCAATCAATGGTGCGAGCTATGAGATTGTCAATCTCAATGGTGACATCTGGATTGATTCTGATTTGCAGATTGCTTATGACTCAGAAAAGCGATCCGTGATGTCTCTGTTAAGATTTGACAACTATGCCTTTCCGACATTCAAACAAGGCGACAATATTATCAATGTCAGTGGTATTAGTTTGGAGGTGCAGCCACGATGGCGACAACTGCTTTAACCAATCCACTGCTTTATGAGCGGACAAGCGATGATCGGTCATCAATGGGACTTGGCCATGTGCCAGGATTACTCACGGCTACCGTTACTTCAACCTATGACCAGGTGCCACAGATCACACTCACATATGAATTCTCACAAGAAGCAGTCGAGCTACTAGAGCCCGATCGTATTTTAGTAGTTGATGCTGGAGACGATTGGTCAAGCCAAATGTTCCGGATTGACTCATCTGAGACATCTTGGTCAGATGAAAAAGAGATTACCGTGGTCGCTACTCATGTGGGTGGCGACCTTTTTGGCAATCTCTTGATTAATGATATTAGCTTGGCTAATGCCAACCCGAGTGAGGCTTTTGCTAAATTCTTAGACTCATTGGCCGAACCAATGCCTATTTCAATCACTTCCTCAATCTCAGATGTGGCCATTATTAACTGGTCAATGAGTGATAATTCATCGGCCCAAGACTTGATGTTTGGCCGCGATGATTCCAAGCCAAGCTTCACATCGATTTATAAGGCAGAGTGGTGGTTTGATAACTATTCATTTCGTCTCGAACATAATGTTGGCCGTGACAATGGCATCGTCATTAAGCCTGGAAAAAATCTGATCAGCTATCAAAATAGCAACAGCCTGGATGGCATTTACACTGCTGTTCGGCCATTTGCGAAATACACACCTGGTGCTTCATCAGATACTGGCGACGAGAGCAACATTAAACCTTTATCAGGGATTGGCATGGTGCAGTGGGTTGGATCAGGAGGGCTGCCAGTTTATGACTCTCCATTTAAAGACCATAGCAAAACTGGCAAAGAGTTGAAGCTTGGTAGCCGTTGGAAGATATACAGCTATATCGAAACTGGAGCCGCATTGGACCACACATGGTACAACGTCGGTGGCAAGCAATGGATCGATGGCAATTACATCACGTTCGACAAGGGCAATACAAGCCAAATTCAAACTGTTGGTAACAAAGTAATTGGTATTGGTAGTATTGCTTACAACTTGGACAACGAGGAGTCAAAACGACAAACAGAAACTCTGCCTGGCGTTCTTACAATTCAGTATTTAGGGCGCGGCGGCGTTGCCATTTGGAATAGTCCTTGGGCGGGTAAATCAAAAACCGGCAAGTATCTGGTTAATGGTAAGTCTTACAAGCTATACAAGAAGGCAACGGATTATCAAGACCATGTTTGGTACAACTTGGGCGGTAACCAGTGGATTGACGAGCAATACATCACGTTTGATAAATCGCTAGATTATATGGTCAATAATGCGCTCGGCGTTGGAACGGTCAAGATTGACAAAGGCAAAGTAGCAATTTGGACTGAACCGACCATGAAGTCAGGCGTTGTAAAATATGTGAAAAACAAGCAGCGTTACAAGATTTTTGGGATTGGTGATAATCAATCAACCACGTGGTACAACCTTGGGCGTAACCAATGGATTGATAGTCAGTATCTTGATTTTAGTGATCCACGGGATGTACAGCCGCAGGAAAAAACAGACGACCGTGAAGATAGTCCGCAAGTGGCTGGTAAAGTGCCGGTGTATGTTCAACCTGGGATTTGGAACAAGAAGACGGGTAAATATTTGCCATCTGGTTCTCAGTGGAAAATCTATGGCCAAGCATCTGCAGGTGGTGATACTTGGTATGACCTTGGCAATAATCAATGGATTAAGTCTGAATGGATGACGTTTGAGCATGATACTGATGTTGAGCCAAGTGGCGATAACGACGACACCTCACAAGAAGTGGCCGAAGTGACAGTCACGCTGCCTGAAAAGTATGTCAGTGTATTAGCGCCAAATGGTCATCAATACGAGCACCAGCGCATTCAAGATTTTGATGCCAGTGAATATGGTGTGACGGACGAAGACAGCCTACGCGAAGTGACACAGGCCTATATCCATGACCAGAGCATTGGCCAGCCGCAGATTAGTATGACGTTTGATTACGCCGAATTATCCGGTGAATTTGCCAGTCTGACGCGGGTGCGGCTC
>Ga0153951_1000277_pt1 | contig 19447 bp, 32 predicted proteins | sample TSNJ035MetaG_FD_102278 | JGI IMG/M metagenome (GOLD analysis project Ga0153951, IMG submission 102278) | Attine ant fungus gardens microbial communities from New Jersey, USA - TSNJ035 MetaG | ecosystem: Host-associated > Fungi > Mycelium > Unclassified | place: USA: New Jersey, Wharton State...
GCTGTCTCGCGTGGCCTGATACACCTCGTTGTCTTTAAATAAGGCGAACGTTGCTTCGACTGGGTTAGCTCGTTGAGGTTGTTGCGTAATAGTGGGCAGGCTTTCATAAAGCACTGTAACAATATGACCGTTATTGCTGTCCACCTTGATATTGATCACCTTAACCATGGACAAAAACTGGTTTATCTCGTCATCAAAATCTGAAAAGTCCCACAGTACATTTGTTTTGAATGTCTTAATCTTCATCTTCCTTGACCTCCACCAGTTCGGGATTTTCGTACAGATTGCCGATCACTTTCAAATTGCGTGACATTGACAGCGTAATGTCATCCAGTGGCCAAAAAGTGCCTTTATCTAGCTTCACAACATGGTTGCCAGCATTCCCACAGGTCGTATCAAAAGTTACGATGTCACCCTCGTAAATTTCTTTGCCCACTGAGTCCTTTACCCCGCTAAATTGCATGATTTCTATTCGTTCGGCATTGTAGGTGTCTCCGTAGCCGATAACTCGGTCAATTTGTCCACTATCGTCAATCTCGATGACCGTAGGTACATCCCACTGATGGTACGCGTAATCCCACAATCTAAATTTAATTGTCATCTTCGCTGACCTCCACTGGCTTGATGACCTGCAGATAAAATCCGCCACCGTAGTATCCGTTACCGTAACCGTCATCACCTTCACCCACATTGAATCGCTCATCAGCGTAGTAGATGAAAAGGCGGAAGGTGGTATCTTCATCCCAGATATCATCGTGTTCGGCATACAACGTTTCAACATTGGTGATCGCATTATCGTGTTCGGTAAGTCGTTGTAAGTCAGGCAAGGTACTCCAGCCATTATCACAGCCGCCACAGCCTTCATTTTCATATGTCAGAAGTTGTGTGCCATCATCGCAAGTTAGTAGGTAGCCATCAGTTGCCATATACGAATCCTTTGGCGCAACCGTTTCTTCTACTTTCACGATGCGGCGGCCAATCAACCAATCGAAACCACCACCATCAAAGTGTTGTTCTTTACTCATCTTCTCTAACCTCCCCGCGTAGGCGTTGATTCTCTTTTTGTAACAAATCAATGGCGCGATTGTAGTTAGCAAAGATGCCATCTAATCGGTCTTGATCATAATCGGTATATGAATCAAAATTTTCATCGTCGGAGATAATGTCCCACCATTCTTCACTAAATTTGTAAGCTTGGTTTTTCGTTAACTCGACAAATAAGTTCAAATCTTTCTCAGTCATCTTCCTTCACCTCCTCACATTCAAAACCGACCAAATGGTACCTTTTAATTTCATCCATGGTGAATGTCGTATCGGCGTCTTTAGTAATAGGTATTATCCAAACAATTCTGTTGTCAGAAGCTTTGCGTGCCATTGCTCTATCTGTACCAGTACCCATCCATTCGACCGGTTCAAGAACACGATACTTCGGTTCCACTGTGTGCATCATGGAGATTAGACGAATAGTTTCGATCAATTGAAGGTCTAATGATTCAGGCGTGTTGTTTGCGTATAACCGACGCAAATCGTTAATTTTATCGATCACTTGCCATTTACTAATTGTCATCTTCTTCTACCTCCACTGGCTTCAATGCTTTCACCCATGCCGGTGCAGCATCAATTTGCGCTTGTGTTACGGCATAACCCCTGCTGACTGCGTTTTGTTTTGAGAATTGGACAGTAGTTTGCATCCACTCATCGGCTTCCTCTCGCTTTCTTGCATAAAATTTTAATTCTGAATCATCCTGTGCCGATATTGGCATTGGCAGCACGTACTTCTTTTCAGGCTCAATGGTGTAGCCATTAGCCACTGCTCGGATAAACTTTGGGTAGTAAAACCCACCATATCCAGCTAAATATCCGTCCGCGCCATATATGAGTTCGTCGTCATGAACGCCAAGTTTACGTTGCTTTTCGATATATTCAGCCCACATCCGCGGAATCACTTCTTTGGCTGGCGCGAGTGACTTAACGTATTCGTCAACTTGTTCCATAACCCATTTGGTATTTGCAAATGATGACGCTCTGTCTATGTGGTCAAACCCGTTCTGGAGTTTATTAATCAATTCATCTTTAGTCATCTTCTACCTCCACTGGCTTAATTTCGCCTGACGCGTCATTCCACAATCCACGGTCGATTTTGTAGCCGCGATATTCGTCATAATGGGTCACAGTTGAAGACGTCCAGCCATGCCGGAATGACATTCGTTCGATTGATTTGTAATAGGTCACTTTGCCGTCTGGCGCCGTTAGCTTGACATGATAAGTCTCAGGACGGTTCACAATCCCCATTTCAATCATCTTATTAACACTGTGATAGCCGATGCGAGAACGAATCTCATCAACGGTGATGCTTTTGTTGAGCAGTTCTTGTACCACTGGCTTTAGCTCTTCCATCTTGGCCAACATCTTTATGTGTTGTTTCTGCCGATAATCTGGCTTGTTTGAGCGGTTGCCAACTGACTTCGCCTTGGGCCCCGATCCATTTTTGATAGCCTTGAAACTAACGACTAACCGATTGTTAAACTCCGCTTTTCGTTCTTGTGGGAACACCTTGGATTCCTGAACGTTCAGCAGCACCGACCGCTCATAGACCTTTTCAATCACCGCGTCAAAGTTGACTGCAATAGCTTCGTTATTAATCACATAAGCTTTAGCCGTGACCTTCTTGCCTACATCAAGCTTCATGTCACACCTCCTGCCGCGGATCAAACCAGGCAGCGCCATCTTTGGCCATGTGCAGATGTCTAATCCATTTCCCGTTGCAAGCAGCGGTCCCGACAATTAGCCAACCGAATTCGTCGATGTGTGGTGGATTATCTACTGGCAAAATAGTGTCATGTTTGATGCTGTCACCCAGAAACTCATAAGTGATGCGCCATTTCTGCCGGTTAGGTTTTGGATTACTCATTGCCAAACATCTCCTCTGCTACAAGCCGTTCAGCGTCCGTCTCAAATGGGTCATCGTCGAATGATGCCCTGACCTGGTCAACTTCGTTATCTCCCAACTCGTGCACCGCATAGACGGTGATTTCATCAACCTTGAAAGTTCCTCGTGAAATTTTGTCGGCAAACACAATAACCGCATCATCGACATCGTGGGCATTCACCACCCACCATCGTGGCTTTTGGTTCCCGATACGGAAATGGATGGCGTACTTATTCATCATCTTCATCGTCATTGTTGTCTTCATTTCTCCTTTGTTGTCTTTGGCATCCACCAGTCCAAGTGACGGTGGTCTAAATAACTAATTTCACCGCAGTCTTCGCACCAGAATTCCATGTCGCCAATGTAGCGGCGTGATTGATGGCCGCAAGCAAAACACTTTGTTTCATCGTTCTTCATTCTTAATTCACCTGTTTCCGTTGATCATTGATGCCCTTGATGGCTATTGAGTTGCCTTCTCCATGAGCCGACATCCGCGAGATGACGCGGTCGCCGTATCGCTTTCGTAATTCTTGGCCACCCAGGTTAGTTGTAATAATCGTGTTCTTGTCCTCACGTTGGCGAAAAATCTCATTGGCCAAATCCGAGTTAAAATCGGTGTCGCGTTCTGACCCTAAATCATCGATAACCACGACATCTGCTTTGGCCATCTGGTCCAGTGTCGCAGCGACCTTTGCCTTAACGTCAGCTTGGCCATCAGACATCCCAGACTTGTATTGAGATAGCAGCAACTGCCAGTCAACAAACATCGTGGTCATCCGATAATCGCTGTCTTTTTGGATCCGGATGAGAATGCCGTTTGCGATGTGAGACTTTCCGACACCGGCATTACCCTTCAATAGACCGTGAACAACCTTCTTCTGGCCGATTTGATTAGCGATGCCTTGACCGTAAAATAGCAGCCGCTTTTGCTCCGGCGTCCGAGTCTCGAAATTATGAAAGTCCTTGGCCATAGTTGCTGCAGAAGCAAAAATGCTGAATTTCAAGTAATAGCCAACAGTTCGATTCTTGCGGGCCTCCAGCTCCATTTGTGGGGCCTTTTTTGCTTTACCCTCAGTTAATGGCTGCTTGTATCCGCAAGCCATGCAAGCGCCAGCCATCTTGGCTCCCGTGACACGGCTTAAAGCCTTTGGCCGATATAGCTGCGCCCCACAATTGGGACATGGTGTGTCGAATGTTTCTAGCATGTCGAACAAGCTGCTGAATGCGCGTGATCCGTCGCTCACGTTGTCACCTCCTAGAATGGCAAGTCGTCATCGTCAATGATTGAGCTGTCCTGATAAACGGGTGTCTTTCTACCCATACTGGTATGAGAGTGACTAGCGGCCCACTGGGCGTTTTCTGCATCTATAGCTTCAACGGTGTTTAAGCCCTTGCCTTCCCAATCCCGAAGAATAGCCTCGACATATCCAAAACTTCTCTTGTTCCGAGTGACGGCTATTTCCATGCCCTGACCAATGATTTTGTCAGCCTGTTCCTGTGTTGATCCAATGCTCTGGAAGTCACCAATCCAATCCGTTATTTTTTCTCGAATCAATGGACTGATTGAACCGAAGTTCTTTTGGTAGGTTTCAAGCGAGATCAAATTTCCTGTAGTAGTAGAATTCTTTTCATTCTTAGCATTCTTTTCATTCTTGATTGTGTTCGTTTGTTGTTCGGTCGTTGTTCGGTCGTTGTTCACTTGTTGTTCATCTCGTTGGTAGGCATCCCAGTTAAGCACAGTAATGACGCTGTATTGCGGGTTTGAATCGATGTTCAACATTTGCGATTCTTCAAAACGTTTTAGCGTCCGCCATACAAAACTGCTGTTCACTTGTTGTCCACTTCGCACACCCTCATTCATCTCAGACGTTAGAGCGGCGCGGCCTGTGACGAGTTGACCGCTGTTCAACGACACTTCTCTTCCGTTGAACAAAAACTTGTTGCCTGAATGAGATGCCTTAAACAATATGAGCATCCAAAGCTTTAATACATTCGCGTCAGTCCAAACGAAGGACTGGCGCATTTTACGGTAAATCTTAATCCAGCCTCCGTCTGCCATTGGCGTACCTACTCAGCTTTGTCTTGAGCTTTAAAGAAATCGGCAGCTGCATCGATTGCTTCTTTAGTTGGGTCTTGCGGAGCGCTAGAAGGTTCACCAGTTGACGCCTCGTCCTCTGGGGCAGATTCAACACCATCAACCCACTTTGGGTCACTCATAATCTCTCCGGTTTCTGGATCAAAGTTTTGCGGCGTCTCATCCTTGGTGACTGCATTCTGCATTTGAATTGATAGAATTCCCCATTTGCTTAGCATGTTGCGCAGAACAGTTTTCGTGGCCATAGCATCAAAGTTATCCGCCCAGACTCCTGATGGCTTTGGACCGCCAGACATCTTGGAAAACTTACGCCGATGAGCATCAATCTCATCTCGTGACCAATAGACGGTTTTCTCGAAGCCATTTAGTAATTCAAAGTGGCCGAAGTATCCGACTACCTCATCACTAATCTTTTCACCACGTTCATAATGGCCAGTAAAACGATCGAAGTTTCGCATTTCGCCTTCATAGACGGCGCCGGCTTCAATGGCTTTGTATTGGCCGGTCCGTAATGCAAGTTGGATATATCCCTTATATCCCATTTGAGGCGTGGCACGTCCCTTGTAAGGCACAATCCACATGTAACCAAGATTGGGGTCAACAGGAAGGTCCAATGTTGCTGCAACCATTGCTGAAGAAATCACACTCATGGCATCGACCTTTTGCAGCGACTGGTTTGAATTTACGAGATTGATGATGCTGCTCATAAATTGGGGCGCTTTTTCTCCAAGCACATCGTTAAAGCGTTGTTCGAGCGTCTTGCTTTTCATTAGAGCTTTGACAGTGTTCGCTGGACTGTTTGATTTGTTCTGTGATTTTGATAATGCATTTTGTAAGTCTGACATGTTAGTCCTCCTCGATTGGGTTAAGTTCAATGCGACCATATGTGCCTGGTACCAAGATGATTAGCCCGCCGTTTTTCTTATTGATTTTTGTAAATCCTGTCTCATCGTCAATTTGGACAGTATCAGCCGCTCCATGCAGGACACCCTGATCTGTATATACTTGATAATTCACGTCTTCTTTAATCAATCTGATTCCTTCTTTCGTTTAACTCTTAACGTTCTGGATCCCGACTTGCTCGTCTTGTTCGTGACCAGCCAGTTGCCAGTCTCGCCAGTGGTTGCATCACCGATAGCTTGCCGAAGCTGATTATCAATAGCTGATACAGCACTATTCGTTTCCTTGATTGAGGCTTTGAGTTGCTCTCGGTCTGTAAGTAATGTGTCAAACTGATTGTCTAGAATGACTGTGTCGCCGTCGTCATCTGGATATAAAGCTCGTAATGCCGATGTTGTGGCATCCGTTCCGTCCACTTCTGGTGGCTCGTCATTGATAATGTGTTTTTCCCACCAATCAATGAGCATTGGCTCAAACTGGTCAATGGATGCTTGGTCACGATCAACACGTTTGAAGCCAAATGCGTGCCCACCCACCAAATAAGCAAAGTAGACATAAGGCCGGTTTAAAACGTGCATGTAATGTTGCACCTGAAACTGGTAAGGAATCGGGACTTTATCGTCCTGCCACTCCGATGACTTGTATTCAGTTGCCGTCTTGATTTCCAAAAAGCCAGGCTCGCCTGCAATATCACGATCAATGTTGGCCCTCAAAAATGGATGCTCAGGGACATAGAATGTCTTGTTCTGACGGAACACCTTCTTGCCAGTCACATTCTGGAATTCACCTGCTAGAATTGGCTCCATAATGGTGCCCCAGTGCGTGAATTCATTCCCCTGCTCGTCAATAGGTGTCCGGCCTGTCTTATCGGCCCAGACACTAAATGGTGACCGCCAAGGGCTGAATCCTAGAATGGCTGCGACATCGCTACCACCAATACCTTGCCGCCGAAACTTTAGCCATTCTTGGTGACTCATACCAGCAGTGCTAAAACTCGGTTGGGTCAAAAACCGTCGCCCCCTTGCTAATCAAGTAATCCATGATGTCTGATTCGGCCACCAGCTCATCGTCAATCTCCCAGTAAGTCACTCCCGGGACTAACTCATTCTCTTGCCAGTCAAGCAGCCCACTCTCATCAAGCGGCGCCCCGAAGCCGTGATTCTCGGCTTTGATTAAATCGGACTGGCTGTCCCACTGTGATAGGCTCATCAGTCCTCGCCTCGAATCGTTTTGTAGATTGTGTGGGCAAACCAGATTGCCCAAATTAGCAGGAGGACGAATGCAAATCTATTTGGATGTGTCATGATCCACGCGGTTATAGAAATCATTTCTAAACTCCTTTCTGTTTTGCCGTCCAATCAAGCTCGGTCCAATGCTCTGTGAGCCACTTGGACATTTTGTGGGCATCCATTCGCCAGGGCTGGCCTTTTGACGCTGGATAGAGAACAAAGCCACCATTGTCGGCATCGAGTTGTTTTTGATATTTGACTAACAGTTCCTGCCTAATCCACCACTCGGCTTTTCCTTGACAGGCTTCTCTCAAATCGCCCATCGACCATTGTCTGTAAAGTCTCTCTCGTAGAAGCTTTTCGTATTCAGCTTCATCAACGAGTACCTTTCCAGGCGGTAAGGTTACTTTTATGGTTGGCGTAATTGTGATTGACTGTTCCATCAACTCACCTCACTTCTTTGCTACAGTCATGTGCTTACTTGAGGCCCATGTATTCTTTTATCTTTGCTAGATTTGTATCTGCCGCAGGACCCATAGTTGCGCCCCGCAATAATTGACCGATGTACTGGCTGGTCCATCCGAAATGCTCTGCAACTTGTTTTTGGGTCATTTCTTTGTCAATAAGTCGCTTCTTAAAACGTTTCTCAATCGCTGTCATACCCTTGTTCACCCACTTTCATAAATTAATTAACTATTTCAGCTTATAAAGTTATTGACCTTTTTGTACGATTGTCGTACTATCAAGACATAGTTAAATAAGGTATCAGCTCTCGCAAATGCACGTCTGCCAACGGGTTGCGAGCACTGGTTTACTTTGCTTGTTTAACTGAATAACTTAACTGATGTCTAAACTATAACGATATTCGTAATTTAAGTCAACTATTTTTTACGATTATCGTACTTTTGGACGTCATTATTCGGAGGAATGCCGATATGACGCTGATTGACAACGTAAAAAAATATGCCAAACTTCGCGGGCTCAGTCTAAAGGAGGTGGCAATAAAATCTGGTTTCAGCGAGAACACAATTTATGGCTGGAAAACCCACACTCCTTCCAGAGGGAATATCTTGGCAGTAGCAACGACTCTCGGCGTGGATTATGAAGATTTAACTGGTGAAGAAAAAGAAAAAACACCCAAGAAACTAAATCTTGACGCAGCGATGCACGATGAAGACACAATTATGTCGTGGCAAGGCCGCCCAATTCCTCCTGAGGAATTAGAAATGATTCGCCGCATTTTGGATGGAGGCAAGTAGCCTATGGATTACATCACTCCTTTATTCCAGTATGCATTTGACAATCATATAGCCGTTTCGGCAGGTCATTTCGACCCTGAATGGATTCCATTAGCTATTCCTTCAAAAAGACAAATCATCATCAATCTCAATTGGCCAAGGCCAAAAGAAATTCCTTTGATGATAGCCCATGAAATAACTCACGTTGAAAACGGCGGCGCTGATTACGCACCCTATACACGAAATTCAACAGATCCAGAGGAACGAGCGGCGAATCAAGGCGCCATTGAATTACTTATGAATTTGTTCGTTGCTGGGCGCGGCGGCTCTGTAGTCAGCTTTAACCCAGTTGATTTCATTGCAGAGTTCGCTATTCCTATGGGCTATGAGCCTCTTATCAAAGAGCTTGCATTACAAATGCTCCCAATAAGCGATCATGACTTTGACGACGTGATGAATAGCTATAACTAAAAAAGCCCCAATCGCTGGGAACGATCAAGGCCGGACATGCTTAACACGCAAATATTATAACACTTTGGAGGATTTGTTATGGAATTACTCGGGCAAACAATAATGTTCATTGCGTTCGTTGTACTCATTTGGCTTTTGGTTTTGGCATACCGAAGGCGACAAAATAAGCCGGAAAGAAATCGGCTGTTGCTTTATGCTTTAGCGGCATTTTTGATTACCGGAGTTGGTGTTGCTATTCAGAATTCTGATCCGCACTACAGGGCAGAACAACAAGCTGCAGACTCAAGTTCAAAAGCTAAAGAAGCAAGCTCCAAAGAAGCAGAATCCGAATCATCAATGTCCAGAAGGCAATCTGAATCAGAGAGCAAGTCTAAAGCAAGTTCCGAAAGTGCTGCCAAGGAACAAGAACGCCAAGCTGCAGAATCTTCGTCAGTTCAAGCCGAATCAGCTTCTAAAGCTGAATCTTCAAGCGTGGAGTCACGGATTGCTGTCAATGTGGGTGAAGCCTACGATACGCAGGCTAGTAATGTTGTAACCGCGTCAAGTGGAATGCTCACAGATTATCACCTCGAAAAGTCAAACGGATCCGTTCTTATTGTTTATTTTGTCGCCGATGATACCGTCTATTCAGCACCTGACGAAAGCAAGCAATCGTTTGCCGATCAATTATTCTTATCTATCAAAAATACGTCAGTTCAAACCAATACAACAATGCCGGCTGTCATTCTACAAACAGCAAATGGCACGACAATTGCAAAAACAAATCTCTTTCATACAAAAATGAAAATAGAATAGAAAAAGCGCCTACCCCTCATCTTGGCGGACTGTGGGTAGACGCAACGACAAAGCAGCACTGAGAGTGCACGCTATTTGTGTGCCCTCAGTATACCAAAATACTGGAGGTTTTTAAAATGGCATCAATCGAAAAATTGAAAACGGGTTGGAGATATCGGATTCGTGCTAAACAAGAAGATGGTAGTTGGACCAATTATTCAGAGTCCGGATTCAGAACCAAAAAAGAAGCACTCGAAGCCGCCGTTGAAATGGATAAGCGCATAGGAAAATCTGTTGGCGGTATTGATATGGGAGTGAGCCTTACTGACTATTTCGACGAATGGTACAAGCGTTACAAGGCTGGGAAAGTTAGTGCTTCAACCATGGAATGGTATCAGAACACGCTGAGGTGGATAAGGCGGTACTTTAGAAACACTGAGCTCTCCGTTATTCGCAGATCCACGTATCAGGACTTCATCACTTGGTTAGGAACCGAACAAGACTATATCGATGAACATGGAGATCATGCACATAAAAGGGCCCTGGCAAGAGCATCCGTGCAAAAAATGAATTCTTTCATCCGGTCAATGGTAAAGGATGCTCAAGACGACGCAATCATCGATATCGATTTCACCCGAAAGATTCAACTAGTCGGGGCCGCCAGCAAGGATCCTAGCGAAAAGTTTCTGAGCCTTGCCGATTTCAACAAACTGATTGAACTGGCCAAAGAACGAGCAAATTTTAAAGCCATAACCGAATATGAAATTCTCACTCAGGCATACACCGGCATGCGATTTGAGGAAGTCCTGGGACTGACTTGGGATCGAATTGATTTTGATCACAATACAATCAAAATCGACCGGTCATGGGACTACAGAAGCAATAGCGGCTTTGCTCCGCTAAAAAACAAGCCCTCCTACCGTTCTATTTCCATTCCCGATGAATTAGCCACGCAACTGCAAAAGCTCCACAGAGAGCAAAATGAGGCCTTTATGGCCAATGGCTATCGTGACCCAGATGGATTAGTTTTCCGAAACATAAACGGCAGCCTAAATGGCAACAACGCAATCAATGACACATTGAAGCGGTTGACATCTGCTTTAGGCATCAAGAAAATCACGAGCCATGGATTGAGGCACACGCACGGCTCAGTTTTAATTTATCAGGGAGTCAGCATTATGTCCGTCAGCCGACGATTAGGTCATGGCGACTTACAAACAACAATGAGCACCTACATTCACATCATCGATGAAATGAAAGCTCGCGACGATGAACAGATCGTTTCCATACTCGAAAAACTGGGATAAAACCACTTCACAAACTTTTTGAATTGCTGTATCCGTTGGCACACAATTAATACAGCGATTTGTTGCCACATTATTGCCCAAATCCTTCACAAGGGCCTATTTTGGGCCTAAACGTGGCAACAATGTGGCAACACTTTTGATTTAGTTATACTTTCTTGGTCGTTCTCCAAAATAAAAAATCGGTGAAACGCCTGATATAGAGGCATTCACCGATTTTTCAATTGTTCTTGTACGTACTCAAAATGCTGCAGATGGTAGTCACACCTACCCTTACAGCCCCTGTGATAGCAGCATTTAAAAACCTGAAAAGTAAAAAAGTGGCAACAATGTGGCAACTTTTTGGTCGAAAAAAATCCCGATACTTTTACCGACTTTTGCTAGAATATTGAAAACTACAACTAGTAAAATGAAAGCAAAACTCAATAGTGTTCAACGCATTTGTGAATGTGTCTTTTGTTTTCAAAATAAGTTGCACGTATAAATGGAAATTACAAAGGGGGCCAAGCATGAATACAGACACCAAAATATTAGCCGAAAAGTTCAACGCGCTCTGGGAACACCGCTTCGCTTTTAAGGTCCGATATCAGATTCGTGTCGTCGATAACAAGGTAGACGGTTCCTATGATTTTTACTTCGAGCAGGCACGACAAGGCCATCGGACACGGTCAATTCCCCTGCACTCTATCAAGCGCCATGAGATAGACTACCTTGAAACAACGCTCAAACAGTTCCGGCAAGTCACCCAGCTCACGTATGTCTTTGCTAATTTTGAAGGTCAGCGTTGGCATTCCGACGGCAGACTGATCCAGCGCAAGCCGGCATCCGCTGACCCGTTTGCGTAATCTCTTCCTATAAAGGAGGTTAGCGCGATGAAGACTCAGACTTTTGCACTGCCAGGCGGCCTAACGATGGAAATCATCAGCGATGGTCAAACAATTTCGGTGGCTCTGGTTGCTACCGGCTCACACGAAGATTTGGATTGCGTTTATCATCAGATAGTGACACTGGCCAGAGAGACTTACGGCTCGCCAATAGCTGGATTTGAGCTATAAAAATAGGCCGCCTTTATAGGCGGCTTTTTAACTGCAATCATTTTTAAAAATAATACGCGATTGCGCTTGACTATTAGTGCGCAATAGGGTATTATAATAAGTGTAGTAAGGAAGGAGGTTAAACAGTGAGACAGAAACACAGGCATGAAAAAAAGCTTTCGCCGACAGAGAAATCAATGATTATCACCAACGTGTCCAACGTAATTCTGGCAATCATCGCAATTCTCGAATTTCTGCAAAAGCTAAAGGAATAAGGGCTTCGGCCCTTGTTTCTGTATGCCCATAATAACATGGAGGTGAATATTATGAAAGACCGGACTGAAAAACTGGCCACAGCGTCAATGGTAACGTCAATTATCGCACTTGTCTTAACTCTAATTAATCTATTCTGGAAGTGAAATCAATGAACTTTTATGACGAATATTTAAAACAAAACGATACTACCAGATATAAGGTTTCAAAGCTGGCATCTATCAGTGCCTCAACATTACAACGCGCTGCCAACACAGATGAAATTGAGAACATTTCATTGCGCATTGTTCTTGCAACAGCCAAAGCGCTCAACAAAACCCCGGGTCAAGTGACTGATGAATTACTGGACATCTATAATCAGCACAAATAAAAAAGCTCCCTAGCTGCTCAATCAAGAGTAGTCAGGGAGCTTTTTTTATACGACTAAATTAACTTTGCCGGCGTCCACCCATTGGTTGCCACCAACGTTGACGAACTTGCCGTCAGCGGACCGACCAAACATCGTCCAGCTTGTACCTTTGGCCAAATGTTTAATACCTGTCTCTCCAGCCGCTGGTTTTGCTTGCGTGTAGGCATTATCTGCCACGACCTTAACAATCCCACCGTTGCTAACGTTATTGACCACTGGATTAATCTTGATGGCTACATCACGGCCGTCTAACCAGCCGCCTACATTGATCGCGCCACCCTTGATTTCTGCTACCTTCCAAGCAGTGCCATGCTTGAGCTTCTTGCCACTCAATTTGGACAATGTTGAGTCGGTGTATACCGGAGCATCGCCACCATCCACAACTGCTACGCCCGCTGCCATCACTGGAATAGCAATCTTTGGTAATGTCATTGATTCTTCCTCCTTTGGCTTTTCTGTTTTGCCTGTAGTTGTAAAAAGCCCACCGTAATCAATCGATAGGTCGATTGGTGAGCCCTGATATTGCCATGCTGACACGTTAGTAACGCCTGGTTGTGAGACACCGTAATTGGCCACCCACAGTGGTTGGTTAGTCTGCAAGGCACCAGACCATAACCAACTGGCCATCGTGTACACGACAGTCCACGTGTAACCTAGCTCATGCAACCGACTAACGAAGGCCGCGGTGCTGGCGCTTGTTTGTCGGATTGACTGGTCTTCCACATCAACCACCATAGTTGTACCAGAGCCCAAGCCAAACTGCTTGGCCACGGATACAAAGAACTCCGCCTCGGCACGTGCATCTGCAGGGCTGATATAGCGAGCATAGTGGTAGGCCGACACAACGAGCCCACTCTGTTTTGCGTTTGCAATCTGTGAACCAGCCACCGGGTTGATGTAATTAGATCCAGACGCAGACCCCTCGGTTAGCTTTACAACTGCACCTTTAATTCCGTGACTCCAAATCAGACCTGCAAAGAATTTGGCCGAGCTATCTTGATAAGCAGATACATCAACAAACTTAGCCATCAACCTCACCTGCTTCGATTGTCAATGTTACTGGGGCTGCTACTAATGCATCACCATCAGCGGATGTTTTATCCGCTTGACTAATTGTTTGTGTTTGGTAGGCATTGTCAATTACATCAACCTGCTTGGCATAGGCCGTTTCAATGGCGGTAGCCACGTTTGCCGCATTGATAGCGATGCTGTGGTCATCAAGCTGTTGTTGTACCAGACTGATAGCAGCTTGCTTCTTGCCGGCGCCAGACTGGTCAAGTTTACCCACTGCAACGACTGCAGCGGATGCCCACGTTGCCAGTAAATCATAGTTGGCCTTAACCTTTTGCAGGTGTGTGGCCTCTTCTTGTGTCTTGGCCACGCTGATAGCTACCTTAGTCTCTGCTGACTTATGGCGTAACCATGGCAAAACAAAAGCCGTGACCACGATGGCCACGACCGGCAAAATGAATGTTGCAAACACGTTCATTAATTCAATTGTCGTCTTCATCTTTTTCTTTATCCTCTTTCTCTTTGAGTTCTTCCTTCAACCGCAACAGTTTACGCTCATTACTCCCATTGATGATTGCGACGATTACGGGGGCAGCAAGGCCTGCAATAGCGATTATTACTGCATCTGACACAATGCTACCGCCTCCTATTTTTTTAAATGTTTCAATCGTCTTTTGACATCAATAAGCTCCGGATTTCGCAACGTTTCATGAATAATTCTGGCTAGTAAAATTCCGGTAAAGATCGCTCCAAGGCTAATACGATTTAGATCATAATCACGCAAGATAAAAGCGGCCGTGTATGCGGCCAATGTAAAGAGCATTAGCCATGCCAGGTATCGATGTGCGTGCAACTGATGGAAATCAAACAGTGACCATACCAGCCCGAAAACCGCCACTCCAATCACAAAAACTTGGACCAGTTGGTTGTCCAAAATGGTCAAGTAATCGCGAGTTGGAGGTGGATACTCGAAATAGCGACGGGTAATGATGAAGTAAATTGACATTGCCAGCAGTTCGATTGAAGTCCAGAACCAAGTACGGTTCTTATCAAAGTTGTGGCGAAATTTCTCTTCACTCATGATGCACACCTCTAAGCTGTGTAATCCTCGCCTGTGGCGTCTTTGAAATCATCAGCCGTAATCAAGCCTGCGCGAACAAACAGCTTTAAGTTATCGGCAGTGTATGCGCCTGATTTATAAAAATCAATTACCCAACTAAACATTTTCTGTCACCTCCGTTGGCTTGGCACTTTGCGCTGTGAGTGTGGCAACTTGTAAACCAAGACTAGTCACCGCTTGCTTTAAAGTGTCCCGTTCCGATTCCGCTTCGATGCGCGCGTTTTGCTCAACTTTTAAATCGTTCTTTAGTTGCGTGTTGTCTTTTTGCAGATCAGACAATAGCTTTGCTTGGCCCTCTTCACTGGCATCATGCCAGCTATTATCATGCCAGTTAAACTTTGGCAAGCCGTCCTTAATCTCATCTGGAATTGGTACTTCAGTTTGAGGATAGTCTGTTGGGTAGTCGTCGGCATAATCCGCGACATAAAAATAAGCCCCATTGGGCTGTGGTGTTTGATAAACTGTGTAAACTTTTTTCATTTTAATTCCTCCTAAATGTTTGTTTGTTGATAGACATCAAGCACTCGGCCTGTTTGATTAGCTTGCGTCGCTCGTTGAACATAAATCAATCCGCTATCAGTCACCATGACGTTTGGATTGGTGTTATCAATTAAGCCTTTCCCAATAGTCTTTTGCCACTGCTGTTCAAGATTATTACTCAGCTTAGTCACTCGCACATCGCGGTTCCCATAATAATCACTACTACTGTTGGGCACATCAAACAGGTATATGTTGCCAATTTTGTCGATATACATCTGCATGTAAATCAACAAATTAACTGCCACTTCTGTTAACGCACCACCAGTGGTTGCCTTTGTGATATACCAGATGGTCCCATTGTGTCCAAGCGCAAACATGTTACCAGCCGCATCGTATACTGCCTGATGTGTCGTGGGATTTATCCTTGAAACTTCGACAACAGTCTTATTATCTGGCGTTCCTGTTACCAGAACATTGCCTTTACTATCCATTTTATTAATCTTTGCTTGGGCCCCACCAGCTTGGTAAGAATAAAAATTGTCATCATAGGAGCTGATCGCGTAATTATTAATAAAATTGGCTGTTACGTACTCAAATCCCCCATTTACCACTTTGAATAAATAATTAGGATAGTTCACATTTGCACCATTTGTCTTTGCGAAGACAGCCCCATCCTTCATGGCCACAGTTTGATCAAAATAGTAATAAGTCGATGACGAGGCAATCGGCTTTGACATGTCGCTAGTTTTAAAAATATTCGTGCCAGAAGAACTGCTCAGTGTTAAATATTGATGAGCGATATCTGTTGATGAAATAAACCAAGATGCACTATTTGTTGAAAAAGTGCTGGCAGGTTTAAAATCGTCACCGTAAATTGTCCATGTAGTCCCATCAGTCCCTTTTTGTGCAAACTGGTCGCCCCATGTCTTGACGATATCACCTGTAGTATTTGCAAGAGTAACTGTCGTCAGTAAACCAATTGATGTGCTTGGCGTCGCCCACCCCGGTGACTTCCAAATTTGGATTTCACCATGCCGAATTTCCAACACCGGTCTTTTACCATGATTAATTCCTACAATATTAGCCATTAGAGCAACACCTCGAAGTCTGCCAAAATATAGTAATCTTTGTCCTGATCATATGCCCCCAGAGCTTGATATTCAGATAGCGACCCATACCATGGCTCGTTCTTTGCTGGTTGAGCAGCAATAATCGCCATAACTTGATCGACAGTCACAATCTGTTGCCACTTAGTCCATGTGCCATTAAATCCGGTACGATAATAGACTAAATTAGGTGACCCAGCCCAGTACCATTGCCCAATATAATCAGCTTGTCGGACTTCCAAACGACCCCAATTAGTTGCTGGGCCATTCACAATGGTGCCCTTAAGCAAATAAGTTCCGGGTGTGGTCATAGTGTTAAGGTCGGTCGTCCCCGTCAACGCAGGAACTTTGCCATATTCAGGGTTTAAATCGGCTGTTTTCGCTAATCCCGTCACCTTACCGTCCGTGTACTTATTGGCAGAGGCCATTGCACTATTCTTTGCATCTTCAAGCTTTTCATCAAGTTCATTGCCGCCAAGTGTCTTGAGATCATTGATAGATGGCACCCAGTTAGTCGGCACTTGCGAGCCTTTTAGAAGCATCAACCCGCCAACCTTAATGGAAACCGAATTGACGTTTGGCCGTAGTGCTTGTAACTTGAGTGTCGTCGCTCCGGCAGGAACTGTTGCTTTATACCAGCCTAAGCCAGTTGCGCCATCTGGTGATAAATGCCATGAAGTGTCTTTTCCCCATCCGGAATCAAAAACCATATCAGGTCGAGCACCGCCGCTTCCCGCTAATGCATTAACTAATATGGATGAAACAATCATGTCACCTGTTTTTAGCCCTAAGCTTTCTAGTTTGAAAGTTTCTGTCATGTCAATGGCATTTACCGTCAAATTAGTGTCAATCTCACCACTTGTTCCATCCAGAATATTAAATTGCCAGAATTCACCATTAGCAATAGAGCCGGCTGGCCCCTGTGGCCCCGTGTCACCTTTTGGCAAAACAACATCGATTACAGCGTCCGTGCTAGTTCCGCTATTAGTAATACTTGCAGCATCACCTTTAGTGACCTTGCCAATTTTGACAGTAGCCGCGTCACCCTTTGGCCCTTTAAAATCAGGATTGCTTGGCGCATCTTCTACGAATTGCTTAGCTTCATTGATAGCTGCATCGACGCTACTTGCCGCTGCATTGGCATTAGTTGCTGCATCATCCGCCTTAGTTGCCGACTCCAATGCCTTTTGAGTTGCTGCATCCGCATTTGTCGTTGCTTCGTTGGCTTTAGCTGAGGCATCGTCTGCGGTATTAGCTGATGCAATTGCCTTGTCACTCGCCGCATTAGCTGCGCCAGTGGCTGTATCAGCATTACCAGTAGCCGTATCTGCCGCAGTCGCGGAAGCAGTCGCCTTATCTGCTGCCGTATTAGCGGCCGTCGTAGCTGTGTCTGCATCACTCTTAGCTGTATTTGCGGCACCCGCAGCCGCAATTGCTGCATTAGCTGCGGTATCAGCATTAGTGGCCGCAGCGTTGGCCAAATCCGCAGCATCCGCCACAAGTTTGTTGGCAGCGTCCAGACCTTCTTGCGCCTTTTGTAAGGCTGCCATTGCATCAGCATCAAATGCATCAATCTTGGCTTCACCTGCGATAGCCGCATTGGTTGCATCAATCAGTGCATCAATAGCTTGTTGGATTGCATCAACCGCCTGTGGAAACTTTTCTTCAAAGCCCGGTGTCGGTAACACACTGATGACAAACTGTTCCGTTGATAGCAGGCTTGAAGTGTCTTTCTGTGTCATGCGAATCCGCATGTCTCGAATAACACCACTCAACGAGGTAATGACGGCAGGCAACTTAATTGTCAGACGACCATTGGCGTCATCAGTGCGCTCAATCCCTTCCCCAGTCGCGATAATGGCGCCGTTTGGGGCAGTAGCCCGCATCTCCAGTGTCCAAGTCGATAGGTCAACTGGATTATGATTGCTCAGCACCCGCACTTCAATTTCTCGTTTGATATCACCAACAAATGTCTGAACTGTCTCGTTATTGATGTGATCAGTCGCCGTCTCCAGTTCCAGTATCTGTTTCACTCGTATCACCACCCTTCAATTGTGACTTCAAAAGCTTATTTGCTTCATGCAGCTTGTCATTTTCAGCAGTTAAGTTGTCATTTAACACTTGCATTCGCGCCATCTTGATAGCCATATTTCCGAGATGATTGCTTAGCTCTTGTGATGCATAAACCATTTCTGGATTGTCCAATAATCTATACCCCCTTTAAAGATATTTGGTAATCGTGTGCAAAGTTAGTCCCGCCGCGGAAGTATAGTAAACCATCAGCCGGATTCATTCGAATGTAACTTGTTGCTGACGAATTCATATAAATGCGGCTTCCTGCAACGGTTAGATTGCCGCCAACTAAGACATCCGCGTCAAACCGGGACCATTGTCTTGCATGAATGCCAGAATCCGTAGATAAGCCATTGTCCGCAGAAATAACCGTGTAGCCATTACCAGACTTAGCTCTAAAGTAATCAAGCGTGTCTATCGTCCCACCTGTGATTTCAGCACCATGAATAGTGGTACCAGTCAGCAAGTTACCCGTAATACGATCAGCAATCAGATCACCATTTGCGCCGACAACGGTTTTGACTTTGCCATCAGTTGACTGGTAGTAAAGCCCACCAGCCCCAATTGAACCAACGACAGACCCATTAGGCAGCTTGAACGTGATTTGACTATCCGAGTACGTCACAACACTATTTAACTTGTTGAGGTCAGCAACCTGGTTGCCAATGTAGTCTTTGTAGTCGTTGATGTCGTCATCGACCTGTTGCTTGAATTGCTGTTGCCACTGTATCTGGGCATTGATATCCCGTTTGACATCTCCAACATCTTGATTGACCTGGTCAATTGTTTTTTGCCAAGCAAGATCAATATCATCGATTCTCTTCTGATTATCAGCAGCTTCCTTGTCTGCAGCCGCTTCAGCTTTTTTCTGCCAATGAGCAAGCTCATCACTAATAATTTTGGGCCGTGTCCCGACAGTGACGCTGGTATTCTGTTGCAGCAACACATCGTAAGTTGTGGCCGTAACTTCGGCGGTCATATTAATATCCAACTCGGGCACA